>JAEEGL016270454.1_pt1 | contig 35040 bp, 33 predicted proteins | sample 9134231 | NCBI WGS metagenome assembly JAEEGL01 (sample SAMN16246548, study PRJNA631951) | gut metagenome | biome: gut microbiome; feature: rumen; material: fiber-attached | host: Bos | place: Iran: Karaj | collected 2018-10 | reverse complement strand
GATCTGCATGCTGAGCGGGGAGATGATGAAGTCTCCTTTCTCTTCGGTGTGGACTCGGTCGATGAATTCGAAGGCGAACGGTTCGCCCTGGCGGATGAACTCGGCGGAGCGGGTGGAGAGATTCAGGGGCTTGTAGAAATTGTCGGGATTGTTGTCGGAGGGCTTCTGGCAGGAGGCGAGAAGGGTCAGGAACGCGGCGAAGAGGACGAGGTGTTTCATGGTCGGGCTTTTGGTCATATAATCCGGAGGTGCTGCAAATCTTGCACCGTCTGGTTAACGGACCGCCGATTATCGGGAGGATTCTCTCAACCAGTGTCCAGCAATTTGGCGATGGCTTACTCGATGGCATCCCTGCGCACGATGAGTGGCCTAAATCTCGGACATGTGTCTCCGGAGAAATAACAATAATCAATCAGGAAATTTGGATATAACGATTTAATAACTATCTTTGTAGTAATTGAGTAGTTATTCTTTTTAGTTTTCTTGAGTTATGCGTAAAGTATTTGCGACCATTCTTTTCTCTTTATTCGTCGGAGTTGCAATGGCAATGTCTGCAAGTGATAATAAAGGCGATAAAAAAGATGACGGAAAGGATAAGGATAAAGACAAAGGACAAAAGCCTATCCTAATTGTTACTTGGGAGTTTGCTTGGCCGCCTGTTTTCCGCGAGGTTTCAGAACTTGATTCTTTTGAGATTGGTCTTGTGCCTCCTCAAGAGATACAATAGCTAATTCAAGTTTCTACAATTGAGTCCCATTTAGTTTTTTCCATGCCTTCAATTAGACATGGAAAAAAGTTTTGTTGCTTCTAGAAGTAATCGACCTCACAGTGGGTTTCAGCAACAAGACGAGAATTGTCTTTGAATTCAAAATGATTTTTTAAAATAGCATAGATCAAGCCGGTAAGTTTCGGATCTCCGGCATAGGTCGTATATTCAAAGCAATCTTGCCCATCGCTAAATGTGTCACTGAATCCTGTGCCTTCTGGAGATTCGAGAAACAACTGGGCTTTTTCGGGTGTGTCAAAATAAATAACCGTTATGGTCTGCATCATCATTCCGGTTTCATTCATGAATCCGTGAATGCTGATTCTGACGTGTTCATCATCATCGTTCTCACCTAATTCAGTAGAAATATAACCTCCCTTGTTCGTAAAAGGGATACGTTCTGCGTTGTCTGCCAAGCTCAAGCGTATGATATCGGAAATGAGTAGGTCAGCGCAGGTTTGGCGGCGTATATGGTCTTGTTTGTTGATCATTTTTGTTCTTCCTTCTGATGCAAAGATAATACTATTTAGGAAAGAGCGAATGAGAAGGGCATAGATTATTCTAGAATCGTTAAAAAATGTGTATCTTTGAACTTTATAATACACGCGTGCGTGCGTGACCCCGTACTAAGGTCGTTTTCCTGGATAGGAGAGGCCAGTGCGGGTATGTTCTTCGTCGATAGATTTTTCGGCGAGGAATGAAAGAATTATACCAATCGAATCACATGTCAAATAAAACCCAAACCATCCTTGTTACCGGTTCAGCCGGCTTCATAGGCTCAAACCTCGTCTTGCGGCTCCTGGATTCCCAAGAACCCATCAGTATTGTCGGTCTCGACAACCTGAACGACTATTATGACCCTTCTCTCAAGGAGTATCGACTTGGCGAGATTCAGAAAAAGGCCGCAAAAGCTCCGCAGCATACCTACAAGTTCATCAAGGGCGACCTCGCTGACAAGGCCCTCATCGATAGCCTATTCGAAGAAAACCACTTCGATATCGTTGTGAACCTGGCAGCTCAGGCCGGTGTCCGCTATAGCATTGAGAATCCGGATGCATATATCCAGAGCAACATGATCGGGTTCTACAACATCCTGGAGGCCTGTCGGCATCATCCCGTCCAGCACCTGGTCTACGCCAGCTCCAGCAGCGTCTACGGCGGCAACAAGAAGGTACCTTTCAGCACGGACGATAGGGTGGATAACCCAGTGAGCCTGTATGCGGCAACCAAGAAGAGCAACGAGCTCTTCGCCCATTGCTATTCCAAGCTTTATAACATTCCTTCTACGGGCTTACGCTTCTTCACCGTATATGGTCCTGCAGGTCGTCCTGATATGGCGTATTTCGGATTTACGAACAAGTTGCTGAAAGGCCAGACCATCCAGATCTACAACTACGGTAACTGCCGACGCGATTTCACCTATGTCGATGACATCGTGGAAGGCATCGTACGGGTCATGCGCAAAGCTCCGGAAAAGAAGACCGGCGAGGACGGACTTCCCATCCCCCCGTATGCCGTATACAACATCGGCGGCGGACAACCCGAAAACCTGCTGGACTTTGTCAATATCCTCCAAGAGGAACTTGTCAGAGCCGGCGTGCTCCCTGAGGACTATGACTTCGAGGCCCATAAGGAACTCGTACCCATGCAGCCGGGTGACGTGCCGACCACCTATGCCGACGCATCCGCGCTTGAACGGGATTTCGGATTTACGCCGAAGATTACACTGAGGGAGGGGCTGAGGAAGTTTGCGGAGTGGTATAAGGAGTATTATCAATAAAGCTATTTGGAGAACATAGTGATTAAAGCATTTTTAAACATCGATATATGTTTAACCTAGATAAATTCATCTCCGATTCTATCACCTTCCGATCTTCGAGCATGTTCTTGCCGGACATTGATGCGAATAGGGAGCAGTTAACGGAAGAAATCAAAGGCAAGAAAATATGCGTCATCGGAGGGGCAGGTTCGATTGGCTCCAGTTTCATCAAGGCTGTCCTCCGTTTTGAGCCCATGAGCGTGGTCGTTGTGGATCTTAATGAGAACGGCCTTGCCGAACTGGTGCGCGATGTGCGTAGCACTGAAGGCCTTTATGTCCCTGATGAGTTCCGCTGTTATACGCTCAACTTCGCCGACCCTATCTTTGAACGGATCTTTCGGGAGGAGCAGGGCTTCGACATCGTTGCCAATTTCTCCGCCCATAAGCACGTGCGCAGCGAGAAGGATCGGTACAGCGTCCAGGCGCTCATCGAGAATAACGACATCAAGGCCAAGAAGTTGATGGACCTGCTGACGGTCTATCCTCCCAAGCACTTCTTCTGCGTATCCACGGACAAGGCGGCCAATCCCGTGAACATCATGGGCGCCAGCAAGCGGATTATGGAGGACTTAGTGATGGCATATAACAAGTACTTCAAGGTTACTACCGCCCGCTTTGCCAATGTTGCCTTCAGCAACGGATCGTTGCCGGACGGCTGGCTCCATCGCCTGCAGAAGCGCCAACCCCTAGCTGCCCCCAGCGACGTTAAGCGCTATTTCGTGAGTCCGGAGGAATCCGGCCAAATCTGCATGCTTGCCTGCATCCTCGGCAACCCCGGCGAAGTCTTTTTTCCAAAACTCGGAGAAGACCAGATGCTCACTTTCAGTAGCATCTGCGATGACTTCGTCAAAGCAGAGGGGTTCGAAAAGAAAGAATGCTTCTCGGATTCGGAAGCCAAACAGTTCGCGTCACGCATGTCCGAAGATTCCGCCGAATACCCCGTCGTCTATTTCAAGAGCGACACTACCGGAGAGAAGGCTTACGAGGAGTTCTACGTTCCTGGAGAAAAGATCGACATGAAACGGTTCCTGTCTTTAGGCGTAGTGGAACAGACATCCCGTCATGAGATAAGCGAGGTTAATGCCCTCTTCGAAAAGCTCGAGAGTGTTTTCAAAAAGGACGACTTCACGAAAGCACAGGTCGTCGAGGCAATCAAGGAATTTATTCCGAACTTCGAGCATGAGGAGAAAGGGAAGAATTTGGACCAGAAAATGTAAACATTTAAAATAGAATAATATGGAACGACGGAAAGAACGTATTCTTCTTTGCCTCTGCCACCTCTCTGGCAATGAGCAGAAGTTTGTACAGGAAGCTTTTGATACTAACTGGGTCGTCCCCCTAGGCCCCAATGTGAACGGATTTGAGAAAGATCTCGAAGAGTTTGTTGGGCAGAATAAACGAGTCGTTGCTCTCTCTGCTGGTACTGCTGCCGTCCACCTTGGTCTTCTAGCCGCCGGCGTGAAACGAGATGACGAGGTACTTGTCCAGAGTTTTACCTTTTGTGCATCCACTCATCCCGTCACTTACCTTGGAGCCAATCCGGTATTTGTTGATTCGGAAAAAGAAACCTGGAATATAGATCCCGAGTTGCTGGAAGAAGCCATCAAGGATCGAATTGTTAAGACCGGCAAAAGGCCAGCAGCTATCGTGCCCGTTGCCCTCTATGGTATGCCATATCAAATAGACAAGATAATGGAGATTGCCAACCGCTATGATATTCCTGTAGTGGAAGATGCGGCAGAAGGTTTTGGTTCAAAGTTCAATGGTCAGGTATTAGGCACCTTCGGTAAATATGGTGTGCTATCTTTCAATGGGAATAAGATTATTACGACCTCCGGAGGTGGTGCGTTGATTACTGCCAATGATGACGAATGGCGTGAAATAATGATGTATGCCACCCAGTATCGTGAGAGCTACCCATATTACCAGCATGAGAAGATTGGCTATAACTATCGTATGTCCAACATCTGTGCTGGTATCGGTCGTGGCCAGATGACCATTGTTGATGAGCATATTAGTCATCACAAGCATGTGCAGGCCCTTTATGAAGAACTGCTTAAAGATGTTCCTGGCATAACTGTTCACCGCCAGCCCACCACCGGCGAATATGATAGCAACTACTGGCTCTGTACCATTACCTTAGCCCCGGATTTAAAGGTAAAAGGGCAAGAAAACGCATACAAGACACTAGTAACTGGTGCAGTTGGAGGCGCAGCTGGTGTCATTCATTCAGCAAAGAGTGCACATACAGACTGCGAACCCAACGATAACGTTGAGGCCATGCGTATGGGATTAGATGCGCTGAACATTGAGAGCCGTCCGTTGTGGAAACCGATGCATAAGCAACCCATTTATAAGAATGCTCCTGCTTACGTCACTGGTGTGAGCGAAGCCCTCTTCAAGGTGGGCATGTGCCTTCCCGCTGGGCCGTATGTAACAGAGGATGACGTGCGGTTCATTTGCGATGCAATTAAGAGTTTGATTGTTTAGTATACGGGTTTTATCTTTTTTTCGAAGGAAAGAGGAATGAATAGGAGAGTTCTGACTTTTTTGCTTTTCGGTCTAATTGCTCTACCAATAGCCGGCCAGAAAAAGGTGGTGGTTAATCCTAGCCGTCCCATTCAAGAGCAATTGGCGAAGTCGGATACTCGTTATGTATTCAAAAACCCTATTGACTTGCAGGGAAGTAATCTTTTAATCCCAGATGGTTGTATACTTGAATTCCGAGGTAAAGGCTTACTTAGTAACGGAACCCTTACTGGAAACGAGACGATGCTGAAACGACCAAAGTTGCAAAAGATTCGTTTCAATGGGACCTTTGCTAACGAATTAATAACCATCAATAATTCTTTCGATGCCGAATTCGACTTCTGGAACTTTATCAAGTGTTTCCCATATGCCGATATCTTACTGTCTAAGGACATCATACTTCCAGATGCTCCTGAAAAGGACATGACCATCCATCGACTTCACATAAATGGAGAGGGGCATACCATTACGGTCTGCAGATGTCCCATTTTGAGGGATGTGGATGTTTGGCTTAAAAACATAACCTTCGATTGCACACGGGCCCAGGAATTCATCATTTATGCGCTAGGCATTACACCAGAGCATCGTTTTTCGGTTTGCAACTGTAAGTTCATAAACGTGCCAGAGGCCATGTCACTCTGCCCGAGAGCCTATTCCCAAGTGCTGATTGAAGGCTGTTCTATAACCGGCATCTTAGATGGTGACAGCAGACGCACCAAGGAGTATATTTCGCAGATTCTTGTCTATGCTTGCAATGGCAGAATCATTGTGCGAAACAATACCCTTAAGAACTGTTTTGGCATAGGCATCAATGGTATCGGCTACAAGCCCAATGAACAAGCGACAGTCTTGGTAGAAGGGAATACGATTGATTATGTAGCCAATGGTGGGATAGTCTTCTCCGGTGGTGAGGTATGGAACGCGACTGTGAGAAATAACCACATCAGTCACACCCATGCGCTGGGCAAGCAATTCGACGGCGAGATAGATGGTGGTCCAAACAGTGCTATTAACTTCCACGGCTTTTACAATGTTTTAATTGAAAACAACACTATAGACAACTGTCCCAACTCCTCTAGTTTCGACTTCGACGGTTCCCTTTCAGGCAAGACCGGTATCGAGAAAGGAACCGGCCTGGTGGTGCAGAATAATATAATAACACGTTCAGGGGGCATCGCTTTCTTTGTCGTGCAGGACGTGAAGTTTGCAAACAACACCCTCCAATCTGCCAACAATGCAGACGACCAACACTACTTCGATATTTCAGGTTCAAGAAACCTAATAATACACGGAAACAACCTAAAGTTGAACAAAGGTCGAGCGAAAAAATACTATCCTATCTACATCACCGATACCAAAACCGTCAAGTGTGGTAAAATCAAGATAGGTGGCAATGTAGTCTCTACTGATGGACAACACTTCGTCTTTATCAATGCTGCCTTCACGGGCGAATGCCAGATAGAAGAAAACACCGTCCGCTCATCTGGGAGCAAAGACGGCACCCTCAGTGTGGTGAATAACTCAAAGACCATTATTGAGTTGCCAAAGAAAAGTAAATTGGTGAGATATAAGTAGTTTACGGTATCTGCAAAACGTGCATTTATGAAAAAAGTCGGTATCATCACGTACCATCATTACTATAACTATGGGACCGCTTTGCAGGCATATGCTCTTCAGAAAGCCATTGAGGGTATAAAAGGGTATGATGCGGAGATAATAGATTATCGTGCCTATGAAGAAAAAAAACTCTCCAAATGGCAGATGTTGTTACTCCGTCTGCGTCGTATGCCAACCTATTTTGTTGAGTGGAAACGTGTGACCACCCTAAAAAAGCATGGTTATATCTTGAGCAAAAAAAACCTGGCATTCAACAAGTTTTTTGCTGATGACCTTGTGACGGGAGGCAAGACTTTTCACAACTATAGGGAGTTGCAAGCTGATGCTCCTAATTATGATGTTTTGGTTACTGGTAGCGACCAGACATGGAGCCCGAAGATAGGCTTCAATCCTGCCATGTTTTTGGAATTTGGCAATAAAAATGCACTTCGTATTGCTTATGCTCCAAGTCTTGGTGTTTCCAAGCTATCCGATACTGAAGCTCATTTTATGAATGTCCATCTCCAACCATACGAAGCCCTAAGTTGTCGTGAGCGTTTGGGGACTGAAGTGTTGAATAGATGCGTGAAGGGGAAGAAAATAGTCAATGTGCTTGATCCAACACTGCTCCTTACAGCTAGTGATTGGAGCAGGATAGCTATTAAACCGAAGATAAAAGGGGATTATATTCTTTGCTACTTCATTGGCCACAAGACCTACTATCGAAAGATTGCCCAGCAACTTTCTGAGGAATTGAATCTGCCTCTCTATTACATTCCCGTCAGTTGGCAGGACTTAGGGAAAAGCAATTATTTGTTAGATGAAACAGGTCCCAAAGAGTTTTTAGGTCTCATCCGAGATGCCCGTCTTGTGCTCACTGACTCGTTTCACGGAACTGCTTTCGCCATTAATTTCAAGAAGAGCTTTTATACCTTTACCAAAATAGAAGGAGGAAAGGGCGCCTCTGACAACTCTCGTCTGTACGATATCCTCTCAAAACTTCATTTGGAAGACCGCCTTTACGACCAGCTATGCCATATCCCATTCTCGGATGTAAACTATATAGAAGCAGAAAAAGCACTAGAGGTGGAGAGGCAGATGTCGCTTGATTATTTAAACGATGCCCTTGTTGACAAACGTATTTGTACCCGCGAAGAGTGTTCAGGATGTATGGCATGTGTGTCAATCTGTGCCCACGAAGCGATTTTAATAGAAAAAGACTTAATGGGGTTTCGTTATCCTATGAAGGATATGGCTAAATGTGTCGGTTGCGGACTATGTCAAAGGGTTTGTCCTAACATCATAGAGCCCACGTTTAAAAAGGCAGAGAAAGCATATGTGGCCGCCGCAGCATCGGATATTGAATTTCAAACTTCCACCTCCGGCGGTATTGCATCAGTGATCACAAGGAGTATTGTCCGCAATGGCGGTGTGGTTTATGGCTGCACATCTTCAGACGCAAATGAAATACGACATATTAGAATAGATAGCGAGAAGGATATCACATTATTGAAAGGCAGCAAGTATGTTCAAAGTGATTTGCAGGGTGTTTTTAGGCAAGTGAAAGCGGATTTAAGTGAAAACCACTTTGTCTTGTTCATTGGTACGCCTTGCCAAGTGGCCGGATTAAAGGCTTTTTTGAGGAAACCATATGAAAAACTAATTACAATTGACTTTGTTTGTCACGGCGTTCCTTCTCAGCAACTTTTTAATGACATTATTCTCAAAAACTATCCCAAATACAGGACAAAGCGGATGTCTGTTCAATTTCGCTTCAAGAATGAAAATGGGAACAGCCGATACGGGGTTCGCATGCTCGATGAGGGCAATACTGTTTGTTATCAAGAGATTTATCCTGAAAGTTCTTTTATTGTTGGTTATTTGGGCGGGTTGTTCTACCGTGAAAGTTGCTACCAGTGCCACTATGCAAAAGGAGAACGAGTTAGCGACATTACGCTTGGTGATTACTGGGACAGAGAAGGACAATTTGCGAAGTACTCCTCGATTGCTAGTCATGGTTATTCTATGGTGTTGACAAACACAGAAAAGGGAGCCCGTCTGTTTTCATCTATATCTGATAATATAGTCTCAACTCCAATTGAGCCATCTGTTTTAATGTCAAGAAATGGCCAATTACAGCGACCCATGAAGCGTAATGCGTCATATAATGATTTTATGATGGAATATGTTAATTATGGCTACAATCAATCAGCTGCTCAGATACTAGACAAGGAGATCGTGAGAGTGAAGCACAACATGAAAATATCTTCACTATCCAGTAAAGTGAAAGCGAGTACATTAGGACGAATGGTTATTGTTTTATTGAAGAGTATAAAATGAAGCAAGGGAAATGAATAGATTATTCGAAAGACTACACCTTAATAGCATCGGCTTTTTTGAGATACTCGTTGCACTGTATCCAATAATCAGCCAATACAGTTTTGGTGTTTTGCACATGAATTTTGTCATGTTGCTGTTTCTGGATATCATGGCAGTAATTAGGAATCCAAAGACAAAATGGTTTGGCCCATTAACCGCCTTGATTGTATTCTATTCAGTTCATGAATTGATTGTGTATTTGTTTTTTACTGATATGCCAAGGTATATGGTAGGAGATGTGTTAACTAGCCTCATTATCGCGGTTTCAATTCCTATTGTTGCTACGGCTGTCCATTATGAAAAGTTGGTTGGATCATTTCAATGGGTGGCTCTATTGTGTTTGGGAGGATTGATTTATCACTATCTGCTTATCATGAGCGGTAATCTTTCGTCTGTTCATCCGCTAACACTCCCCTTCTTCCCGGATCTTGATTTATCTAGCCGTGCATTTGAAGACATATATAGACCAACTTCATTCTTTTGGGAGCCATCTAGTTATGCCACATTTATGATGATTCCACTTTTCTTCTGCCTCTCTGAACGAATCTTTCTCTTGGGAACATTTTACGCGTTATCTATCTTTTTATCATCATCTACTAACGGCATTATTCTATCGGCCGTTCTTTTCGCCGGTTTTTTCTTCATTGGGAATTTTAAAGCTTATCAGAAAGTAATAGTTGCTTTTCTTGTCATTATTCTTAGCTTTTCTCTCTTTAATTCGAGTTTATTCACACAGGGCGTTGACAAGATAGAAAACACTTCTTTATCAAGCAACCAGCGGATTATGAATGGACCAAATCTTGTTTCAGAAACCCCTGGACAGTATCTCTTTTTTGGCGCGGATGCGCCTAATATCATTGATTTTCTTAGTAAACATCCGGATATCAATACATCCAAGTTAACTTTCTTGGGAAGTGGTGGTCTTTTCGTATCCGATTTTTGGCGAGTTTTGGTAAAGTATGGATTTTTTGGGCTTATTCTTGTTTTACTGATGTATTTTAAGGCATATAAGCTTTGCAAAGAAATCCGACCATATATACTTGTCCTGTTAGTTGCCTTGTTTTCCCAAAGTGTAGTCCTTGGTAGCAGCTGGGGATATGAGTGGATTTTTATAATAGCTTTCATTTTTGCACATGAACGGCAGAATTAAAGAGCTACTTTCCAATACTGCTTTATTTACAATTGCAAACATGGGGTCTAAAATCCTCGTGTTTTTAATGGTGCCGTTATATACCGCCGTTTTATCGACGGAAGAATATGGTGTGGCAGACATGGTTCAGACGACAAGTCTATTGCTGCATCCTGTTTTGACTTGTATGATAGCGGAGGCAGTTCTACGTTTTTGTTTTATTAAGGACATGGATACCTCCCAGGTATTCAGAATTGGATTGAGTATCTCTTTATGGGGCACTGTTATTTGTGTATTCCTTAGTTTTGTTTTTCTATATATCCCTTTTTTTTCTTCTTTGGGTGAATATGTATTGTTCATCCCAATCATGTTTTTAGGGCATGCCCTTGCCCAATTATATCACAAGTATTCTCGAGGAATAGGAAAAGTAAAGTATTCTGCGTACGCCGGATTATTGAGCACTGTCGTGATCATTGCCCTTAACCTATTATTGCTCCTTGTGTTTAAATTGGGCATTCTTGGCTATCTAATTGCATATTCTTTAGCTGGTTATGTGTCAGCTTTATATCTAGCTTATTATTGTAGGACCGAAAAAAAACAGGGGGATAGTTGTTCAGACACAAGCGTACGACGTCTGATGTTAAAGTATTCTATACCATTAGTTCCAAACTCTCTTAGTTGGTGGGCTTTAAGTAGCGTTAACCGTTATATAATGCTTGCCGTTGTTGGCGTCTCCGCGGTGGGCATTTACTCGGCGACGTTAAGAATCCCGTCAATATTGACAGTCTTATTCGACATCTTTGCACAAGCCTGGCTCCTGTCTGCCTTAAAAGACTATGAAAGCGAAGAAACAAAGGTGTTTATTGATTCTATGCATGGCCGTTTTTTTAGCGTAACCATTGTTATGACTGCACTATTCATTTTGCTATGCAAGCCGATGACGTTTGTGTTATTGTCAGGTGATTTTTCTGATTACTGGTATATTACCCCCTTTCTATTCATTTCTGTTTTCTGGGGTGCGTTAGTTGGATTCTTAGGATCTGTCTTTTCAGCTGAAAGGAAGAATACAATGCAATTTGTTTCGACTGTTATAGGCGCAGTGGTTTCAATTCTTGTAACAGTAGTTTTTCTCAAGAAGTTTGGAGTTATCATTGTTGCAATTGCGACAATGATAGGATACTTCGTTATTTGGATAGTTCGTCGTCTGGCTGTGAATAAATATGTTTCACTGAGATTAAGTACATTTAGCGCCGTAATTCAAGGTTGCTTTCTTTTACTTGAGTCATACTTTGTATGTAAGTCTTATTTCATTTTATCAATTATTACCACGTTACTATTAATTGCGTTAAATTTTAAAGAACTGTATTCAATTGCAAGATTTGGGGTCACAGAATCTAAAGCATTTGTTACTAATAAATTAAAGAAAAATGGTGAAATTAGCGATAAGAGATGATGATCTCAACTATTTTACAAAAGTTGAAGATATCCTCTCTGTTTATAAAGAGATAAAGTCTTTCCCCATTTCATTTGCCGTCATACCTATGGTAACTGATGTTTCAACAAAAGGAGCCTGTCTTGATACTAAAGGGAATACAGTTCCTAGGAGGTTGTTAGACAATAAGGAGATGGTATTCTGGTTAAAAGATAGACTAAGAGAAGAGAGCATTGATGTGCTTATTCATGGGATTACTCATGAATACCACAGTGTAGATGGAAAACGCCTTGCGGAAATGGAATGGCGCGATGAAGACTGCCTTTCCGCAGAATTAAGCTTTCATGTCAATGAAATTTCAGAATCATTAGGTCATAAAATATCCGTTTTTGTCGCCCCGAGTAACAAGATCTCTAAATATGGTATTAGAAGCGTGTATAAGGCAGGACTCAATTACTCGGGCATAATTCCCGCTTCGTTTCGTCGAGATTTCACGTTAAAAAGCATTCATAACTATTGCAAAAGATGGTATTGTAGATTGGTCGATAAGCTTCCTTATCCCGGTGTAATGGATTATGGGACGCATAAGGAAATAAATGCCTGTCTTATGCAGGGATATGATTATTTGGTCCACATGTATGAATACTGTAATCAAAATCGACAACCCATGGTGATTAACGTTCACTATTGGCATCTTCGCGATTTTGAGAAAGAACGAAAAGAGCTGATCCGTTTTGTTAACTACGCATTGGATCGTGGTGCCCAGCCGGTTACTGTTTCATCGTTGTTATAAAAAAGAGAATGCACATTTTAATAATAACCCCATATGTTACAATTACCGGACGGCCTGAATTCGAAAGAAACAAAACGGGCTTCGGATATATGGTGCATGACATTGCCAAATCCCTTGGCATGACAGAATGTGTAGATGTATTGGCTACAGACTCTCGAGGAAAGGGGATTACCATGGAAGGGGTTCACTACATAAAGCGTTCTATTGGGTTAATGGCAAGAAACATATTAGGATGTGTTAAACCCCGTATCATATTTAGCCTTTTAGAAAGGTACCCGCTGAACCGAGCCGCAAAAATGAGGCTTTGGTACTATTGGATGATGACCGGCTATCTGGCTCGGTTGTTGAAAATGACGAAATATGACATAGTTCATATCCATGGATGTACTTTTGCGGATGAGTTTTGGATGGCAGTATGTCGTGAGCAGAACGTGAAGTATATCATCACGTTGCACGGATTAAACTCGTTTTGTGATAACATAAAGATAGGAATATCCGGGAAACAGTATGAGCGCGATTTTCTGAGACGAGTAGTTGACGACGAGTTTCCAATTACGGTTATTAGTTCTGGTATGAAACGGTTGATTGAAAAGGCATACGGTGCAGAAGATATCAAGACTATTACGGTTGTAAGTAATTCATTTTCATTTGCATCCATTGATTCTTCAAAGAGCATTCGGAAGAGATACGGCATCCCCCGAGATGGAAAGGTATTGCTATATGTGGGGAACATTAGCATGAATAAGAACCAAAGTCAAATGGTGGAGGCATATTGCCTTCTGCCCAATGAGTTGCGGAGTAATACTTGGGTCTTATTTTGTGGAAGGCCGTCAGAAAGCGGAGCATTTGAAAGGCATATCAATAGTTTGCCGCAGGCGATTAATGGTGGTAGAATCGTACTTTGTGGATCAGTCGAGAAAGCGGAGATGGTGAATTACTACCGTGAAGCGGACGGTGTAGTTCTACTGAGCCATTCAGAAGGGTTTGGATTGAGTTTAATAGAAGGTATGCACTTTGGTTTACCGTGCGTAATGTTCAAAGACATGGATGCTTATGAGGATATCTATAACGAAAAGGCTGTGGTGGCAATAGATACGAGAGACAATGAAGCCGTAACAGAAGCGCTGATTCGACTTCTTGTTAAACAGTGGAACAGAGACGAAATCAAAGAGTATTCCAAGTTATTTAATAGCCAGACAATGGGACAGAATTATTTAAAAGCTTATTATCAGTGTATTAATGAATAGAGCAACTGTCTTTCTCTGTTTTAGTCCATGCTAGTGATGTCCTACTGAATAATCCAATGTACTAAAGATAACTATTTGAGGATTAATCAATTCTGAATGAATTATTTTTATATACTTCGTCAATTGCAAAGAGGCGATAAAGGTTCTTTTGATATCCCAGTTGAAAAACAACGATTGTTCCTGGAATCTTTAGGGGAAGCAAAAGATGATATAGACAGAGGTTATAAACAGTACCGCTGTCAAAACTTCTTTGTGCCAACAATTAAAGTATCACTGTTTAATATTGTCGCGGCAATACTGCTCCCTTTTTTGGGGATTTATTTTCTTTTAAAGGGAATGTTCGTGAAAAAGGGAGAACATATCGAGGTGATGATGGAGCAGAAAGGGATGGATGAGGTGGTTCCAGATATTGTGCGCGAAAAGTTTAAACCAGACAGCAGTCATTGGAATCAAGGAACTTCGATGGTTCTTAGTGATGTTGGTTTTATATGTAAACTGTTAGCAAGGGCCCCGCATCATCCGTATTTCGTACTGAAGGCTTTAATGAACGTGGTTCATTATAGTGATATGATTAGCCGGCATTCGCCAAAGGTAATGATCCAGTTTGGTGAGTTCTCATTTAGTAGTAGTCTTTTAACAGCCTATTGCCACAGGCATCATGTGACGCACATTGACATCATGCACGGGGAAAAACTTTATTTCATCCGCGATGCTTTTTTTCATTATGACGAGTGCTATGTGTGGGATGAGTACTATGCGGATTTGTTTCGTAGTCTAAAAGCCGAACCTTCTCAGTTTCGAGTTGCCTTACCGCGTTCAATGAAACTAGAGCTTACTATTAACCATAACCCCAACATATATGCAGATTACAAATACTATCTTGCTTTATATAATGAGAAGCAGATAAAGAGCATTGTTGAGTCAATGGCATTTGCTAAATTGGAAGGGAAAAGTGTGAAGTATCGTCCGCATCCCCGATACAGCGATATGGTTTTATTGAAAAAGTATGTTTCCCAAGAGGAGATAGAGATGCCAAGTGAAGTGAGTATCATGGAATCTATTTCAAATCTATCATTTGCCGTGGGGTCATATACGACAGTGCTTAGTCAAGCATTTTTCTCCGGGAAAAAAGTTATTCTTGACGATATAACGTTCCAGTCACAATATGAAAAACTTAAAGAGATGAAGTATATATTGTCATCAACCTGTTCAACGACATTAAGCAATTTTCAGATTGTATGAGAAAACTGATTATGGCCTTTGTGTTTTTATTTCGCCAAATCCGAGGGATCATTGCGACCCGAGTGTTGCGTGCGAGATCTAAATCCTGTGGGGAGAATGTGGGGGCAGCAAAGTTACCTCATATCGGAACAGAAGTGATCTTTATATCGCTAATCATGCTGGTTTTAATGGTTTTACAGCAACTGGATATGGCAAGATAATAATAGGCAATTATTTTCATTCAGGAACTAATGTTAAAATCATGCTCGGAAGTCACGACTATGACCATGGAGATAAGATTCCTTATGGTTCCGGTCATACATATAAGCAAGTTGTCATAGATGACTTTGTTTGGCTTGGTTCCGATGTGACAATCTGTGGTAATGTGCATATAGGAGAAGGAGCCATCGTCGCTATTGGTTCAGTCGTCGTAAAAAATGTCCCGCCATACGCTATAGTTGGTGGAAATCCAGCAGTGGTGATTAAATATAGGGATATAGAGCATTTTCGGAAATTGAAAGACGAAGGAAAGTATTGAAATGAACAACGATTTAGTTTCGATAATCATGCCTTCATATAACTGCGGACGCTTTGTTGAAGAAGCCATTAACAGTGTGCAGGCTCAAACATACGACAATTGGGAGATTATCTTTATAGATGACTGCTCCACAGACGATACCATTCACAAGGTATTGGCTATGAAAGAAAAGGACAGTCGTATCCATTTGTTTCAGAATCATCGTAACATGGGAGCCGCGGTGTCCCGCAATACCGCACTTCGCGAGGCAAAAGGAAGATGGATAGCATTCCTTGATAGTGATGATTTGTGGGAGCCAACAAAACTAGAGAGGCAGGTTAAGTTTATGGAAGATAATGGGTATGTGTTTTCATATACAAACTATCAAGAGATTAATGAGAATGGAGAATTAACAGGCATCCATGTAACAGGGCCGAAACACGTAACTCAGCGAGGGATGTATGATTTTTGTTGGCCGGGTTGTTTGACGGTAATGTATGATGCTTCCTATATTGGACTTATTCAGATTGAGGACATCAAGAAGAATAATGACTACGCCATGTGGTTGAAAGTATGCAAAAAGGCACACTGCCACTTATTCGACGAATGTCTGGCCAAATATCGGCGAGGACGCAGTGGTTCGGTGAGTTCACATAGTATCTCAACAATGATTAGGTGGCATTTTAAGCTTTGGCATGAAGCAGAAAACAAAAACTACGTGGCTTCGATATGGTATACTGGAGTTAATATATTGTACGGTTTTTATAAGAAGATGAAATATGTAACGAAAGAATGATCCTTTAATTCAGAAAGTGAAAAGTATTAATTATATTAAAAAAAAACAGTATGGATTTAAATGTATTTATTCAGCAGTTCGCTGACCTTTTTGATGAAACACCAGTTGAAACCCTTACTCCAGACACTGAGTATAAAGAGCTCGAGGAATGGGACTCTATGGCTGCTTTAACGGTTATTTCAATGATCTCTGATGAGTACGATGTTCCTATCATGGGGGCTGACCTGAAAAAAGCTATAACCCTTCAGCAATTGTATGACATTGTAAAAGAAAGAGTGGATAATTAAACTTAACGATAGCATATTAATGGCTTTTTTCAAGTTTAGCAAAATCCGAGTGGCAGGTGTAGCCTGCGCAGTTCCCAAGAATGAAGTAAAGACAGAGTCGTACAAACATCTGTTTGGCGACGAAGAAGTTAATAAATTCATGGAGATGACTGGCGTTAGGGGTTCTCACCGCACATTGGACCACCAGACCTGTTCTGACTTGGGCTTCCGGGCGGCAAGCGAACTACTGGCACACAAAGGAGTTAATCCTAAGGAGATTGGTGCCGTCATCTTCTCCAGTCACAGTCCCGATTACCGCCGTCCAGCCACCGCTTTCGTGTTACAATACCGCCTAGGCATTCCCAAAGACGCCGTTTGTTATGATATCAGTCTCGGTTGTTCCTCATTGGTTGTGGGAATGCAGACTGTGAGCAGTATTATGAACACGGGCGATATACAAAAGGCTCTTCTCTTTGTTGGAGACACCGCTGGTAAAAGCGTATATCCCGAGGACCGCAGTTCTGCCATGCTTTTTGGCGAAGCCGGTGCCGTGATGCTGCTGGAAAAGACCGATAACCCCGATGATGAAATCTTTGCTCTTGTACGCAGCGATGGTAGCGGTTATCGCTATATGATTGTACCAGGTGGGGGGTATCGCAATCTTCATGCCTCAGAGGAAGTGGTAATGTGCGAAGATGGAAATCCACGTACGCTCATGAACAGTTTTATTCAAGGAACATCGGTGTTTACTTTCACGATTTTTGATGTGCCCCGTCTTATCAAAGATTTCTTCGCCAAAACAGAAACCTCTCCCGACGATTACGACTGCTTCGGTTTTCATCAAGCAAATCTTTACATCTTAAAGCAAATCGCAAAAAAAACCAAGATTGACTTCGAACGGATGCCCATAACACTCGATCGCTATGGCAATACATCTGGAGCTTCCGCTATTGTTTCGCTATGCGACCGCTACGGTAACTGTACGGAGGAGAAGACAATTAAAGTGCTGGCCTGTGGCTTTGGTATAGGCATTTCATTAGGTGCAACTTCTTTTAGCATCAATACGAACGATATTCTGCCTATTTTTGAAGATGAAGCTATTTTTGAGGATGGTCTGATTACTAATCCCAACCAGCTTTACGAAAAGAAATAATGACAACGAGTATTCTTGATTTATTAGAGCAGACAGCAAAGAAGTGGCCAGAAAAGACGGCTCTTGCTGATGACAAATTGAGCATAACATTCGGAGAGTGGACAAAACAAGCCGAAAGTATAGGTACAGCTTTAGCAATGGCTACGAGAAGCACTGTACGGCGTGCTGTCCTGGTGTTTGTTGATCGAAGAATTGAAGGCCTTATTGGCGCGATGGGTGTCGTGGAAAGTGGAAACTTTTATGTTCCAATCGACAGCAAGATGCCTTTTGAACGGGTACGACTAATTGCTGATGTTTGCAAACCTATTGCTGCGGTGGCCACCACCGAGGCCGATCTTAAGACGCTTGAACAGATTGAGTTTTCAGGGCCGCAACTCCTTTATGATGAGGTGAAAGGGCATGAGCCCGACAAAGAAGTCCTGTCTATAATTCGCCAACAAATCATAGATCTTGATCCTGTTTACAGTATTTTTACCAGTGGTTCTACGGGTATTCCGAAGGGTGTGGTAATCAGTCATCGAGGTATGATAGACCTTGCGGATTGGCTGGTTGAGACTTTTGAATTCACAGAGAAAGACGCACTGGGCAATCAGACTCCTTTTTATTTCGATGGATCTGTCAAGGATATCGTTATTTGTTTGAAGAGCGGTGCAACGCTTAATGTGATCGGTAAAAAGTATTTTACTTTCACCAAATTGTTGATACCGTTGCTGAACGATCGCCATATTACAGCCATTTTGTGGGCGACCTCTGCCATTGTACTGGTTGGAAATAGCGACATTTTGAGTGTGGCGGTACCCAAGCATCTCCGTCTCGTCACTTTTGCTGGCGAAGCTATGCCTGCCAAACAATTGCGCACGTGGCAGGAAAAATTACCCAATGTGCGATTTGTGAATCTTTATGGTCCTACAGAAATCACCGTAGATTGCACTTATTTTGATGTGAAACGTCTTTATGCTGATGACGAGTATATCCCTATTGGGAAAGCTTGTAAAAACATGCAAGTGATTGTGCTTAAAGACGATGACTCAGAAGCTTCCGTTAACGAGATTGGCGAGTTATGTGTGCGCGGAACAGGAGTGGCCTTAGGGTATTACGGTAACCGTACCAAGACTGATGAAGTGTTCGTACAGAACCCTCTCAACCCACTTTTCAACGATATTATTTACCGCACGGGTGACCTTGTATGTCCCACAGAAGACGGAAACTTAGTGTTCATTTCACGCAAAGACTTCCAAGTGAAACACAAAGGCAACCGTATTGAATTGGGTGAAATTGAAGTTGCCGTGAATTCAATCGAAGGTGTGACAAATGTCGCTTGCATCTTTGACAAGTCGAATGATAAACTAGTTCTTTATTACACCACTAATGATAATCGCCCCATTGATATCATAAACCTCGTTAAAGGACGATTACCCGTGTATATGTTCCCTGAGGTCGTGATCCATTTGGAGCATATGCCCTACAACTTAAATGGAAAGATTGACCGCATCGCCCTCAAACAACAATATGAAGCAGGTAATTAAGATTGATAGTATAGATCAGTACAGACAAATAGTAAGTCAGTATAACCGTAAGGGACGTTTAACCAACGACTATATGCAGGGAGATGCTGCAAACTTGATTACTCATAATCAGCTTTATACCTTGTGCGGTAAAGATAATGCGGCATTACTGGTTAAAAAGGAAAGTTTTATGCGACTGTACTACTATATCAACAATCTAGATGAGTTGCTGGTATTCCCAGAAGGAGAGTTCGTGACAGAGATTCTGTTCCGAGGAGAGAACCCTCCCGAAGTAGAAGTTTTATGGCTGGAGCGAATGGGATTCAGTAAGAATCTTATTCGTGATCAGTACTTTGGAAAGTACGCCAACTTGACTCCTCCTATGCTCATCGAAGGATTGAAGATTGAACTTGCGACATCTGAAGATGATGCACTTTGGGCAATACACTTATTCAATTCTTCGTTTGATAAATGGAGCGGTGACTATATATCTGAATCCTCTGCTCCACTATTGATCCAGCGGCAAGCAATCCTTATCGCAAAAGATTTAAATGGTATTAGGCTTGGAGCACTTCATTTTGAAACCGCCAAGGGAGTGACATGGGCTCACCATTTGGCCGTGACTGAAAGTGCGAGAGGCTTGGGAGTAGGGCTTGGACTATGGGATGCGTATATTGAACGAGGGCATGTCGACGAGAATAGTCGATATATGCTCTGGGTTCAACGACAGAATACTCCAGCTGTAAGGCTATATAAGAAAAAGGGATTTGTCCCGATGAATAAGTCGTCATTATCTATGATTAAAATCTGTCATTTCGTAGAATAAATGATATTGTGAGCAGATTATTAAGGGCACAACTATTTCTTCAATTCGTTTTCTTCTCTATTTGCGCTTGTACTCAGATTGAGATAAATCCATATATAGAAGAAGAGAAGGATATAAGGATAGCCGAACCATATCAAGTAGAGGAAGTTCCCATTATATCGGATGAGAGCGGCTGGGACATACCTGCTAATGATGGTATTAGGAATGCATTATTAAATGCAGAACAAATAGTGAATCTAAAATACAAACCGATTTGCTATTTCAATGCACCGGGAGAATTGTTGAATCCTGGCGAAGTACTTAAAGGAATGGTTTATTCCTCTACGCGGTCTGAAGATTTGTTTTGTCCTAATAATGTATCTCTTTGGACATTCATGTCATCCTTGTTGAATCCTAATAGTTATCTTTATACAAAAGATATCACTAAATCGCCATATTCAATCAGGGGAACGGCGAGAGCATATTATGGTCAAGTATGTACACAGTTTGTTCAATATGCTCTATGCATTAAGTACAACTTTCAAATATATCAGATGACTGTTTGGGATGGCTTTGATCGCGTTAATTCTCAAGACATTGATAAAATAAGATTAGGCGATGTACTGACAAACTTGAAAGGGCACACAAGAATGGTGACTGGTATACGTAGAGAAGATGACCATGTAGTGGAGGTCGCCATTTCGGAATCAGTACCTAATACAGCAAGACGAACACTTTACTCAGCAAAAGATATAGTTGAATCGTTTGCTGATGGCTATGTTTTATATCGTTATAGGTATATTAACAGCACAGAGCATATCCCATCGCCTTTCATCAGCGTTGGAGATGAGCCTGAACAGGATTATGAAAGTCTCCTTGTAACCGATGTGATTCCTCGAAGAGGCGACAAAGCTAATTGGAGAAAAGACGAACCTGTTATTCTTGACGTCCTGTCTCGTGGAGTATATACGATGTTCAAATTGTTTAAAGAAGAGGAATTGATTGAAGAAGCCCTAATCCCTGAGAATAGTATTATAGATCTGGGTATTATGCCCTTTGGAACTTATAAGCTCTGTCTAACTAATGGTGTTCAGGATAGTCCTTTTGTTTATTGGATAGTTGCCGATTATTCTATTACTGCAACTGCAATTGGCAATGCAAAAGTACTTGTTTCATTTTCATCACGAAATGCTACACCAATATGGGCAACTTGGAGAATACCACAATTTAAGAATTCCGACTATAATAACGGACCTCTTTGGACAACTGCTATCTCAGCAGAAGACGTTAATAGAGGGATGGTTGTCTCTCAACTTGATCCGTATTTTGTAAAGAACCGGGGATTGGGAGAATGGGATATTAAAGTTGCATTCGAAACTGATTTCGGAATCATTAGCAGTGATTCTGTAACGTTATATGTTTATTAAGAATACAATCAATTAAAAGATATGACAATGGATAAATTGCTTGAAATCCTTAAAGGAATCCGACCCGATGTGGACTTTGAAAACGAAACCGCTTTGATTGAAGACGGCATTCTAGACTCATTTGATGTGGTAAGTATTATCTCTGAACTTGATGATGCCTTTGATGTTCAAATTCGTATTACAGAGCTTGATCCGGAAAACTTTAACTCAGCAGAGAGTATCTGGAATCTGGTGCAAAAACTGAAATCATAATATACTGTTATTATGAGTTTATTTAAGTCATTACGATGGAAAATTGGGTCCTTACTTGAATTGTATGATCCACTGCGTCCCCAGATGAAGTATGCCAAGAATACACTTCTTGCAAAGATGAAGGCGATAGACATCGAACAAACCGACAATAGCAGTATTCTGAAATTCAAGCGCTTGTGGATGGGAAGGATAAATCCGTGGCTAAACTTCTATTATACAATCGGGAATAAAGACATTGCATATTTGTATATCCCCGATGATTGGTTCTATAGATACTTTGACGGGAAACTTAACAATTGGAGAATTGCCTCCGCAATTGATGATAAGAACCTATATGACTTGTTATTCCCGGATATACAAAGGCCAAAGACAATTGCTCGATGTGTTGATGGGATGTATATGGATTCAGAATACAGGATTATATCTAAATCTGACTTCCTATATCTATGTACTAATGCCCAAAAAGCAATCATCAAGGTAGCTAATGGTTCATCGGGAGGTCATGGCGTATCTTTTTGGGAAGAAGGGGAGGATTTATTTGAAAAGGTTCCCGTCAATAAGCCTTATGTCGTACAGGAAATTATTCAACAGCATTCTGTTTTACAGAAATTACACCCGTCAAGTATCAATACAATAAGGATTATGACTTTGACGCTAGGTGGTGAAGTTAGAGTGGTTTCATCTATACTGAGAATGGGGATCAATGGCTCAAAGGTGGATAATGTTTCTTCGGGTGGAATCGCCTGTGGAATACAAGAAGATGGAAGATTAAAGTCATTTGCATTTGATGGTTTGGGGAGACGATATCAGAAGCATCCACAAGGAGAGGATTTTGAGGGTGTTATTATCCCTAGTTATAACGATTGCGAATCAATATGCAAGAAACTCGCGCCAAGGGTATCACGGTACAGCAATCTTATCTCGTGGGACTTTTCTGTCAACGAAGAGGGCGCTCCAATCTTGATAGAAGCCAACTTATATGGAGGCGAATTAGATTTTCATCAGATGTGTAATGGTCCCATTTTCAAGGATGAAGCATCAACTCGAGAGATGATAGGTATGTTTGTAAACTAATCACATTTTTATATGGCATCAAGAGCAGATTTAATCTATCAGTACAAGCTATATTCAATCAGACGACTACCTAAGTTTATCAAATATAGTAAAGCAAGGGCAAAGTCGATCTGCGAGATGGGAGAGAGGAAATCACTTTATCTCACATTGCTTGATATGATGTGGTGTAATTTGGCATATGGCACTATTAATAGTGAGGAGTATCTTCTTTTCCGTTTCTTCGAGAAATCCCACAAGGAAAGAAAAAAATACTTTACACGAAGGAAGTATTACAAAATGATAAAGACCTTCGATTATGATACTTTCGCGCGTCTTTCTGAAAAGCAGAACCAGTATATCGAGTATGCTGATTTCATTAAGAGGAAATGGATGGTGGCAGATAAAGGCACTACGAAATCAGAGCTTTTCCAATTTGTTGAATCCTCAAAGATAACTATTTTTAAGCCCGTGTCATCCGATCGTGGTTCTGGAGTTGAAAAGATACGCAATGGAGAGTCAGACAAAATTGAACAACTCTTTCATAGTACTCAGATGGGCGTTTATTTATTGGAGGAGTGTTTGGAGAATTGCAGTGAACTTAAGAACCTTAACCCGTCATCGCTTAATACGCTACGTATAACCTATATCTTAAGAAAAGATGGGACTCCGCATATCTTTAATGCCTTGTTCCGAATTGGAACAACAAAAGATAGTGTAGTTGACAACTGGGGTGCCGGCGGTATTATGGCAAATGTTGATCTGGTATCCGGCAAGATTAATTCACCAGGTTATGATGAAAAAGGAAATGTCTTCTTCCGTCATCCTCTGTCTGGAATAGAATTAATTGGTTTTCAGATTCCACGGTTTAAAGAAGCCCTTGAGTTTTCTAAAGCTGTTGCTTCCGTGAACAAGAAAGTTGTATTTGGCGGACTCGACTTGGCAATCACTGAAAAAGGGGTAGAGCTTGTTGAGATTAATTTCCCTCCAGCAAACGTGGGGTATCAGGTGTTCGGTAAAGGATATTTAGAAGATGTGATGAAAATCAACCGCTGATTCGATGAGACCTATTATAGATTTAAATGCAAAAACATTCGTGATTACTGGTGCGGGTTCTGGGATAGGTCGTGAGACCTCAATCGTATTGAGCCAGCAAGGCGCTAGAGTAGTTCTTTTGGACCTCGATGAAGCAGGGGTGCAAGATACTTTTTCTCAATTGCAAGGCTCTGAGCATATTGTCAGAGTATGTGACCTAACTGGTTTTGAAACCCTGCCATTTCTCATCAAGGAGATTATTGCCGAAACCGGTCCTATTGATGGATTTGTGCATTGTGCAGGCATTAGTTCAAGGAAGCCGCTGAATGTCCTCAAACCTTCAGGTTTCTCCAAGCTTATGGACGTGAACTTCTATAGTTTTGAAGAACTAACAAGGTTATTCACAAAAAAGGGTAATATAAAAGAGGGCGGAAGTATTGTTGTAATGTCGTCCATCTCGAGCATTAGGGGATATAAGGCAAAGACTGAGTATTGTGTATCGAAGGCGGCCGTTGATGCTTTCGTGCGGTGTATGGCTCTAGAATTAGCCCCCAAGAGAATAAGAATTAATTCTATTATGGCGGCAGAAGTGAATACTCCTTTAGCACAAAAAGCAAAAGAGCTTAATGAGTCGCTTGGCGTGACGATGGAAGTACCCCCTTTGGGTGTTTCGGAGCCTTTTGAAATAGCTAATTCAATAGCCTTCTTACTTAGTGATGCGACAAGAACTATTACAGGAACTAGCCTTTTGATAGACGGAGGCGCCTGTGTGTAACCATAAAGAATTGAAATAATGTATTATTTATCAAAAGCAACACTTGAAGACTTTGATGTCTTATTAGCTCTCAAGTCGCAAAAAGATGCCATTCGATGGTCCGGATTCAAATCTGCTCCAGATAAGGATAGCTTTCTTGTTTACTACAAGGAGAGAGTTCTTGCTAATCCAAAAACGCAAATTATGTTTTTACATGACAATGAAGTCGAGGGGGCACCTATTGTAGGTTACATACAGTATGACGTCCTTTCTATTGAGGATATTGAAATGAGAGGCTCTGTCATTAAGAAATCCTATCAAGGAACTGGAGCTTATGTTGCTATGAGCAATCTTTTAGCAGAGCATTTAAAGAAGCTCGGGTATAAAAGAGCCGTTGGTTGGGTATCAGAAAAGAATTCCTCATCACTAGCCAATTCTAGAGAAAGGGGATGGGAAATAACAGATGAATACGAAATAAGATATCTTCCTCTATTAGGTGGTGAGCACCGTTTTTTAAAGTGTATAAAGACGCTTTGAGAAAGATTTGTATCATAACCGCTGCTCGTTCGGAGTATGGCCTGCTAAAGTGGGTGATTGACGGCGTACACAGCGACCCGGGGCTAGATCTTCAGCTCGTGGTGACAGGAGCACACCTCAGCGAGGAGCATGGAAAGACCGTGCGCTTTATCGAAGAAGACGGCTACCCGATAGCCGCCCGCGTGGATATGCACTTAGCTTCGGATAGTAAGGCAGACATCATCCGATCGATGGGCCATTGCTCCATAGGGATGGCGGAGACGCTAACCATTCTACAACCAGACATGATTGTAGTATTGGGCGACCGCTATGAGTTGTTGCCCATCGTAAGTGCAGCACTAGTAGCTGGTATACCCATAGCACATATCTCAGGCGGCGACGTGACTGAAGGGGCAATAGACAACGAGGTGAGAAACGCCGTGAGCATGATTTCGACTCTGCACTTCCCCGGAGTGGCATCATCTGCAGGGAATCTTTGGAGAATGACTAGCAGCAAATATATATATACTGTAGGTGAGCCTGGATTGGAAAGCTTCTTGCGCTACAGCCTAATGACACGAGAGGAACTGGCTAGAAGCATAGGACTGGATACGGAAAAAAGATGGTGCCTTGTGACGCTTCACCCAGAGACGAGAATTAGCGTTGAGGAGAATGTGACGATTGTTGAAAACCTTTTCCGCGTGATGCAGGAGACAGAAGGTGTGCAGTATGTGATTAGTAAAGCGAATGCCGACTACGGCGGATCAGAGATTAACCGATTCTGGGAAAAAACAATCCCGCATTGCAAATCTTCTCAAACATGTAAGTTCCGCTTGTTTGACTCGCTAGGCCAGCGACGTTACCTGAGTTATATGAGACAGACAGAGGGAGTGTTGGGTAACAGTAGTAGTGGCATCGTGGAGGCGCCCTTCTTGGGCATTCCCGTTGTGAACATCGGGGACAGACAAAAAGGGCGGTATCTGTGTAAGAACGTGATACAGTGTGGACGCTCTTATAAAGAGATAAAGGAGGCTGTGAGCGCGATGCTGCGACAGCCGAAGCTAGTGGACTCCTATTATGGTGATGGGCATACGGCAGACAAGATTATTAAGCACATAAAGCAATATCTAGATGAGAAGTAGAGTAATTGGCGGTGAGTTTGAACTAAAGGCGATACCCAATAGCGCATCGACGATTGTTGGCTGCTCTGCCTATGCCTCAGGACGAGCTGCGCTGTATCAGATATTGAATAGTGTGAAACTGAACACATCTATGGTATGGCTGCCCGATTGGTTGTGTGAATCAATGATAGATGCTGTGAGGAAGACGAGGCTGGACTATGGTTTTTACCGGCTGGGACACAACCTGCGGATGGACGTGATACGCTTTGTTACGGAGAATCGGCCGGTGAGCGAGAATGACGTCATCGTACTGGTGAACTATTTTGGCCTGACAGATGTTGAGCAAACGATAGCAGAACTGAGAGCTGTAGGGGTGAAGTCAGTGGTGATAGAGGACGACGTGCAAGCGTTGTTCACGTTCTTTGACAAGAAGCCGCATGCGGCTGACTATAGGTTCACGAGTCTTCGGAAGACGATAGCCGCGCCAGATGGCGGGCTAGTAAAGACTCAGAGGAAGATGCCCATAGCGAAGGGAAGGAATACCTTTTCAGAATGGAAGGTACGTGGGGCTTTGGTGAAAGGCAAAGCCGACAAAACGACGGTCGACAATGAATACTTGAACTTTTTTAAAAGGGGCGAGGAACTGATAGAGGAGAACTATGATAGTATGATGAGCCGCGAGGCAGTCAGCATCCTAATAGATACGGACTTGGTGGTAGTCGAGAAAAAGCGAAAAGAAAATTCCGCTTATCTTGTAAAGCAATTGCGGGAGATCGGCATTGAACCGCTTTTATCGGTGTGTGGTGATGATGTGCCGCTATTTGTGCCAATCCTAATTGAAAACCGAAATGTGGTGCGCCAAGAGCTGCGGAAGAAAGGAATCTTCTGTCCTGTACATTGGCCGCTTCGTGAAGATATGCTGAAGCTACCGATAGGCAGGCTGATGGCGGAGAAAGAGCTGTCGTTGGTGGTGGACCAGCGATATGGAATGGAGGAAATGGATTGCATCGTAAAGGTGCTAAAAGATACACTATGCAATTTGAGATAACAAAACACTGGAACGCAATTCTAACATCATTTCCCGATGCGAAGAGGGACATATATTTCACTGAGGAGTACGTGAAGTTGTATGAGAACGGCGCAGAGCAGGCAGAATGTGTAGTGTGTCGTGAAGGGGAGAAACTGATGTTATTCCCCTTCATAGCACGGGAGTTCGCATTTGAAGGCAAGAACTATAAAGACTTCGAAACAGCCTATGGCTATGGTGGGCCTGTGTGTAACTGCGACGACAAAGCTTTCGTGAAACAGGCTTTGGTATCAATGAGGGAGTGTTGTACGGAGAACGGTTTTGTGGCTGGCTTTGTGCGGTTTCATCCGTTGCTTCAAAACCAAGAAGGATTTGAGGCAGTGGGGCATGTGATAGCCGACCGCAAGACAGTGGCGATTGACCTGGACCAGCCGATGGACGAAGTGTGGAGGAAAGAGATACACTCGAAGAACCGCAACATGATACGTAAGGCTGAGAAAGCCTGTTGCCGCTTTGTGGTGGACGATGGATACACGAAACTGAATGAGTTCGTGCGACTATATGACTCCACAATGGACAAACTTTCGGCGGACGGGTTTTATTACTTTAGCGATGCCTACTACGAGAACTTAGTAAAAGGCATACCGAACAGTTTCCTTGGATATGTAGAGAACATCGAGGGGACGATTATTTCCGCCGCGATATTTATGTACAGCGGACCTTATGGACATTACCATCTGTCGGGAAGTGACAAGACCCAGCTCACGTTATCGCCCAACAACTTTATGTTGTGGAATGCGGCGGTGGAGTTACAGAAGCGAGGTGTAAGACGGTTCCATTTAGGTGGTGGCACTAATGGGGATGAGGATAATCCGTTATTCATGTTCAAGCATAGGTTTTCGAAAGACACCTGTCAGTTCTGCATCGGGAAAATGGTGTTTAATGAAGAAGTCCATGAGGCGTTATGCCGGGACTGGGAAGTAAAGAATCCGGAAAAAATTGAGCAATACAAGCATCATTTGTTGAAATATAAGTACTAGCTTTAATCATTCCATCACGAGTCGGTCTTCGATTACATCACCACTCGATGCTAATACTGATGATTATTCAAATCAATTATGAAAACATATATTATAGCTGAGGCTGGCGTGAACCATAATGGTAGCTTTGAGTTAGCACTCAGGCTTTGCGATGCGGCGAAAGAAGCCGGAGTGGATGCCGTAAAATTCCAGACGTGGAAAACAGAGAATATCGTGACGGTTAGGGCACACCAGGCTGCCTACCAAACGGAAAACACCGGTGTAGAAGAGAGCCAGTTTGACATGCTGAAGAAACTGGAACTTAGTTATGATCACTTTCGGGCGATACAGGACTATTGCAAGAAGATAGGGATAGACTTTCTTTCCACACCTGACGAAGAGGAGAGTCTAGAGTTTCTGACATCACTCAATCTGCCGTTTATTAAGGTGGGTTCGGGTGAAGTGACCAACATTCCGTATCTTCGGAAGATTGGATCTCGCAGAAAACCCGTGATTCTTAGTACCGGCATGTCAAACTTGGCGCAGGTTGCACTTGCATACGAGACACTCTTGGCAGCAGGAGCAACCGAAGTGTCTCTGCTACACTGTACGACCAACTATCCCTGTCCGATGAACGAAGTGAACCTACGGGCTCTGACAACGTTGCGGGATGCTTTCAAGTGCAAGGTTGGCTACAGCGACCACACGATGGGAACAGAAGTGCCGGTGGCGGCTGTTGCTATGGGGGCAGAGATCATAGAGAAGCATTTTACGCTTAATAGGGATATGGACGGGCCTGACCATAAGGCGTCACTTGAGCCTGCTGAACTGAAACAGATGGTACAACAGATTCGAAATATCGAGGCTGCGCTTGGAGATGGCATCAAGAGGCCAAATAAGAGCGAAGCTGAGAATGCGAAAGTAGTTCAGAAGTCGATTTTAGCCAAATGCAATATAGCCAAAGGAGAGTTACTAACGGAAGAAAACTTGACTGTAAAACGAGCGGGGACGGGCATAATAGCCAGCTATTGGGACATCGTTGTTGGAACTCACGCAGTAAAGGATTATGAGAAAGACGATGCTATTGTACTGCTCTAAGCATAACTATTCGGAATTATGAGGACCATAATTGTTATTCCAGCAAGAGGGGGAAGCAAAGGTATACCCCACAAGAATATTAAGTTGCTAGCGGGAAAACCATTGATTTGTTATTCAATAGATGTGGCTAGGCAGTTTTGCGATGATAATGACATCTGTGTTACCACTGACGATCAGGAAATTATTACCCTTGTAGAAAACTATGGACTGAAAGTACCGTTTGTGCGTCCTGCAGAACTGGCCACCGATACCTGTGGCAGTAGTGAGGTAATAGCACACGCATATCAGTTTTACGCTGACAAGGGCTGTCATTACGATGCCATCGTGCTGCTCCAACCCACTTCTCCTTTCCGCAAAGTAGAGTTTATAAAAGAAGCTGTCGCCCTATATGAAGAAAGCATAGATATGGTGACATCAGTACGCCCAGCGGCATGTAACCCATATTATGACGGATTTGAGGAGAATGATGATGGGTTGTTGCAAATTAGCAAGGGAGACGGCACCATCGTCCGCAGGCAGGAAGCCCCTAAGGTATGGCAGCAGAACGGCTCTATTTATGTGATAAACCCTAAGTCTCTAATTGAAAAAGGAATGGGCGCTTTTTCCCGTATAAAGAAATACGCTATGCCTGAATCCTATTCAGTTGATTTGGATACCATGCTAGATTGGAAAATGGCAGAATTGATCATTAAGGAGGGTATTTTATGAAGAATCATTTAGTTAATTGCGATATTACATTACTGGAAGCATTGTCAATCCTCAATTCACTTGCACCGGAGCCGTTGGTGCTATTTGTTTTGGATGATGCCTATCGGATGGTAGGGACTTTGACGGATGGGGATTCCCGTAGGGCATTGATTGATGGCGCATCGGTGAAAGACAAGGTGCAAAGAATTATGCATCAGGGCTTCAATTATTTAAAGGTAGAGGAACTTGATAATGTCAAAGAGATAAAAAGGCAAAAAGAGCTGAAGATGAAGCTTGTGCCGGTCCTTGATAGGGATATGCATATTGTGGAAATCATTAATCTGGAAAAGTACCAAACCAGACTGCCTATTGATGCAGTGTTGATGGCTGGAGGGAAAGGAGAGCGTTTGCGTCCGCTTACGGAGAAAACACCTAAACCACTTTTGCCTGTAGGAGGTAAGGCAATCATTGACCACAATATTGACCGTCTCATTAGTTTTGGCGTGAAACACATCAACGTAACGGTAAACTACCTTGGAGAGCAACTGGTAGAGCATTTTGATGAACCTAGAGGAGAAATAAAGGTAGAGACAGTTAGAGAGCCTAAATATCTGGGGACCATTGGAAGCGTTCGTTTCGTAAAGGAATTCTATAATGATTCTATTTTAGTGATGAACAGCGATCTGTTCACAAACATCAATTACGAGGATTTCTATTTACACTTCAAAGAGCACAATGCCGAAATGAGTGTAGCAGCTGTACCCTATACTGTGTCGATCCCATATGGTATCTTCGATTTGGACGGTAGGGATATTTATGGACTCATTGAAAAACCAACATATAATTATTATGCCAATGCGGGTATTTATCTGTTGAAGAAAAGTATTTTGGAAGAAATACCCGAGGATACTTTCTTCAATGCAACAGACTTGATTGAAAAACTGATTAATGAGGGAAAGAAAGTGATACGTTTTCCGCTTAATGGCACATGGATAGATATTGGAAATCCGCAGGAATATCAGAAAGCCAATGAATTGGTTAAGCATCTGCATTAATCCTGAAAACTTGTTTCGTTCACATCTGCTTTGCCTTGTGCCTTCCCTTGCTAGGCAGTTGCGTTTCTTTTTCTATTTAGGCTATGCCACTAATGAGTACCATGCAAATATTCGCGTTCTGGCTTGGCGAGCACCGTTGCGACTTTGTCAGGCAAAAAATAGTATCAATCTGTGGCAAATACCTAAGTCAAAGAAAAAAGTATGGTATAAGTAAGAATAAATATGCTTTTAAAATGGATTTTCGATAGAGTGGTCGCGCTGTTGGGACTACTGTTTTTGTGGCCAGTGCTGGCTGTTGTTGCGGTTTTAGTAAAGACAAAGATGCCAGGAGGGCCAGTCTTATTTGTGCAAAATAGAGTCGGGAAAGATGGCATATTATTCAAATGTCATAAGTTCCGTACAATGACTGTTATTCATAATGGCAGTTCAGTTTCCGTGGCAGGAGATAGCCGCATCACCCCGCTGGGAGCGAAACTACGTCATTTTAAACTGGATGAGCTTCCTGGATTATGGGATGTACTTATTGGTAATATGAGTTTTGTTGGACCTCGTCCGGATGTACCAGGATATGCAGATAAGTTAGAAGGGGAAAACAGAGATGTGTTGAAACTAAGGCCGGGGATTACAGGTCCTGCAACTCTTAAATATAGAAGAGAGGACGAAATGATTGCGGATTATGTTGCTGAAAGACATAATAATGGAGATAATCGCGAGTCCCAAGAAATCGCTGAGGAGTATAATGATAAGTTAATTTATCCAGATAAGGTTCGATTAAACTGTTATTATTATAGACATTATTCTTTTCTCAAGGATATTCAAATAATACTCTGTACAGTGTTGGGAAAGAATATGAAATATGCTGGAGAGGTTATTTGATGGATTACAAAGATAGTATAAGTGCTTTTTTTGCGCTGCTCAAATCCGGTCTCTGGGAACAGAGTATTCAGTTATCGCCTTATGAGCCGCTCAATTTTGATGCCCTGTATCAACTGGCAGACGACCAATCGGTAGTTGGACTCCTTGCTGCCGGACTTGAACATGTTGAAGACCGAAAGGTAACGAAGCCAGAGGCTGTCGCATTTTTGAAGAAGGTGTTTTCGCTGGAAACAAGGAATACCGCCATGAATTCTTTCATTGAAGAAAGTGTTTTGAAGATGAGGCAAGCTGGCCTTTATGTTTTGTTGGTTAAAGGGCAAGGGATAGCCCAGTGTTATGAGAGACCTCTATGGCGAGCGTCTGGAGATATAGATTTTTTTGTGGATGCTGAAAGCTATGAAAGAGGAAAAACTTTTTTTCAAGAAGAGTATGGGGCATTTACTAAGGAAGAATTGTTTACGAAACATATTGGAATGACAATCGATTCTTGGACGGTTGAATTACATGGCACATTACGGTGTGGGCTTTCTTCAAGGATTGACCGGATTATTGACAATATACAAGCCGAGACATTCAAAAAGGGAGATGTTCGCGCCTGGCGGGATGGGAATACAGATGTCTATCTCCCGGGACCGGACAACGATGTCCTATTCGTTTTCACTCACTTCCTCAAGCACTTCTACAAAGGGGGGATCGGACTCCGACAGATTTGTGATTGGTGCCGGATATTATGGACTTTTGGGGATAAGATTGATAGGGAGCTGTTGAAAAGTCGGTTGCAGCAAATGCAATTGGTGTCCGAATGGAAGGCTTTCGCCGCTTTTGCAGTAGACTATTTGGGCATGCCGGCTGATGCGATGCCATTATATGATTCAGATTGTCGGTGGTCGCGAAAAGCTTCTCGAATTCAGTCTTTCATCCTCGAAGTTGGGAATTTCGGACAGAACCGAGATATGAGTTATTATCACAAGTACCCGTATCTAGTGAGAAAAGCAGTTTCTTTTGGCCGAAGATGTGGCGATCTTTTTAGGCATATGCTAGTCTTTCCGCTGGATTCTATTAGGTTTTTTCCGAGTATAGTGTTCCATGGAATCAGCAGTGCGGCGAAAGGTGAGTAAACGGCTGTATGGTGACGGGGAAGAAATGATAAGTTAGTTAATTAGACCAGAGAGTAAATCATTAGCATTGTAATCATATTTAAATATGGCAGACAGCGAAAAACATAATTGGATAGAGAGATTACTCAGGTATTACTTCAGCAGGAACGTCTTTCCCTATTGGTGCGTCGTCCTTGCTGACACGGTCATCGTGTTCTTGTGCAGCGCCTTTGCATATTGGGCATTCCATAGGACGGGCGTAACCTATGAGCATCGGTATGAATTGCTTCATACGGCTATTCTGTTCTCGGTTTTGAGCTTGATCAGCTCGAGGGTGTTCAAGACCTATTCGGGCGTCGTCCGCTATTCCGGTTTCGTGGACTTGCTGAAGGTTTGTTATGCCAATGCATTGACCTTTGTGCTGGCCGTGGGCTCCTATTACCTTTTCAAGTATCTGGGGGTCGATTCCTGGCGGGCGTTGCATCCGCTGCAGATTTTTGCCGCGATAGTTCTTTCGGCTATGCTGATGCTGGTCATGCGGATGGTCATCAAGACGCTCTTTGATGTCGTGTCCTCCGGATCGCAGGCGATGCGGGTGCTGATTTATGGGGCGCTGACCGGCGGAGCAGGAGTGGCGAAGTATATCCGTTCCGAAAAGCCTGCCCGGTTTGAGCTGCGGGGTTTCCTCACGCACGAGAAGCGCATCAAGGGGATGCAGATGCTTGGCGTGCCCGTGTACACGCTGGACGAGGACCTGGCCGAAATCGTGAAGAAGCAGCGGATCCGGGCGGTGCTCGTGAGCCCCCTCCGGGTCGATGAGTTCCGCGAGAACCAGGCGGTCCAGGATGTGCTGATTGGTGCCGGCTGCAAGATCTTCATGTCGCAGGCGGCGAAGGAGGCGAACGTCAAGAACGGCGTGCTGAGTGACGAGGAATTGGATAGCATGCAGATCCATGAGGTGAGCGTGGAAGATTTGCTGCCGAGGCAGGAAATTCGCGTGGATCTGAAATCGGTGGAGGAACTGCTCCAGGGGCGGCGTGTGCTGATCACCGGTTCCGCCGGGTCCATCGGCTCGGAGATCGTCCGCCAGGTCGCCGCTTTCAAGCCGGCGAAGCTGATGCTGATCGACCAGGACGAAACGCCGCAGCACGACATCCGTCTGATGATGAAGCGGGACTTCCCGGATGTCCCCGCGGAAACGGTGGTGACGAGCATCAGCCGTCGCACGAGGATGGAGTATATCTTTGAGTCGTTCCGGCCCGAATACGTGTTCCATGCCGCCGCCTACAAGCATGTCCCCATGATGGAGGACAACCCGAGCGAAGCGGTCTTGAATAACATTTACGGCACGAAGATCATCGCCGACCTGAGCGTGAAATATGGCGCGAAGAAGTTCGTGATGGTCTCGACCGACAAGGCGGTGAATCCGACCAATGTGATGGGCTGCTCCAAGCGCATCTGTGAGATCTATGTGCAGAGCCTGAACGAGAAGCTGGAGAAGGAGGCGATGCTGTCGAAGAGCGGGGGAGACTACACCCAGTTTGTGACGACGCGGTTCGGAAACGTGCTGGGGTCCAATGGCTCTGTGATTCCGCTGTTCCGGGAGCAGATCAAGCGGGGCGGACCTGTCACGGTGACGGACGAGCGGATTGTGCGATATTTCATGCTGATTCCGGAGGCTTGCAAACTTGTTCTGGAGGCCGGTACGAAGGGCAATGGCGGCGAGATCTTCGTCTTTGACATGGGCCAGCCCGTGAAGATTGCGGACCTCGCGAAGCGCATGATCGCCCTGTCGAATGCGAAGAACGTCGAGATAAAGTATACGGGCCTTCGCGAAGGAGAAAAACTCTATGAAGAGGTCCTGAACGAACTGGAAGGCACGAAGCCGACCTTCCACGAAAAGATCAGGATCGCCCAGGTCCGTGAGTATGACTACGACGAGGTCTCCCGTGAAATTGACGAGCTGGTGGACATTGCCAAGCAGTTCGACAACATGGAGACTGTCCGCAAGATGAAACAGATCGTACCGGAGTACAAGAGTAATAATTCGGTGTACGAGGTGCTGGATGCCTC
>JAEEGL010197618.1_pt1 | contig 35041 bp, 36 predicted proteins | sample 9134231 | NCBI WGS metagenome assembly JAEEGL01 (sample SAMN16246548, study PRJNA631951) | gut metagenome | biome: gut microbiome; feature: rumen; material: fiber-attached | host: Bos | place: Iran: Karaj | collected 2018-10 | reverse complement strand
TCATATTCATTAGGATCCTTTGAGTAATAAACTGTATCTCTCAAAGATGAGCTATAATAATAATAATAACAGTAATCCTGACCAGCTGAAATATCCTTGATGCGCTGTGACATATTAACCCAAGGATAGTAATTGTTAGAATACTGAGAGCAGAATATATTTCTTAAGTCATTAGTAGTTCCATAATACTCAACAGTATCACAAGGAATTACCATAGCATAATCAGAAGAACCACTTGAAAAAGAATTCATATAAGAAGTATATGTACTATTTCCAATCTTATCACGCCATTCTACCATATAATTTCTTACAGGTCTTTCCTCATTCTTGAAGCAGAAATAGTCATGATATAATCCAATGGCATCCAAGTAGTCCTGTCTGTTACCAGTATAAGAGCCACGCCAAAGATGCATTTCGGCAAGAAGAACACGAGCAGGGATAAAGAAATTATCAAACGTCAACTTCTCGTAATCTACTTTTCCATACTTTGGACGAAGGCCATCATTATAATCCTTGTCAGCATAAGCATCAAGATCCTTGATGAAATAATTGAGGATTTCTGTGATATCAGCCTTCTTTCCAGAAGCAATAATCTCTTCAGAAGTCTCAGAAGAAAGTATTGGCTCTGTCACGAATGGAACAGCACCATAAATCTTGGCAAGCTCAAGATAACACCATGCACGAAAAGTCTTTGCAGCACAAATCTCTCTTTCGTACATATATTTACCATGAGTCTTAATTGTTGAGTCAACATGAGCCAGATAAATATTACAGTTATTGATTACGTCATAATAATCAGCAGGCTTGTTATAAGCATTATCAAGAGCCACTTCATTATTACCGAGCTGCTGTACATCAGCAGATGCAACATCAGGATTAACAGTAACAAGGTCAGCACGCACCTCACCAAGAAGGATTGTACGTGTCGCAAGCTTCTGCATACGCTTCACGATACCCATTGTATGGAATACAGTATCCTGTGGAGCGAGGTCTGTAGTCACAAGATGATTCTCGGCTGTGAACATATCCTCGCATGATGTACACACGAAGCATGAAGAACTAAGAATAACGGATGACATCATCACTCCTATTCCTTTTCTTGCCTTCAAAGAACCTATGATATTTTTAAGTTTCATATATTATCTTTTTTCTAAAGAAGTCTGAATGAGAAATGAGTAATACAATTCCCATTCATACTTCTAAATTCATTATTAGAGGTTAATCTTTACACCGAGGTGGAAACTACGACCACTTGTGAGGTAACCAGCATCGATACCCTGAACAAGTACTCCATTACCGCAAGACACTTCTGGATCAGCACCAAGATATCTTGTGATAGTAAAGAGGTTGTTGGCAGAACCCCATACTGTAATACCCTTGATATATTCGTTTTCCACAGGGAAGCGATAAGAAACAGTTACGTTCTTAAGCTTGAGGTATGATCCATCCTCAATCCAGCGGTCAGAGAAACGAGAATTACCAAGTGGGTCTCCGTATGTAGCCTTTGGTACGTCAGTAATCTGACCTTCGTTAATCCACATACGGTTGACGTTAGTTGTCTGGTTGATAAACATTGAACCATTCTCGAGCAAAGAACGCTGATAGTTGTAAACATCATTTCCAAGGCTGTACTTGAAACCTGTTGACACAGTCCAATGGTCATACAAATGGAAATCAAGGTTGATGTTACCATAGATATCTGGATTTGGGTCACCAATAACCTGACGGTCTTTAGCATTTATTTCCTTATCACCATTAGTATCAACGAATCTCATATCACCAGCTCCGAAATATGTTCTGAGACCAGCTCTATCCTGGATATAATAACCATCAGCATTAGCACCAGCAGTAGTAGCGTAAACACCATCAGTCTTATATCCATAGAACACGCCAGCACTTCTACCAACCTCTGTAAGAATTGTTCCTCCATACATATCAGTAATTACGGATGTCTGTCCCTGTGGAAGTGAAGTAATCTTGTTCTTGTAGTGTCCTACAGAAGCACCAAGTTCAAACTTGAAGTTCTTGGCATTGACCACCTTTGCACGGAATGCAGCATCAAAGCCTTCGTTTTCCAAAGAACCACCATTTGTATAATAGTCAGAAATACCAGCTACGTATGTGAGCGAACCAAGAGTGATAAGATTGTTAGTCTTAGACTTGAAGTAGTTGAATCTTACATTCAAGCGATTGCTAAGGAAATTACCCTCAAGACCAGCATTGAAACGGTTTGTTGTTTCCCAGCTGAGAGTAGGATTACCAATATTAGCAAGACCAAGGGAAGAAGTCTTATCGTTCAACAAAGTAGCAGATGCAAGATAAGTGATGGTAGCAGAGTTGTCTATGGCATCATTACCAACAGACTCGAAACCTGCATTAACCTTCAAGAAGTTTACTCCCTTAGTAGGACGGAACCACTTCTCGTTAGTCAACACCCACGCACCCTGAATAGATGGGAACATTCCCCATACAGTACCAAACATCTTCACACCACTATTGGCTTTCTTACCGAAACGTGATGAAGTCTCCATAGTGAACTGTCCCTGAAGATAGTAACGCTCCTTGTAGTTGTAATCTGCATTTACATAGTATGCAAGTGAACGCCAATTAACATCACTACCAGTTCTCTTCTTAGAAATCTGTTCACCCCTAAGGTTTGGAGTCTTATCATTACCAGTATTATCACCAAGGAGGTATGAAGCAACGTATGTATCATTCATGAAACGTACACCACCAAATACAGAAACACGATGTGCACCTGTAGTCAGGATTTCCCAATCAGCACGAGTATCTGAGAATACTGAGTTATGAGTTGAGAAAAGAGAGTTACGTGTATTGTGTGTTTCGCCTTCACGCTCAGGCAATCTAAATGAAGGCATACCAACGATAGGAGTGAAGTATGCTTCATCGAAAGACTGCATATTGTAAGAGAATTTCTCAGATACAGTAAGATTGGTTCTTGGTCTCCACTCAGGAGTAACAGTAAGTCCAATCATTGTACAGTCAGAATGGTTCTTGTTCATAGCATCACCATTCTCGAGGATAGCAGAAGGATTAGCCAATGAAGCCTTTGTACCAAGTACCTCGTTGAGATAGTCATCTGCATCAGAGAGATAAGAAGACATATTACCATCTGTAGAGAATGAATATGGAGCGAGGAATGGAGACTTAGCAAGACCGAGGAATGATGTTGACTCACAAGCATTAAGGTTAAACTCAGACGCAAGACCATTAGAACGTAGGTCACGTGTTACGTTTGTGTAACTTGCGTCAAACTTTGTAAAGAACTTTTCACCAAGAACAATATCAGTATTGAAACGGATATTGAAACGAGTAAAGTCATTACCCTTGAGTGTTGCATCTGCATTTGTATATCCTACAGAAAGATTATACTGTGCAGCTTCGTCACCACCCTGTACTGAGATACCATAATTCTGCAAGAAAGCTTCATGAGACACTTCCTTCATCCAGTCAGTATCATTATGATACATATTATAGTAATAATAATTTGGATCAGGATTCAAGAACTTGAAGTTCTTGAGTTTTGTATCAGTAGTAGAAAGAAGCTGACTCACATATCGGCGATACTCAGAAGCATTCATCATCTCCATAGTTGAAGGCATAAGTTCAACACCACCGCTAATATTGACATCAATGGTAGTTGACATAGACTTACACCTCTTAGTAGTGATGAGGATAACTCCATTGGCAGCCTTGGCTCCATAAATTGCAGTACCGTTCTTAAGCACCTTGACAGACTCAATATCCTGAAGGTTCAACGCCTGCAAAAGATTGTTGTAATAACCAGTATGAAGCATTTCTGAATCATACATCTGGTCAAATACAACTCCATCCACAAGAATAAGAGGCATTGCATTAGAGTTCAAAGAATTGAAGCCATTGATAAACATAGCAGAGCCCAATCCAGGAACAGCAGAACGCTGAATAACATTGACATCACCAGAAAGACGAGACTGTAACTCCTGGTCGATAGTAAGAGAGTTAGTATTACCAAAGCCTTCCACTTCAACGGAACTACTTGCAAAAGTCTTTGTCTCTGTATCCTTAACAAACACATTTGAATTAAGGACAACATCAATACCCTCTGTTCTGTCACCAATAGCTACAGTTGTTGTGCTATATCCATCAAGGCTGACAGTAAGAGCAGTAATGAACTTTGGAACCTTAATTGTATATTCTCCATTATCATCTGTCAAAGCAGAATAATAACGGTTGTTGAATGACTGAACACGTACACCAACAAGTGGTTCACCTGTAGCAGCATCAGCCACCTTACCCTTTATCTCGAAAGTTGGATATTTCTGAGAATTCAGTTTTACCTTCTTCTTAGGTGCAACCTGAACTGGATTGTTATCCACCTCATCCTGCGCAACCATAGGAGCAACTCCCATGAAGAAAGCTGTTGCAGCGAGAGCAAACTTACATACTCGCTGAATATTAGTATTTTTATATAGATTCATATACTTCTATTATTCGAGGTTAAATATCATTTTCCAGTTTACTCATCCTTCTTGTTTGCCTTTGGAGTCAAGATAATAGTTGCGAAAATAGCATTCACCTTCTTTTTCGTACTAAACTGAATCATGGCACCACAAGCATTCTCCGTTGTACCCCTACCATAATAAGTATTCTTGAAAGTATGCTCACCAAGATAAATAGTATCAACGGCTGACTTATTATCTATATAGAAATCATAACTCTTCTTTGAACCAGTAGATTCTGCAACATTCTCCAATCGACTATTTGAATCTTTACTGTTAGGATAATCTCCATTATCCTTTCTCTCAAGCAAATAGGCATTAAAAGCAGTCTTTTCATCCTTTATATTTACCAAGGCATCATCTTTTCCTTCAAAACGATACTCATGATTACAATATGGAACGGTAACGACCGAGATATCGTATGTTCCAGACAAATAATTAGGAATGAAGAATGCAAGCTCGGTAGTCTTTACATTACTTATGAATGGATAAACATAATAAGTTACATTCTTTAATTCATACGTATCCATATCAGGAGTCTTTCCAAAAACAATATTACCAGTAGTCTCATCAACAAATGTTGTATCTTTATATTGATAATCTGCGAAAGAATAAGTATAATGTGGCAAATCAGAATTTTGAGTATTTGTATTGCTCGTGTAACCAGCAGGAGTTGACTTTTTGTCAGAAGACTTAGCCATTAAAGCTGGAGATAAAGTATATCTTAACTCATACTGACACTGCTCCTGAGCAGACATAGGATATTCGTCAATGAAATATGCAGTACCATTAGAGCACTTAACAGGAGTCAAACCATCCAAAATATCATGTGTTGGCTTAAGCTGTCCCTTTTTATCCTTACGATAGTAAAGACCAGTCTTAGCATCATGAGAGAAATAAGTAGTTGACTTAAGCGAATCTTCCATGTGCTCATTGAAATTGACATTGTAGAACAAGTCATTCATGGCAAACATGTTTGCATAGTGATTCTGAAGTCTTACAGATTCTTTTTCGTCACGCTCATTGAACTTGAAAAGCTCTTTGTACTCAAGGAATCTCTTATGATAAGCTTCTGGTGTTGGCAACAAAGCAATATAGTTTGAGTCTTCCTCGTAGATAAGAGCATCCACATTCTTAAGAACAGTGTTATTACGTATTACCACAGAATCAACCCAAATCTGATTACCCTGCTGGTCATAGCCACGGCTTACAGATCTTTTACGGTCAAGAGAGTCGGCATCGTAGCCACGAAGGAATGTATAGAGCGAGCCACCCAAAGAATCCTTTTCAGAATAATCAGACTGTCTGTACTGCTCCTTAATAGTCTCAAAGATGTTCAGGAGATAAGGAGTACCATTGTCAATCACATGAAGAATACCGTTCTCACATGATATATTAGTCTTGACAAGATTAGATGTTGAAAAATTCTGATTAGTAAAAGTTGTGAACTTGTTATTGATAAGGCTGACATGATTAGCATTACCATCCATTGGGTAAGCATAACGTGCAATATGGTTCTTGACAAAACCATTTACAACATCAGCAGAATCCTTAGCTGCAAGTTCAAGCACACTATCAACATTGAAGTGCTGTGGTGCCCACACTGTGAAAGAGTTATCAGAACTGAGTTCCTTATCGAACTTAACAGCCTTAACAACCCTTGCAAAATCTGGAGCATTATTCTCTATTGCCTGCATAAGTGTTCCATTTGCAGAACCTAAGATGTTGGCATCATAATGCTCATCCCAAGTGTCTGTACATGACACCATAGCGGCAACTGAAGAAACAACTGCCAAACCTGTATATAATGTGTTTTTTATGTTACGTTTCATATTTATATTGTTTTGGGGATTCACGGAAGGTGAAAAGTGCGCATGCACTTCTCACTTTCCGTAAAAGCATTAGTAGATATCCTCTGGGAAATATTCGTCAGCATAAACTGAAGAAGGACAAAGCTCGATGAAGTCGAAGTTCAACTCACCACCAGTTTCCATCTTCTGCTGGAGACGAAGAATACAATCATGCTTACCATCCGTATAGAAAGTACCGATAACTCTACGGAGAGTACTATGTTGATTTCGGAATGTCGTCACATTTGAAGCAAATGGAGTAGTACGGTCACCTGATGCATAACATGCAGGACCCTTCATCCATCCACGGTTATGTGCAGCCTTGTCAAATGCCTTGATAGCATCCTCATCACCGATTTCATCATCTGCCTTATAACCATAGAGAGCAACACCACCAGGACGCATATCAAATGGAATTCCCTGAGGAACAAAGTCACCGCCATCAGCACTGATATAAGCCTGAAGGATACCACGCGATGGGAAGTCAACACATGTGAACATACGCACCTCGTATGTACCAGCAGGAACTGGTGGCAAAGTAATCTTCACATCGAAAGAACCCTTGATAGTTACCTCATCACCCTCGTAAGACCAGAAAGTAAGATAACGGTTACGGAGATGCAAGTGAGTATTGTCTGTAAAATCAAAACGACGTACAAAACCAGCCTTGAATCCAATACAAGTATTCTTGTTTCCTGCTGCATCCGAAGATTGGTATGATAAACCATATGTAGGGTCACTATGAAGTGTCTTGTGTCCACGAGCAAAGTCTCCATCAGACAACTTAGTCATGAAGTCAGGAGAAAGCGTAGTACAGTCAAAACGTAAACGTTCATTAAGAACTACGGTCTGAGTCTGCTGTCCGTAATCAACTATATCATCAATGTAGTAATAGATACCATTTGTTGCCATTGCTTCAGCAGGCATCTCACGTGATACAAATGCACCACGAACAAATACACCCTTAGCATCAGCCTTGCTCTGACGACCACGACGGTTGATATAAAGACCTGGATTATTAGCAATACTTGGATAAGAGAACTTCATCAGAGAGTGAGGCATCAATGTTGGATACCAGTCACTGAGGTCCATGTGCTTTCTATCAAAGTTATTGTAAATCTTATGTCCAGGACCATCATATACTGTCAATCCATAGTACAAGCCATAACGATCAAGGAAATGGTACGACATGAAACGGTTAAGTGCATTACGTCTGTCTTTCAAATCGTTGATATCCTTATCTTCTGGATAAACCTCATCATAAATCTTATGAGCAAGATATTCAAGAGAAGATGGGTCATCTTTACCCTCAACCTTAGTCACACCATACTTTTCCTTAAGGACCTTGTCCTGAACCATGAAACCTGTATAGTTGTAATATCTCTTTTCTGGATAAGCAACATTATCATACTCAACAGCAGTATGAATACAAAGCTTATTGTTTGTCCATGTACAAGAGTCAATACGGTCACGCTCTGAAGCAAAACCATAGTTTGCATCAATATACTTATCAATAATACCATCGAGACCAGTTAACTCAACAGCAGAATTGTAGATAGAAATTGTAGTATCCTTCTTAAGAACCTGAGGAAGAAGGTCATTAGATGTACATACAACCCTATCTACAGTGTGTACTACACCATTACAAACAGAGTCATCATAATGTCTTGGCACAAGCTTTGCATCACGGTTGATAAGAAGACGCAATTGCTCTTCACCATTCTCTTTGACTGTGACAGAGTCAATACGCATTGTATGTTCAAGCATATTAGCCTTAGGATACACATCACTACTGAAGTCCGTAGTAAAGAAAGCCAACTCGATGATAGAGTTAAGTGCAATTGTATCACACTCCTGCTTTGTAAGTTCAGAGACAGAAGTCTTTCCTATGGAATTCAAATAAGTATCGACTGCATCATTTGTTGGAGCAAACACAGTATAGCTACCATAAGTAGCCAACAAGTCGTGAAGACGCAAATCATTACGTTCACCAGTTGCCCTTGAGAGAATTTCCAAATACTCAGAATATTCTGGACGATTTTTCAAGTAGTCAATAGCATACTCCTTGGTACTTGTATAGTAATTATCAATACCAGGGTCGTCACTACAAGAAACCATTCCAAACTGAACAGTTGCCATAATAGCAACAGCAGCTATACAGAATTTATTAAATATCTTTCTCATACGCATTAGTTATTTTCAATAGTTTCTTCATCCAGATAAGCACCATTCTGCTTGAGTTTTGGATTTACCTGAATCTGTTTCTTCAAAATAGGCATATACAAGAAGTCCATCTTCTTCATCTTGATAGCGACAGAAGCACCACCATTAGCATACTTATGTGTCATATAAGTAACAAACTTTCTTGTATTACCATCTCTACGAGCCATACGAACAAGGTCATAGTAACGCTTACCCTCAAAGAGTAACTCACGCTGACGTTCTTTCATAATACACTGCTCATAGTCATCAAGCGTAGCAAGCTTAGATGCACTTGGAAGAGCATCCTTGACAGAATTTGCGTATGGATTAGAACGCAAATAGACAGCACAGACAAGCTTGAGGGCATGAGCCTTCATCTCATCAATTGTCTTATCACCAAGAACATCATCCTTGACTTTTTCTTCCTCAGTGACTGTTCCTTCAGTAGAACCTTCGCTCTGAGCAGGAGTAGCAGCAGATGCTAAGCCCAACTTCTCAAGAATCTTGGCATACTCAATCTCTGCCTCTGCCTGGAAGAGCATTACCTCAGTGAGACGGTAGAACAAGTAGTTGTGATAAGCATTCTTATTTGATGGAGCACTATGAGTAGGTACAACACCTGAAGACTTATAGTTGATAGCAGACTTACCATCATACGTTGTAGAAATGCTTTGATTGCAGTACTTATTAATCTCAAAAGAACTACCATCCTCCCAAGAGAAAGATGTAATTGTACGCATATCCGTTGCTGTAGGGAACAAAGACAAGTTGAATGATGTTCCTGATGGAAGGTCACTCATGAGTTCACCATCTGCCAACATAAAAGTCTTTTCCGTGTTCTTATCATCATCAGCACCATATATCTGAGCAAAGTCATTGTTAATAACATTAACACCATTATAGTGAGAAGCATTTTCAAAGATTGACTCAAATGAAAATCCTTCACAGAAAATCTGACGGAAAGCAGCAGGTGTAGATACGTGTGAAACAATCTCACCAAGAAGCGGATAGCCATAAGCCTGATAAACATTCTTATCAATAAGATCAGTCAAATTGACACCATCAATGTTATTTTCCAAATAAAGCTTCTTCTTGGACTCGATTACGAGATCTGCATACTTATATGCCTTTGCATAATACTCCCTTTGAGCAACTATATTCAATTTAGAATCAGAAGCCTTCCAGAGAAACATCTCAGAAAGAAGCGACCAGATGGCAGGACGCGTAATACGACTCACACAGAGTTCATAATCTTGGTATCTTTCCTGCGCATCGTATTGACACTCTTCAAGATCTGCAATACAAGAATTTAATATTGAATCACAAGGTGCCTGACCTACATTAATCGTAGCAAGATCATCATCAATAGTAGGTGAAGTAACGTATGGCACATCACCGAATGTCTTGATAAGATAGAAATAAGACATAGCACGGAGTGCCTTACACTCAGCCATATTGATACGTAAATCTGACAACGTATAATTAGGGTCTTTTTCAGCAACCGTAGGTGCATACTCAAGAACAGTATTACATCTGTTGATTACCTCATAAAACTCCTTCCAGTCACAATAATCATTAGTAGTCTTGATACTACCCTTCATAAGTGCCTTAAGAGGCTCAGGGCAATCAGGACCTTCAATGGTATTGTCAGAACGACCCTCACCCCATACCAAGATGTTATGGATATACTTTCCGGAATTCAATTTTGAATAACATGATGCAACAACACTTTCAACATCAGACTTGTCAGTCCAGTAGTTTTCAAGCACCACCTCATTCAAAGGAAGCAAATCAAGGGAACATGAACTTACACCCATTCCCAAAGCAGCAACAATAGTTGCAAACTTAATAGATTTCTTTATATTCTTCATAATGTCAAAAGTGCTAAATTAGAATGCTATAAGTGCATTGAGAGTGAATGAACGAGCTCTTGGAGTACGAGAACCGTCACTTGCAGGATGATAACCAGCCTGCACAACCTCTGGGTCTGCACCAGAATACTTAGTGATACAGAACAAGTTGTTCAATGTAGCAGAAAGACGAAGACGATCAATACCCCACTGCTTAGCATACGCCTGCTTAAATGTGTAAGCAATCTGTACATAGTTGAGACGGAGGAAAGAAGCATCCTCTACGAAACGGTCAGAACCAAGGTAGTTATGTGTTGTAGCATACACATTGTTTCCAGTAATCTCGTTAGATGTTGAAGCCGCACGTGGAAGCAAAGCAACATCACCCTCATTATGCCAACGCCAGTTGACAGCCTGTGACTGGTTTGAGTTCTTTGCCATATTCTCAATACCCATACGCGCTGCGTTGATTACCTTGTTACCATAACGATAGTTGAACTGAACGTTCATAGACCATTCTGCATAGTTAACCTTGAAACCGAATCCACCAGTAAGCTTTGGCAATGAAGAACCAAGATATACAACGTCAAGTGCGTTAATCTGACCATCGTGATTAACATCATCATAAATAGCATCACCACCTACAAAGTGATAATCCTTGTTTTCATGGTCATAAACCATGTACTTAGGCGCACCCTTTGAATCATAGATGATTTCACCAGCAGCATTACGAACTATAGGAACCATATTCTCGGTGTTCATCTCTTTATCAATTGCTATCTGACGTTCTTTCTCATTTTCAATGTAACTATACTTTGCAGTAGTTGCTTCCAAAGCATCGTAATAATCAGAGTAACGATAAACACCCTTAAAGCGATAGCCATAGATAGCACCGAGTGGATTATGAAGACGAACCATAGAGACATACTTTTCATTGTCAGGAGTTGTTCCATCACCATTCATTGTCTCAAGGATTGTCTTATCCATATCAAGGATTTCGTTTCTGTTATTTGCAAACGTTACGTTGAAGTCCATAGAGAACTTATTGAACTTAATAAGTTTGTTTGCATTGATATTGAATTCCCAACCATTGTTACGCATAGAACCGATATTCTTGACAGAGAGCTTGTCGAAACCAGAACTTGAAGAAATAGCTGGATTATTATTCAAAAGTGCAGTAGTCTTCTTTGTATAGATAGAGATATCTCCTGAAATCTTTTCCAAGAAACCGAAGTCGAAACCGAGGTTCCAAGTCTCCTGCTCCTCCCAACGGAGGTCAGCAAGACGAATGTTCTCAGGATATACGGCATTGACACCCATATATGCACCCTCTGACTTATACTTAGAATAGAAGAGTCCTTCCTGACCTGGCTGACGACCTACGATACCCCAACCTGGACGGATAGAGAGCATATCAATCCACTTAGCACGCTCCATCCAAGGCTCATCAACGATGTTCCAACGGAAAGAAACACCAGGGAACTTACCCCAACGACGACCAGGACCGAACTTTGTAGAACCATCTACACGAAGAGTTGCATCAAAGATATACTTACCCTTGAAAGCATAGTGTCCCTGGAAGAGGAAGAACTGTGACTTCCACTCACCTGCACTTGAACCGAAACCAGCATTGATACCACCAGCAAGTGGAGAAGTCAAACCTGCAGCAGTAGGCATATCCTTTTCTTTGTCATTCTGTGAAGAAGAAGTACCATAATTGTACTGATAACGAGCCATGAACATCAAAGAATGAGCTTCATTAGCGAAATGAGGAATAAAAGTCAAAGTGTGACGAGTAGAGAGAGAATGACTCTTGTAAGAATCAAGTGAACCTACGTTATACTCATCAGAAGTAAAGTTAGAAGAAAGAATTGTTCCTGGAAGGAAGCTTTCCTCCTTCTTTGTGAAGATATCAAATACAATCTGTCCCTGGTAAGTAAGCACGTGCTTTGTTGGCTCCTCTTTAGTACCAAGAAGTTCATAATTAATAATGAACTCAGGAGAGAGCTTGACTGTTGACTCAGTGTTCTTTGCAAGATAAGCAACAGCAACAGGGTTAGCCATCTTATACTGATCCTCAAGAATCTTTCCCTGTGCAGCATAAGTACCTTCCTCTGCTGTGATATTAGGATTCATTGTATAATAATGGTCTGTATCATTACCATAGTCATCCTCTTCATAAACAGAAAGGTTAGGCATTTTCTCCAAAGCGATAGCAAGAAGATCCTTACCACCTGGACGATAGTTCTTCTTGTTACTAGTGTAAGCCAAGTCAAAGTTAGACTGAATCTTAATACGATCTGATACGTAGTAATCGAGTGCAACACGATTGGTGATACGGTCAAGCTTCTGCTTGATAATTGTACCAGTCTGCATATCATAACCTAAAGACACACGGAATGTAGCATTGTCACCACCACCTTCGAGAGATACATAATGCTGATGGTTCTGACCAAAAGACTTAATCTCCTTACGCCAGTCTGTATTGTCATTGAACATATTGTACTCAGAGAAGTTCTTGTTGTAACCAATCTCAGGAACATAACGGTTTGAGTTAGAGTTACCAAAACCATCAGTCTGAGTTGGGTTGAAGAATGCCTCCTTGAGGTACATAGTATAGTCGTCACCATTGAGGAGCTTGTAACCTTCTGGCTGCCAGCTACCACTGAAACGATAAGAGTAAGTAACCTTTGTTTTACCACGTGAACCACGCTTAGTCTTGATTTCGATTACACCGTTGGCACCCTGAGAACCCCAAATAGCAGTAGCAGCAGCATCTTTAAGAACAGTAATCTCCTGAATATCTTCAGGGTTTACGTTAAGGAGTTCTGCGAAACGCTCCTCATTGGCATTTGTATAGTCGAAGTCCTTAGTAGCGTCATTATCAAATACGTTACCATTGACAACGATAAGAGGGTTAGCGTTACCATTGATAGTAGATACACCACGGAGACGCATTGTTGTACCAGCACCAAGGTTACCAGAGTTGGCAACGATATCAAGACCAGAGATACGACCCTGAAGTGCTTCATCTACAGATGTCATACCGATACCCTCAAATTCCTTCATGTCGATAGTCTGTGTTGCACCAGAAATCTCTCGAACAGGAATCTGAAGACCAGATGTCTGCGACTTACGTACAGCCTTGACAGTAACCTCCTTAAGAGTAGTGTTACTTGCAAGAACAATACGTCCGAATGAACGCTTATTAATATGAAGTTCTTTATTAACACATCCAATATAAGATATACGGATGATGTTCTTTGGATTGTTAATCTTCAAAGAGAAGTTACCGTTATAGTCGGTAACACAGTGACTTACGATACGATTAGACTTATCGATCTCGATGACGTTAGCCATTGGAAGTGGCTCGAAATCATCCCAGATTTGTCCAGTGACGATATCACCTGCTTTTACCTGCGCACTAACCGATAATAAGACGCAAGTGAAAAGTACTATTACTGATAATATTTTCTTCATGAGAACGATTTATTTGCGAGGTCTTGCCTCAGTTGAAAGTGGTTTATACATATACTCGAACTGTGTTGGAACAACATCACCATTGAAGTTCTTATGCTTACCATCTGCATAAATCAATGGATGATCTATACCCTGAATAGCAACAGTAGAAGATGTGTTCAAATAAAATCTTGTTGCATCGTCTGATGGTGACATTGTCTGATCACTAACTCCAGATGCAACTGCATGACTTATCCAATACTCTGTAGCAATGAGATTGTGAAGCCTTGGGTCATCAACAACATTTGCCACATCACCGATATTATCAGTAACAGTTATCTTAGAATCAGTAACATTGATATTAGCCTTGAATGGCTTACCTGACGTAAACTTGCCAGTATAAACCTCAACACTACCCTCTGCTGGATAACTCTTGACACGATACCAAGCTTCCTTAGCAGAACCACTAATCTTAAGATAAGCAGAATCTACAGGATTGCCTGATGCATCAACACCACAATTCTTCTTGATTTCAAATGCCTCTGGCTTATCTTCTACGTATGTAGCATAGATAAGTTCGGTCTTCTGTGACTCATAATTACCAGAAGTGAAGCCCTTATCTACAAATTGTGCATTATCGAAGATATGATACTTGATAAAGTCAAGGACAACCTCACACATCTTTTGAGGAATCTGCTGTGACTCTTCATCCTCACCAAGATTATTCTCATCCTCATAAGCTTGTCTAATCTCCTCCAAAGTAGGAAGACCTGCCTTGAAAGCTTCGTCCATAGCCTCATTAGTTGGGATGAACATTGTATAGTGATAACCATTGAAAAGGTTTGTTACCTTTCTCTTATTCTTGTCATCAGCAGAAAGTGTTCCATCTACTTCATAACCGATATCACCCTTAGCCTTGATATCAACCATATTACCAACTGTTACGTCAGGTGCAACAGAAGCCAAACGATACTTGTCAATATCAATTACATTATGGAGAACACCACATTCGTTAAGAAGTTCATAGAACTTAGAGAACTCAGGAATATTTTTGATTGTCATTGCGACATTGTCTGGTGTACCCATGATAGGTCCATCAAGGATAACTGCATGTCCATTTTCCTTTTCATAAATCTTGGAAATAGTAAGAGGTGTATTGTTCTTAAGCTGCAATCCACCATAAACCTTACCTCCGACAGCAAGCTGATCAATACGTACATAAGAGTTGCCCTTTGTACGATAATACTTCTTTCCAGCCTGATATCCTGTTGTTACGATAATGTTATCGAGCAATTTCTCAAGACGGTTACGGAGTGGAGTCTCTGTAACAGAACTGAAGCTACCATTACCGCTTGATGCCATGTAACGGATATCCTGATCTTTAATAATTACAGGCTCGCCCTGCTCTATCCATGAGCCAGATGCCTCGTCATAAATACAGTCATAGACTTCTGCCATGATACGGAGATACTTGACCTTTGCATCGCCATTCAACTTGAACTTCCACATCTTAGTCTTGTTAGTACCATAAGATACTGGATCAATGTATGTCAACATACCTTTGTTGGTTGGAACAAGGAAAATATAGTCAGCAGACATTGAGTTGAGATATGCAGAATAGTCCATACAAGAAGCTGCAGTCTCAATGATGCTAAGGTTTGTAGTATCTACCACCACAGGGAAGAGTACAGAAGAATATGCCTTAGGAGCAAACACCTTGTTTGTCTTATATACAGCACCATTACATCCGAGTGATACAGACTTCACATCAGATGGTTTGATTTTAATAGCATCATTAGCATCATCAAGCATATCAGAGAAACGAGATGGAACTGATGATAAAAGAGACTCAAACTGGTTAACGTTAATAAGACGCTGAAGTACTGATGCTGGAGTGTTCTCTACAGTACCATAGAACTCACGGATATCCTTACCGCTACCATTGTTCCACCAGTCATTGAATGCCTCGTCTGTAGGAACAATCATAACAGCCATATCACGCTGAAGGTCTGCACTACCATTCTTTGGAGTTGCATAGCTATTCCATCCTGGGTCAAACTTAAGAGAAGCCTCAAATGCCTTGCCGTTGTCATCGACATCCAATGCTTCAATCTCAGAACCATCCAATGAAGAACGGTCAGAGAAATAACGCTTGCTGAATACCTTAGGATAGTCCGTTCCATTCAACTGATTATATGTGTCGGTAAGGTCACGAGAATAGTATGGCATAGCAAAACGTTCGAGGATGCTACTCCATATATTTGTCTCAGGATCCTTACGGATAACCTCAGCCATATTGTCAAGTGGAAGAATTACACGGTCAACCTTGTGAATGAATCCATTCTTACAGAAGATGTTCGGAGTCTCAACAATTGCATTGTTGACATAGACATAATCAACACCTTTTGTAACACCGCTCTGATTGTAGAGGAAATCAACATCAGAACTCTGAAGACGATTTCCTGAAATAAACTTGTAGTTGAAATGAACCAGTGGTGCAGACATTGATGCATCCTGGAACAACACAATTCTATCATTTGATTCCTGAACATCCTTGAAACGATAATTGTCAGGAAGGAGTGCTTTTGCAGAATCTGACTTAGACCTTACCACAAGTACTGAATCATACTTAGTCATAGAAGAAGCACGACGACAAACAACACCCTTTACTGAACCAGTTGCCGTTGAGAGCATACTTGTAGAGTATGGGTTGTCTATCATTGCAGAATAAAGAAGAAGCTTCTTCTGAGCCAATGAGAGATCTGAATACTTGCTGACACCCCAAGTGTTGTTTGAGAAGAACTTTTGGAAGGCATCATCGTCAGCGACGAACATTGTTTTACTACCGGTCTTGGAAAGCACTTCCTTCTCACCAAGATCGTCAATCAACTGCAAGCATACATTGTAATTACCTTGTTCCTGCAAGTATCCATAAATACTATTAAGACCATCTGGCTGCTTAGTATCTAAATCATACTTGTCTGTACAAGAATAAATCCCAAAAGCCGCAGCACACATCACACCCCCTACCAGAAGGTGCCTGTGTAGTTTTTTAGTCTGAATCTTACACAGCATATTAATTAGATAGATAGTTAATCCTATTTATGTATTAGTATTAATCGTAATGAAAAGGCTTTTACCGGGAACATTTGCGCAAATTACCGATTGCCACCTTTCATAACACGTGCAAAGGAAATAAAATTTCTCAAAAAAAACAAAAAAAAGTTAAAAGATTTTTTATTTCACTAAAAATTTAACAAAAGTCACCTTGACTTTGCACTTTTCATGGCTGATTTGGCACAACAAGAGTAATGTGTCATATCGTAAAGAAAAAGATAAGGTAGGCAAAACATTCGATGACATAACGATGTTAAAAACATGCTTCGTCTATGTTTCTCCGTTCTTTCTCCGTTCGTGAACGGAGAATCGACGGAGAAACGACGGAGAATCGACGGAGGATGAACGGAGAATCAACGGAGAATGAACGGAGAACGAACGGAGAAACGTCAAGCAAAAAGCGACTTTTACTCCAACAAAAACGAACAGAGGGTATGCTCGTTACTTAACAAACACCTTTCTTCCATTCATAATATACATTCCTTTTTGAGGTTTATTAACCTTTCGTCCCATCAAATCATAGATATTACCACGCAAGATAGAGGAATCATTTCTGTCTATTACAACATTCGAAATAGAGACTGCTTCAGGAGTAAAGTCATTGACACGTGTAAGCATTGTATTGAGTGTCTTGACATCATCTGCCGTCAATTCACGGTCATAAACCATAAGGTCGTCGAACATAACGTCTGCGCTACCCCAGAACGAGCCCATTCCAAGATACAAATACTTGGCAGACTTAACATGATTGACAACAAGACTGCGGTCAAAGTCGGCAGCTGTAGCACTTCCTGCCCACACATTAAGTGATGTAGAAATAGCACTACCATTGACATAAATCTTGAAGCCATTATCCAAAGAATATGTAAACGTAACAAGACACCATTTACCGACAGTCAACTGATTCATGACCTTCTTATCAGGATGATTGACATCAAACCAATTGCCCGTATTATCATTGAAACCGACATAACAATTTCCTGTCATATACAAACGAGCACCATCCTCATTAGCCCTTGTACTATTGTAGAAACCAAATAGAGCATCGTATGCATTTGAATCCGTTCTCTTCACCCAGAAACTGACAGAAAAAGCATCAAGATTATCATTATTCTGCAAAGGATTGACGAGACGTGTATAACTGTTGTCGCCATTTGCACCAAAGAACTGATGAAGAACCATGCCAAAGCGTGAATAGTCACTAACAAGAGATGGGACAGTACCCTTGGAACTTGAACGGCCGTACTGAGCCTGCTGACTCTTGTCATACATATTGAGCGATGGCGTTTCATCAAAATTGTAATATGCCACAAGACCATTTGTTGCATTTCCTGTAAGAGGTGTTGCTGCAACAGCACGTACAGAATACTCCTTTTCCCAATAATAATTACCTGATTCAAGACGAGCTGTCATTGTCAAATCGACATTTTCTGACTGTGGATTATATTTACCAGTAACAGACAGAACATCAGGATTGGTAGATGTCCATTTAAGAGTAGTATTCTCCACTGGGTCAAACATAATATCAATGTTACTCTTGACATACGAAAGAGTCGAGGTCTTCAAGCACGTACTGCTATAATTTTGATAATTGTAAGCAAGTGCACTCTCTGGCTTTAGTTTATATCCCCATACAGGAACTCCACAAGAAGCATTGCCACTGGTATTAGAAACAGCTGTAAAAGCTATTGCCTTGGCAGTATTGTTCTCAAGCGTCTGCTCGACAAGAACACCATGATATGTGGTAGTACCAATCTTTATCTCAATGTAAGACGTACCATCAGTGAGTTTCCATGTACCTGAGTATGCACCGGAAATTTTACCATCTGAACTAAGCGTTATCATCTTTGGCTCGGATTCTGCAAAAACAGAATGGTCTAACTTATACGGATGCATCAAGAAATGGTAATCACCAATTATATCTTCCGTAGTGAATGGACATCCAGAAGCTATGTCTGCATCTGTAACAGTTTCACCAGCAAACTGGAAAGGAGCACATACGAGCCAACCATTCTTATTCTGAAAGAGTTGGTATGCACGTACCTGATGCCAAGCCGTATTATTGTTGAATTTCGTATGACACACAAGGAAACTGCGTCCCTTGTCATCTGTACAAGCGGAATTATGTCCCTGGGCACACTCACCTACCGTCATATTGCCCCAATGGTTCATAGCGCCAATAAGGCGCATACCACGATTAGTAGTAGCGTTCTTTCCATAATTAAGATAGTACTTGTCCGTATAGATAGCAGAAGTACCACTCGCGTCCTTATATGGGCCATCAGGCTTGTCAGAACGGAACACACGCATCTCATATCCTCCATCTGGCGAGAAGAATCCATAACTGAGGAAGAGATAATAATATTTACCTATATGTTGAATATACGGACCTTCACCACTCACATAATAACCGCCAGCAATCTTCTTTCCGTAATATTCGTCACTTGTACATGAACTATTACCAGCATTAGTATTTGGATAAGTGTAGGTATAGTCACGAAGTCCAGTCTCCTTATCGAGTTTCAGCATAAAGATTCCACCAGACCATGAGCCATATACGAGCCATAATTCTCCATCTTCGTCAAAAAACACACAAGGATCAATACAGTTTGGCCAATAGTTACCATTGTTGTTGCCTTTCTTATACTTAGAAGGCAAAGACGTTTGTGTTCCCATGACAATCTCCAAATCGCTCTTCTTATAGTCTGGGGGAGTGATATTTTTGGTATTATCCTTAGATGTGTTTGAGCCAATAAAACCACCCATAACAACAGGTCCTTGATAAGTGTAAGGACCTTTTATATTGTCACTTGTCATAAGAACCACAACAGATGACCAGAAATCGCCATTAAGACTTACATAATAGCACCATTTGTTCATCGATGGATTCCATACAACATCTGCAGCCCACTGATTACCACTGACCCATTCTGCCTCAGACAAATTATTGTTTGAAGCATATGTTGCACACCACGCTGCAGCATCAAAAGAAGGAAAATCTACCTCTTCAACAACACCATTAAGCATACGCTTAACCTTGCGGGTAGGACTTTTCTTGAAAGCCTTGTCATAAGTCGTATTATAATAATTACCAATAGCCGTCCAGTTTCTCAAATCCGTAGAAACTGCACCAGCATAATGTGAACCATAAATATAGTATTTACCATCCTTAGAATTGAATACTACGGATGGGTCATGAATGCCAATAGTGTTAAAAGTCTTTGTCTTATACAAATTTGACATTTGAGCAGTTGTAACCTGCGTCTGAGACTTGATAGCATTTCCCCAATAAAAGAAAATCAAAAAAGTTAGTATAATCCTATCCATATAATTAAAATAAGTTAGTAATCATATAATAATCAAATTCCGAATTTACTTCTCTTGTAGTAAAGAGGAGTAAAGGAAAGAAAATTGAAGTAAAGAGACATTACCATGTCAGTACATATAGCGAACAGACTATCGTCTTTTACTTCTTTTTAAACATTTTAGATCAATTTTACTTTCATAAATGAGTAAGTTAAAACTTGCGGAACTTAAATTAAAATTCTTTTGCAAACATACGAAGAATAATTCACATACGGAAGAATAAAAACAAAAAAAGACTGCACATCCGAAAATGTACAGTCTTAATATATACGTAAAAGTTAATCTTACTCAGCAGCTGTCTCAGCTGGAGCCTCAGTTGCAGTAGCCTCAGTAGCTTCTGCCTTTGGAGCAGCCTTCTTAGAACGACGAGTACGAGTAGTCTTCTTAACTTCCTGCTTAGCCATGTTCTCATCAAAGTCAACAAGCTCGATAAATGCCATATCAGCATCATCATTTGCACGCTTACCAATCTTGATGATACGTGTGTAACCGCCTGGACGGTTACCTACCTTAGCAGCAACTTCTCCAAAGAGATTCTTGATAGCTTCTTTGTTCTGGAGATAGCTGAAAACTACACGGCGATTATTTGTAGAATCCTCCTTAGCCTTAGTGATAAGTGGCTCTACATAAAGACGAAGAGCCTTAGCCTTTGGGAGCGTAGTAGTAATTCTCTTGTGCTCGATAAGAGAGATAGCCATGTTAGCGAGCATAGCAGCACGATGAGAATTCTTACGACCGAGGTGGTTGAATTTCTTATTGTGTCTCATTTTTTAATCTTTGTCTAATTTATACTTAGAAATATCAGTTCCGAACGAAAGGTTCAAGCTGTCAAGCAAGTCGTCAAGCTCTGTGAGTGACTTCTTACCAAAGTTACGGAACTTAAGCAAGTCTGTTTTGTTGAATTGTACAAGGTCGCCGAGAGTCTCAACATCCGCAGCCTTCAAACAGTTGAGGGCACGTACTGAGAGATCCATATCAACGAGCTTAGTCTTAAGCAACTGACGCATACGCAATACTTCCTCGTCGAACTCCTCGTTTCCATCCATTTCTGCATTCTCGAGAGTAATCTTCTCGTCAGAGAACAACATGAAGTGATAGATAAGAATCTTTGCAGCTTCCTTGAGTGCGTCCTTTGGATGAATAGAACCATCAGTAGTTACCTCCATGATAAGCTTATCATAGTCTGTCTTCTGACCTACACGATAGTTTTCTGTTGCGAACTTGACGTTGCGAATTGGAGTATAGATAGAGTCAATAGCAAGGTCATTAACCTCCTTACAAAACTCACGATTTTCGTCTGCAGGAACGTAACCACGACCCTTATTGATGCTCAATTCAATATCCAATGTTGCATGAGGATCTAAATGACAAATTACCAAATCAGGATTTAACACTCCAAACCCACTGAGATACTTACTTATATCTCCAGCCTTGAACTCTGTTGAATTTTCAATGGAGATTGATACACGCTCTGTGTCTCCTCCCTCTGGTAACTGCTTGAATCGAACTTGCTTCAGATTCAAGATAATGCCAGTAACATCCTCCTTAACACCAGGAATTGAGGCAAACTCATGCTCAACACCCTGAATTCTGATAGTGTTGATAGCATAACCCTCAAGAGATGAGAGAAGAATGCGTCGGAGGGCATTACCTACGGTAATACCGAACCCAGGCTCGAGAGGACGGAACTCAAACTTTCCGTACTTATCGTCAGCCTCCAGCATTATAACTTTTTCTGGTTTTTGAAATGCTAATACCGCCATTGATTTATTTATTATTTAGAGTACAACTCGACAATCATCTGCTCCTTGATATTCTCTGGAATGTCTGCACGCTCAGGCATGTGAAGGAACTTTCCGCCCTTCAAATTCTCATCCCACTCAATCCAAGGGTACTTGCTGTGATTGAAACCTGCGAGAGCAGCCTCAATAACCTCAAGACTCTTAGCCTTCTCACGAACTGCAACAACCTGACCTGGCTTTACAGAATAAGAAGGAATGTTGAGAACCTGACCGTCAACTGTAATGTGCTTGTGGCTTACAAGCTGACGAGCTGCAGCACGAGTTGGAGCAATACCAAGACGATATACTACATTGTCAAGACGAGACTCAAGAAGCTGAAGAAGAACCTCACCTGTTACACCAGACTTAGTTGCAGCCTTTTCGAAGAGGTTGCGGAACTGACGCTCGAGAACACCATAAGTATATTTTGCTTTCTGCTTCTCAGCAAGCATGAGACCGTACTCAGAAGACTTCTTACGACGGTTGTTACCATGCTGACCTGCAGGGTAATTTCTCTTAGAAAGAACCTTATCTGGACCAAAGATAGCCTCACCAAAACGACGTGAGATTCTTGATTTAGGTCCTGTATATCTAGCCATATTATTTCTTAATGTTAAAGTGCCCTATCCCACCGTCCGCAGCAGCAGCCGCAGAAAGGAAAGATGCGACATAAAAAGACCGCAGGATAGCGCAAAATATAAAATTAAACTCTTCTTCTCTTTGGAGGGCGACAACCATTGTGTGGAAGTGGAGTAACATCGATGATTTCAGAAACCTCGATACCTGCACCATGGCAACCACGTACAGCAGCCTCACGACCATTACCTGGACCCTTTACATAGGCAACAACCTTTCTCAAACCGAGATCGAATGCAACCTTTGCACAATCCTGTGCTGCCATCTGAGCTGCGTAAGGAGTGTTCTTCTTTGAACCACGGAAGCCCATCTTACCTGCTGATGACCAAGAGATGACCTGACCTTCACTGTTTGCAAGGCTAACAATGATATTGTTAAATGATGAGTGAACATGAAGCTGTCCCTGAGCATCAACCTTGACATTTCTCTTCTTTGCAGAAGCTGATTTCTTTGCCATATCTTATAATTATTTAGTAGCTTTTTTCTTATTTGCAACTGTTTTCTTCTTACCCTTACGAGTACGAGCGTTGTTCTTTGTACTCTGACCGCGTACAGGAAGACCAAGACGGTGACGGATACCACGGTAGCAACCAATGTCCATCAAACGCTTGATGTTAAGCTGGATTTCTGAACGAAGGTCACCTTCTACCTTGTACTCAGCAGCGATAATCTCACGGATCTTACCTGCCTGCTCATCGTTCCAGTCCTTAACTTTCAAATCCTTGTCTACGCCAGCCTTTTCCAAAATCTTAGCTGAGCTGCTGCGACCAATACCAAAAATGTATGTGAGCGCAATTTCACCTCTCTTATTCTGAGGGAGGTCTACACCAACAATTCTTATTGCCATATCTTTATATTATTTCTTATTCATACAAAAGAATCATCCCTGACGCATCTTGTACTTAGGATTCTTCTTATTAATAACAAACAGACGACCTTTACGTCTTACGATTACGCAATCTGGTGTACGTTTCTTCAAAGAAGCTCTTGTTTTCATATAATGAATTATTATTTATATCTGAATACTATTCGTCCCTTGGACAAGTCATAAGGTGACATCTCAACTCGTATCTTATCTCCTGGAAGAATCTTAATATAATGCATTCTCATCTTTCCAGAGATGTGAGCGATGATCTCATGACCATTCTCCAATTCTACTCGGAACATCGCATTAGACAATGCCTCTACGATTGTTCCATCTTGTTCTATTGCGGACTGCTTAGCCATATTATAAAGATTTTTCTCTTAATACTTTTTCTATTTCCTCGAAAGACGATAAGATATCGGCTTTACCCTTTCTGACACATATTGAATGTTCAAAGTGTGCGGCAGGCTTTCTGTCTCTTGTAACAATTCCCCAACGATCTTCCTGCATGTAAATTTCTTTAGCACCCATTGTTATCATTGGCTCAATCGCAATACACAGACCACTCTTAAGAAGAATTCCATTACCTCTTCTACCATAGTTAGGAACCTGTGGATCCTCATGCATTTCCTTACCGATTCCATGTCCGACAAACTCTCTGACAACTCCGTATCCGTTTTTCTCACAATGAGACTGGATAGTATTGGAGATATCTCCAAGTCTTCGACCTACAACTGCCTGTTCAATTCCCAAGTAAAGAGATTGCTTAGTAACATCAAGCAAATTCTGAACCTCATGAGATATTTCACCAACAGCAAAGGTATAACAAGAATCACCACAATAACCATCAAGTTTAGTTCCACAGTCAATAGAGACTATATCACCTTCCTTGAGAGGATTATCATTAGGAATACCGTGAACAACCTGTTCGTTAACCGATGTACAGATGCTTGCAGGAAATGGACCACCATACGGATTCGGAAAACCCTTGAAAGTTGGGATAGCCCCGTTATCACGAATGAACGACTCAGCTATTTTGTCCAACTGTCTTGTGGTAACTCCTGGCTGAATGGCTTTCGCCAACTCAGCCAGAGTTTTTCCTACAAGAAGATTTGCTTTCCTAAGAAGCTCGACTTCTTCGTCAGTCTTAAGATACACCATCTTATTAATATGCTTCGTTAAGCGTGTTCACCACGGATTCTGCCGTTGTCAAGAAGACCATCATAGTGACGCATGAGGAGGTGACTCTCAATCTGCTGAAGAGTATCGAGTACAACACCTACGAGAATCAACAATGAAGTTCCACCGAAGAACTGAGCAAATTCTCTTTGAACACCGAACATATCTGCAAAAGCAGGCATAACGGCAATAAGAGCAAGGAAGAGAGAACCAGGGAAAGTAATCTTAGACATAATGCTGTCAATATAGTCAGCAGTGTCCTTACCTGGCTTCACGCCTGGGATAAAACCGTTATTACGCTTCATATCTTCAGCCATCTGAACTGGATTGATAGTGATTGCCGTATAAAGGAATGTAAAGAGTACAATCAATGTTGCGAAAATCACATTATAAACCCAACCAGTAGTATCAACAAGCTGAGACATAAAAGGTCCAATCTTACCACCGTTAAAATAGCTTGAAACAGTAGCAGGTATGAACATGATAGCCTGAGCGAAGATAATTGGCATTACATTTGCGGCATATGGCTTAAGCGGAATGTACTGACGTGCACCAGAAACCTGAACCTTGTTAGAACCTGCAATACGCTTTGCATACTGTACTGGAACCTGACGGACACCAGTTACGAGGCATATTGCTGCTGCAATAACAGCTACATAAATGACAATCTCAAGCAAGAATACTACGAGACCAGCATTCTGAGGATCCCAACGAGAAGCGAGTTCCTGACCGAAAGCGTTAGGGAAACGAGCAATGATACCAATCATGATAATGAGAGATACACCATTTCCGATACCCTTATCAGTAATTCTTTCACCCAACCACAAAATGAACATGCTACCAGCTGCAAGAATGATAGTAGAGATAACAAGGAATGCTGCCCAGCCACCTGGAAGCGAGCTGTAAATTGCAGTTCCCTGAGTCTGCATTTTGAGATTAAGAAGATAAGATGGAGCCTGGAATAAGAGAATAAGTACAGTCAAGTAGCGAGTGTACTGATTCATCTTTCTTCTTCCGCTCTCACCTTCACGCTGCATCTTCTGGAAATAAGGAACTGCTATACCAAGCAACTGCATCACGATGGAAGCAGAGATGTATGGCATGATTCCAAGTGCAAAGATAGAAGCCTTAGAAAAAGCACCACCTGAGAACATGTCAAGTAAAGACATCAAACCGCCTTCAGTCTGCTGGTGAAGCCCCTGGAGAGCATTGGTGTCAATACCAGGAAGCACAACGTATGAACCGAAACGATAGACAGTGACCATTGCGATAGTAAAGAGAATCTTTGCACGCAAATCTTCAACTGAGAAGATATTTGCCATTGTCTTGATGAACTTGATATTCTTAAGTTTTCCTATTGCTTCCATTGTATTAGAGTTTTACAGCGTTACCACCTTTTTCAGTTATGGCTGCCTCAGCCTTAGCAGAGAATGCGTTAGCCTCGACATCCAACTTTGAAGTAAGTTCACCATTGCCAAGAACCTTAACGAGCTGATTCTTCTTTACGAAGCCAGCCTCGATAAGCTCAGCAATACCAATCTTAGTTGCACCAAGTTTCTCAGCAAGAGACTGGATAAGATCAAGATTGATAGCCTTGTACTCAACGCGGTTGATGTTCTTGAAACCGAACTTAGGAACACGGCGCTGAAGTGGCATCTGACCACCCTCAAAACCGATCTTCTTCTTGTAACCAGATCTTGCCTTTGCACCCTTGTGACCGCGAGTAGAAGTACGGCCCTTACCAGAACCGTATCCACGACCTACGCGCTTAGAGTTATGTGTTGCGCCCTCTGCAGGCTGCAAGTTATATAATTCCATTTTAAATCTAGTTTAGTAGTACTTAATAAAATTAGTCGATAACCTCAACAAGGTGCTCAACCTTGCGAATCATACCGCGGAGTGAAGGAGTATCCTCACGCTCAACAACGCGGTTGATCTTTCCGAGACCGAGAGACTGAAGTGTTGCCTTCTGATCTACTGGACGGCCAGCCTGGCCCTTAACCTGCTTAATCTTAATTGTTGCCATGAATTATTCCTCCTTATCCTCTAAATACTTTAGTCAAATTAACACCACGGTTCTGAGCAACAGTCTTAGGGTCACGCATGTTAGCGAGAGCCTCGAATGTAGCCTTTACGAGGTTATGTGGGTTAGAAGAACCCTTAGACTTAGCAAGAACGTCAGTAATACCAACACTCTCAAGAACGGCACGCATAGCACCACCTGCTACTACTCCAGTACCTTCTGAAGCTGGCATGATGAGAACGCGAGCACCACCGAACTTAGCATAAGCCTCGTGAGGAACAGTACCCTTGAGTACAGGAACCTTAATCAAATTCTTCTTAGCAGCCTCTACACCCTTAGCAATAGCTGCAGTAACTTCTCCGGCCTTACCGAGTCCGTAGCCAATAACACCCTTACCATCACCTACTACAACGATGGCTGCGAATGTGAATGTTCTACCACCCTTAGTAACCTTAGTAACACGATTAATAGCAACCAATCTGTCCTTCAGTTCGGCATCGTTTGTAACTTTAACTCTATTTACCATAATCGTATTTTAAAATTTAAGTCCAGCATTGCGGGCAGCGTCAGCTACCTCCTTAACTCTACCATGGTACAAGTAACCATTACGATCGAAGACAACAGAAGAGATACCTGCTTCGATAGCCTTCTTAGCGATCAACTCGCCGACCTTAGCAGCCTGCTCACACTTAGGCATCTTCTCGAGACCAAGTGAAGAAGCAGCAACGAGAGTCTTTGCAGCTTCGTCATCGATTACCTGAACATAAATCTGCTTGTTGCTTCTGAACACAGACATGCGTGGACGCTCAGCAGTACCGGAAATCTTATTACGTACTCTATACTTAATTTTAATACGTCTTTCTATCTTTGTAATCATACTCTTGTCAATTATTATTTAGCGTTAGCAGACTTACCTGACTTTCTTCTGATCACCTCGCCCTCAAAGCGAATACCCTTACCCTTGTAAGGCTCTGGCTTACGGAATGTGCGGATCTTAGCACAAACAAGACCAAGAAGCTGCTTGTCGCAAGACTCGAGCATTATAAGAGGATCCTGGTTTCTCTCAGACTTAGTTTCAACCTTGATCTCCTTAGGGAGTTCAAATACGATACCATGAGAGTATCCAAGAGCGAAATCAAGAACGTTACCCTGATTAGAAACACGGTAACCAACACCTACGAGCTGAAGTGTCTTCTTGTAACCCTCTGAAACACCAATCACCATGTTGTTTACGAGTGAACGATACAAACCATGGAAAGCGTGACGCTGCTTAGCATTATCCTGCATCAACTCTGTATTCTCTTCCATTGTAATTTTGCCGTCCTCGATAGCAACCTTGATTGCTGGGTTTACATACTGTGAGAGCTCACCCTTAGGACCTTTAACTGTTACAATGTCATCCTTATGAGTTACGGTAACTCCTGCAGGAATAATAATAGGTAATTTACCAATTCTAGACATTTGTTATATCCTCCTAAATTAATAAACATAACAAAGAACTTCACCACCAATCTTAAGGTCGGCAGCTTCCTTGTCTGTCATAACACCTTTAGATGTAGATATCACTGCGATACCTAATCCGTTAATAACACGTGGCATGTCCTTGTAACCAGTGTACTTACGAAGACCTGGACGAGAAACACGCTTCAAGCACTGAATAGCGCTTACCTTTGTCTGAGGATCGTACTTAAGAGCAACCTTGATAGTGCCCTGAGGACCTTCCTCAACGAACTTGTAGTTCAAAATGTAACCCTTGTCGAAGAGAATCTTAGTGATTTCCTTCTTAAGGTTAGAGGCTGGAACTTCTACAATCTTGTGCTTAGCCTGGATTGCATTTCTCAGTCTCGTTAAAAAATCAGCTATTGGATCTGTCATAATGTGATAAATTAACCGCACCTTAGTGCGACAATATTTAACAATAATGAAAACTATATTTAGTAGAGTAGAGTATCTTCGGAATACCCCCGAACCGGTATTCCTCAGATTTCTATTCTACAGGATTGTCGGTAAACCGCAAATTAACTACCAACTTGCCTTCTTTACTCCTGGGATAAGACCCTGTGAAGCCATCTCACGGAACTGGATACGAGAGATACCGAACTGACGGATATAACCTCTTGGACGTCCAGTGAGCTTGCAACGGTTGTGCAAACGGATTGGGTTTGCATTAGCTGGGATAGCCTGGAGAGCACGAGCAGCCTCGTAAGCTTCCATAGGCTCGCCTGTTGCAACGATCTTCTTGAGGGCAGCACGCTTTGCAGCGAACTTAGCCACGAGCTTTGCACGCTTTACCTCGCGTGCCTTCATTGATTCCTTTGCCATAATTAAGTTTCTTAGTTTTTGAGTTGTTCAGTTTTTAAGTTTAAGTAAGAACTTAATAACTTAAGAACTTACAAACTCATGAACCTATTCTTATTTCTTAGCGTCCTTGAATGGAAGACCGAATGCCTTGAGAAGTGCGTAACCCTCTTCGTCAGTCTTAGCAGATGTAACGAATGTGATGTTCATACCCATGATCTTGTCAACCTGGTCGATGTTGATCTCTGGGAAGATAATCTGCTCAGTGATACCGAGAGTGTAGTTACCACGTCCGTCAAACTTAGACTCAATTCCCTTGAAGTCACGGATACGAGGAAGAGAAACACGGATGAGCTTCTCGAGGAACTCGTACATTCTCTCACGACGGAGAGTTACCATAACGCCGATTGGCATCTTCTTACGAAGGCGGAAGTTTGAGATATCCTTCTTTGACATTGTTGCAACTGGCTTCTGGCCTGTGATCTGAGCGATCTCATTCATTGCAATCTCAATAACCTTCTTATCAGCAGTTGCCTGACCAAGACCCTGGTTTACTACAATCTTCTTCAAAACAGGAATCTGCATTGGTGAAGAGTAGTTGAACTGCTTCATGAGTGCTGGAGCAATCTGCTCAGCATAAACATTCTTAAGTTGTGCAGTAGTACTCATTAAATTTCCTCCCCTGACTTTTTAGCGTAACGAACTAACTTTCCGTTGGCACCAATCCTTCTACCGATACGTGTTGGCTTACCAGTCTTAGGGTCAACTACGTTGAGGTTAGAAATTGCGATAGGAGCCTCCTGCTCGATAATACCTCCCTGTGGGTGTGCAGCACTTGGCTTAGTGCTCTTCTTTACGATATTTACACCCTCGACAACAGCACGCTGCTTGTCAACGATAATGCGGAGGACTGTACCAGTCTTTCCCTTATCCTTTCCAGTATTAACGAATACTGTGTCGCCTTTCTTTATGTGTAATTTACTCATTACTTTTAATTCTTTAATGATTAAAGTACCTCAGTAGCCAAAGAAACTACCTTCATGTTAGCAGCACGAAGTTCACGAGCTACAGGACCGAAGATACGGCTTCCTCTCATTTCACCAGCATTGTTCAAAAGAACACATGCATTGTCATCGAAACGGATGTATGAACCGTCAGGACGGCGAACTTCTTTCTTTGTGCGAACGATGAGAGCCTTAGATACTGAGCCCTTCTTAATCTCACTTGTAGGAATAGCATTCTTTACTGTTACTACAATGACATCACCTACAGAAGCATAACGACGACGAGTACCGCCAAGAACGCGGATGCAAAGCACCTCACGAGCGCCACTGTTATCAGCAACTGCCAATCTAGATTCTACCTGTATCATATATTACTTAGCTCTTTCAACGATTTGTACTAATCTCCATCTCTTAGTTTTGCTCAATGGACGAGTCTCCATGATAAGCACTGTATCACCTACATGTGCATCGTTGTTCTCATCGTGAGCATGGTACTTCTTAGTCTTGCTAACGAACTTACCATAAATTGGGTGCTTCTCCTTGAACTTAGTAGCAACTACGATAGTCTTGTCCATCTTGTCGCTGCTAACCACACCCTGACGCTGTTTTCTTAAATTTCTTTCCATGTAGCCTCGAATTATTTGTTTCTCTGAGAGAGTTCACACTTCATGCGAGCAATGTCACGACGCTGCTTCTTGATGAGAGAAACATTCTCTACTGGAGCGATGTTATGATTGAACTTTGCATTGTTGTATGCTGCAACTTCAGTCTCAATGCGCTCTGCGAGTTCTTCAGTGCTAAGTTCTCTAATTTCTGCGATCTTCATAATTAAGCGTTTTTGTCGTAGTCACGACGAACAACAAACTTTGTAGTAGTAGGAAGTTTCTGAGCACCGAGACGGAGAGCCTCCTTAGCGATGTCATAAGAAACACCTTCAATCTCAAAAAGGATTCGTCCTGGCTTAGCTGGGAATACATATGCGTATGGATCTCCCTTACCTTTACCCATTCGGACGTCTGCTGGCTTCTTAGTGATTGGCTTATCAGGGAAGATACGAATCCAAACCTGACCCTGACGCTGCATGTAACGAGTGATAGCGACACGGGCAGCCTCAATCTGACGAGCAGTTATCCAACGCTCCTGAAGAGCCTTAATACCGAAGCTACCGAAGGCGAGTTCAGTACCTCTGTGTGAAACTCCGGCCCAACGACCGCGACCCTTTTGCGGTCTTCTATATTTCTGTCTTTTTGGCTGTAACATTGTTCTTCTGATTAATTGTTGCGATTAGACTTTCTGTTTCTAAATCTTCTGCCGCCACCATTATTGTTGTTACCGCGTCCTGACTCCTTAGGCTGAGTGAAGTTTGGAGTAAGATCCTGCTTACCGAACTTCTCACCACGACAGATCCAAACCTTGATACCAAGGAGACCTACCTTTGTAAGAGCCTCTGCGAGACAGTAGTCGATATCTGCGCGAAGAGTGTGAAGTGGAGTACGTCCCTCCTTGTACATCTCAGAACGGCTCATTTCTGCTCCGTTGAGACGACCAGAGATCTGAATCTTGATACCTTCAGCACCAGCACGCATAGTGTTAGTGATTGCAGTCTTGATAGCGCGACGGTAAGCAATCTTACCTTCAATCTGACGAGCAATGTTGTTACCAACGATTGTAGCGTCGAGTTCTGGGCGCTTAATCTCGAAGATGTTAATCTGAACGTCCTTGTCTGTTACCTTCTTGAGCTCCTTCTTGAGAGCGTCAACATCCTGACCACCCTTACCGATGATGATACCTGGACGAGCTGAACAGATAGTGATAGTAACGAGCTTGAGTGTTCTCTCGATAACGATCTTTGAAACACTTGCCTTAGCGAGACGAGCATTGAGATACTTACGAATCTTGCTGTCCTCGAGGAGGCTATCTCCAAAGTTCTTACCTCCGAACCAGTTTGAGTCCCAACCACGGACAATACCGAGGCGGTTGCTTATTGGATTACACTTTTGTCCCATAATTACTTCTCATCATTAGTTTTAGCGTCCACGAAAATAGTAACATGATTTGAACGCTTGCGAATTCTGTATCCACGACCCTGTGGTGCTGGGCGCATACGCTTGAGTGTAGCACCTTCATCTACGAAGATCTTAGAGATATAGAGTTCGCCGTTCTCAGCCTTGCGATCATTCTTCTGTTCCCAGTTAGCGATAGCGGAACGAAGCAACTTCTCGAGGTCCTTTGAAGCATCCTTAGAGCAGAACTTGAGAGTTGCGAGAGCCTTGCTAACTTCCATGCCTCTTACGAGGTCTGCAACGTAACGCATCTTACGAGGTGAAGATGGGATATTGCGGAAACTTGCAAAGTAGTTTGTCTTATTGGCCTGCTTGATAGCTTCAGCCATTTTATGTTTTCTTGCTCCCATTATATAGTCTATTTACTTGTGAAAGCCCTGATTACTTCTTCTTGTTACCAGAGTGACCACGGAACGTACGAGTAAGCGCGAATTCACCGAGCTTGTGACCTACCATGTTCTCAGTAACGTAAACAGGGATAAATTTATTTCCATTGTGCACTGCAATAGTATGACCTACGAAATCAGGTGATATCATTGAAGCGCGTGCCCATGACTTGATAACGCTCTTCTTGCCGCTCTCGTTCATAGCGAGAACCTTCTTTTCGAGCTTAACGTTGATGTATGGACCTTTCTTTAATGAACGACTCATATTCAGTTAACTTTATTTCTTGTTACGTCTTTCGATTATGTACTTGCTTGAAGCCTTCTTTGGTGCACGAGTCTTGAGACCCTTAGCGTAGAGACCGTTACGTGAACGTGGGTGTCCACCAGTCTGACGTCCTTCACCACCACCCATTGGGTGATCGATTGGGTTCATAACAACACCACGGTTGTGTGGGCGACGACCCAACCAGCGTGAGCGTCCTGCCTTACCAGAAGACTCGAGTGCGTGGTCAGAGTTGCTTACGCTACCGATAGTTGCGCGGCAAACTGAAAGGATCTTACGAATTTCACCAGAAGGAAGCTTGATAACGCAGAAACGTCCTTCACGTGAAGTTAACTGAGCGAAGTTACCTGCTGAACGTACCATCTTGGCACCCTGTCCAGGACGAAGCTCGATATTGTGGATAACAGTACCGACTGGGATGTTCTGGAGTGGAAGAGTGTTACCAAGGTCTGGAGTTGCATTCTCACCAGACATGATAGTAGCGCCAACCTGCAATCCGTTAGGAGCAACAATGTAACGCTTTTCACCGTCAGCGTAGCAGACAAGAGCGATACGAGCACTTCTGTTTGGATCGTACTCAATTGTCTTTACAACTGCAGGAATACCGTCCTTTTCTCTCTTGAAGTCGATAATACGAATCAAGCGCTTGTGACCACCACCTCTGTAGCGAACTGTGATGCGGCCCTGATTGTTACGACCGCCGGTGCTGCGCTTACCGAAAACAAGAGTTTTCTCTGGTACTGATGTAGTAACATCATCGAATGTACCAATAGCTTTGTGTCTTTGACCAGGAGTAACTGGTCTAAATTTACGAATACCCATTTTTTTAATTAAATGTTACTATACAAATCGATAGTTTCACCTTCCTTGAGAGTAACGATAGCCTTCTTGAAAGCCTTTGTGCTACCCTTGATAACACCAGCCTTAGTGTAGCGGCTCTTACGCTTACCAGCGTAATTCATAGTGTTAACTGAAACTACATTTACGTTATACTTTGCCTCGATTTCTTTCTTAATCTCAATCTTGTTGGCACTTGGAAGCACAATGAAGCCGAACTTGTTGCCCTGCTTCTCTGAAATAGCGTTCATCTTCTCAGTTACCAATGGTTTGATAATGTATGCCATATTCTTGTGTCTCCTTTTTACTTGTTAAAAGTTTCGTCAACCAACTTAACTGCGCTCTCTGTCATAACGAGTACATTCGCATTCATTACCTTGTAAGTATTGAGTGCGCTTGCTGTCATAACTTCCACACGCTGTATGTTGCGGACTGACAAATTTACGTTTTTCTTTACTTCTGACAAAACGAGAAGTGTCTTCTTACCCTCAATTTTAAGATTATTTAACAGATTAACAGCTTCTTTTGTCTTTGGAGCTGCAAAATCGAAGTCCTCGAGGACAACGATTGCATTCTGCTGAGCCTTGTATGAGAGTGCGCTCTTACGAGCAAGATTCTTAACCTTCTTGTTAAGCTTGAACCAATAGTCACGAGGAGTTGGTCCGAATACGCGGCCTCCACCACGAAGAACTGGAGACTTGATATCACCACGGCGAGCGCCGCCACCACCCTTCTGACGGATGAGCTTACGAGTAGATCCAGCGATTTCGCTTCTCTCCTTTGACTTGTGAGTACCCTGACGCTGAGCTGCGAGGTACTGGTTTACTGCGAGGTAGATTACGTGGTCGTTAGGTTCAATTCCGAAGATAGCGTCGTTCAAAACAACCTTCTTACCAGTATCCTCACCCTTGATGTTTAATACTGAAACTTCCATAATTACTTGTTAACTATTACGATTGAACCTTTATAACCTGGCACTGAACCCTTGATAAGAAGGAGATTGTGCTCAGGAATAACCTTAATCACCTGGAGGTTGTGTGTAGTAACCTGCTCGTCACCCATGTGACCACCCATGCGGAGGTTCTTGAATACACGAGATGGAGTTGCACAAGCACCGATAGAACCTGGCTTGCGGAGACGGTCGTCCTGACCGTGTGTTGACTGGCCTACACCACCGAAACCATGACGCTTAACAACGCCCTGGAATCCCTTACCCTTTGAAGTTCCAGTTACATCTACGTAACTTGCATCATTGAAGAGCTCTACTGTGATAACATCACCGAGGTTGTGCTCCTCGTCAAACTTGAACTCGGCCAAGTGTCTCTTTGGTGTTGTACCAG
>JAEEGL011389752.1_pt1 | contig 35042 bp, 29 predicted proteins | sample 9134231 | NCBI WGS metagenome assembly JAEEGL01 (sample SAMN16246548, study PRJNA631951) | gut metagenome | biome: gut microbiome; feature: rumen; material: fiber-attached | host: Bos | place: Iran: Karaj | collected 2018-10 | reverse complement strand
TGAGCGTTGATTCTGACGGCACTCCGACAACTATCAACGAAGTGGCTTCCATGGCTGTGAGAGATGCCCGGATTATTACTATCAAGCCTTGGGATCGTTCGGTTATTTCGCTTATTGAGAAAGCCATTATGGCCGCCGATGTGGGCATTACCCCGCAAAATGCCGGCGATGTTATCCGCCTGCCAGTGCCCTCCCTCACCGAAGAGCGCCGCCGGGATCTCGCCAAGCAGGCCAAAAACCGCGGCGAAGAGGCCAAACTAGCCATCAGAAACGGCCGCCGCGATGCCAACGATATGTTGAAAGAGCTGGCCAAAGATGGCGATATTTCCGAAGATGACCGCGACCGGGCTCTGGCCAAAATTCAGGAATTTACCGACGACGCTATTAAGCAAATTGATGCCATCGTCAAAGAAAAAGAAGCGGAAATAATGGAAGATTAAGGCGCCTTTTGCCTCTCTTCTCTTCCTGCGGTGTTTTATGAAACATTCTCTTCTTTGCGCTATAAGTGCCTTTATTATTGTGCTTTTTTTCTGGGCCTCGCCGCTTAAAGCCGTAGAGCATAAATTTGGCGATCAGCTCCTTGGCGGCAACATGGGGGTAGCTTTTCCCACCAGTCTCTCTCCGGCTAGAGCCATGATGGCTATTGATTTGGAATATCAGTATTTTTGGCCCAAATCTTTTTCTTTAGCTTTGGGGCTTAACTTTGCTACGGCTTTTAGCCAAAACCACCATCTTTTAGGTGAGCTTGGCGGCCGGTATCACCTCATGTTTAAAAAAATGCCCATGAGCATGGTTTTTGGCCTGGGCTTTGTAGGCGGCGGTATTTTTGATATGAATTTTAACAATTACGGCTATGTGGGCGGAAAAATGCTCGTGGGCGGTAATTATTTTTTCAAAGAGTCCCTTTCCACCGGGCTTAATTTATACTGTGACCTGGGCTCGGCGATTTCTAGTGCTAAAAATCGCATTTATGCTATTATCGGCTTGGTGCTCGTTTTTAACTACCGTCTTTAGGGCGAGGGCAAATAAATGAGAAGCAGATATTGCTACTATATAGGCGGATTTATAGCTAGTTTTTTACTGGCTACAAGTTGTCAGAGTTACTATTTTGATTTTACCGAGGGGCTCACCGTCAAAGCCACCAAAGTCACCACCTCTGTTTATAATACCACGCCAACCGATATTCTCTTTGTAATAGATAATTCCGGCACCATGGCCGAAGAGCAAGCCGAACTCATTAAAAACGCCGAAAAATTTATTAGCGCTATGGTGGAAAGCCCCAATGATTTTCGCATTGGCATAATTACCACCGACACTGTCCACTATTACGGCGGCTATGCTCAGGATCGCGATAATTGCTGTATGCATATTCCCTGCAATAGTGATGATGATTGCCATAGTAGAGACTTAATTTTAGAGCCCCGCGAAAAAGATAAATGCATCAAAGTTGGTGAGAGCACCGAAGGTACCTGTCGTTCGCTTTGTACCAGTGATTACGACTGCCTGCCCGGTGAAGAGTGTCCGCCGGCGGCTGGCGAAGCGCCCAGTTATTGCCAAATAAAAGATGGCTATACCTGTGATAAAAGTGCCAGAACACCCAATTTTTGCGACCACGGCCACCTGCGCGCCCCAAGCGGTAAGCCCTTTGCCATGAGCGGTAATCAGGAAGAATGGTTTATGCGCCGCCCGGCTAATGAAAGCGATCAAGAAAAACAAAAACTAATTGATAATTTTCAAAAAACCATCAAATCTCTCGGTGTGCGCGGCACTACTTTTGAAGCCGGCCTCGAAGCTATGATTTTGGCTTTAAACGGCAAAAATTTTGATTTTCCGCGCCCGGAAGCCGACTTAGCGGTGATTTTTCTCACCGATGAAAATGATTGCAGCCTTGCCAATGACACATCATACAAAACAATGGCCCAAAATGGTCAGAGTAATTGCTATGATAGCAATAGCGCCAATATTTTGGAAAAACCGGCTGATTATGTGAAAAAACTGGTAGCTATTAAGGGCGACCTTTCCAAAGTGCGCGCCGCCGCTATTTTGGGCGCCATGCCCTGGAGCGTCAATGATGTCGGCCGCCCGGAGCCGCCGCTCGGCTTTTATGCCGCCGGCTGCTTCCAGCAAGGGCCCAACGGCGCCAGCAACGATTGCTGCTGCCTCTCTGATGTAGCGACTAATAACGTAAATCCGGCCGAAGATCTTTATTGCAAAATGCTAAGCGAGCCGCCCTATTCGCAGCTCACCTGTGACCAAGTTAACCCCCGCCAGCCCAAGCAGCCGGGCCAGGAACTAGGCGGTTGCACCACTATGCCCGGCAGCCGTTATATGGAATTTTTAGAAACTCTGGCAGCAGCCCGCGAAGCTATGGGGCTTTCAGCCGATACTCTGGTAGATTCTATCTGCTCAGCCAGCTATGAAACAACGCTTATAAATATTGTTAATAGCGTTATTTTAAACGACTGCTTTACCCTGGAAAAGCAGCCGGCCGACGGCGCCGATTCACTCAAAGTAACCTTAAACGGCGAGGATTTGCCCTTTACCGGCACCAGCGGCGAAAAAGGCTGGAACTATGTGGAACAAGTCAATAAGGTTTGCCTGACCGGCGGCTTGCACAAAAACCTAAATGATGAATTTTCCATCACTATTATCACCAGCAGCAAAGGCAAAATTACCGAATAAGAATAATGACCACTATTTCACCTTTCTTCTCCCTCACCCCGACAGGCAGTGAGAATTACAGCATCGCGCCCCTCTCCATTTTTTATTCCCTCACCCCGACAGGCAGTGAGAATTATAGCATCGCGCCCCTCTCCATTTTTTATTCCCTCACCCCGACGGGTAGTGAGAATTACAGCATCGCGCCCCTCTCCATTTCTCATTCCCTCACCCCGACAGGCAGTGAAAATTACAGCATCGCGCCCCTCTCCATTTTTACAAATGGCGAGGGGCTCCTTGATCTTATAGCCAATAAAAGGGCCTATAATTACGACAAGTTCCCCCTCGCTACCGGCAAGGTGGAGAGGGGGCTAGGGGGTGAGGGCTTTTAAAAATGGAAACATCAGGAAAGCCCCACAATTTATCGGATTTTGCTATAGCCCTCCTGGCCGCTTTCTCTGTTCTTTTGGTTTTAACTTTGGCCAAACATCTGGCTGCCCTTGGAGTAAACGGCACTTTTGTTTTTACCTTTGCCGCCGCTTGGCAGCTCTATCTACCGATATTTTTAACCAGAAAATTGCCGGACAGTTATGCCCTGCTCGGCCTGACTAAAAAGGGTCTTTTAAGCGAGGTGGGGCTGGCTTTTTTATTTATCCTGGCTATCGCGCCATTTTTTGTGCTTGGGCACCATTTTTACGCCACCCGCTTTTTGGGCCTCACTCTGGCCGCGCCGCCCGCTTTTAATTTTTGGCAGAGCGCCTATTTAGCCCTAAACCAGATTTTTGCCATCGCTCTGCCGGAAGAGCTCTTTTATCGCGGCTATTTGCAAGTGGCGCTAGAGAAAAAGTGGCCGGCAAAACATAGCTTTTTCGGCGTACCTATGGGCCTTGCAGTGATAATTACCTCCGCTCTCTTTGCCCTCGGCCACTTTTTGGGTGAATATAATATTTTGCGCTTTGGGCCCTTCTTTCCGGCGCTCATCTTTTCCTGGCTTAGAGGGCGGCGCGGCTCCATCTGGGGTGCCGTTACTTTCCATGCTTTGGCAAACATACTGAGCGCAGCTGCAGGGGCATTTTATCATTAAATTATGGGGAGATAGCGGAGAATAAATGGTGCGCGTTCTTATTTAGCACAGCGTTCCGGGGTGTAAACATTAGGCAACTTAGCGCTAAAGCTCTCTTTACCGCTTTTCTTGGAGAGCTCGAGGGCGCCATCAAAGACCTCAACGAGGTCAACTTTGCTGTCTATGACAACACTCTGTGAATACTTAAAGCTGATGGAGGAGCCTTCAATACCAGCCATGCTGACGCTAATATCACGAGCGCAAAGACAATCGGTACCTAGAGTGGCGTTGATACTTTCGAGAACTTCAATGACATCGTTTTCACCTTGTTTAAGCATCGTAACACCTACGTCCCAGCCACATTCAAAACAACTGCCATCGTGTTTAACAGTGAGAGTTTTGCTGGCGGCATCGTAGCTCCAGGAGAAACCATCAGGCGACGGTGCCGGAGCAATAGTCACATCCGAGGAACCATCATCATCGCTGTTGCCATCATTGGGGGCAATTTGTATATCATCGCTATCGCCATCATTACCTTCATCGCTATCCGCATCATCAGAGTTGGCATCGCTGGCTGCGTCTGAGGCCGCATCGACAGCCGGAACCGGAACATCGCCACCAGCTGAGTTGTCGATACATTTGGAAACCTCCCCAATAGCCTGATTGGGCATTATTTTACAGTCCTTACCATCTTGGCACTCATCAAGAGGTTTATCGCAGGCTCCAAAAGCCAAAACCATAGTTGCCAGCATCGCTACAAAAGTTAATCTTGCCTTTTTCATTTTAAACTCCTATTCGTCGCTAAAAATTTAAAAGCACCGAGCGACAAAATTATCTCTTGCAAAATCTATGCCAAAAAAGAAAACTATTGTTTTGTGAAATAATATTCAATTGTTATGCTTTGTCTTTTGAGGAGTACTGCTATTGCAAATATATTTAAAATAGTGACATTTTTGTCATACCATCTTTACCAGATAGTCCATTTGAGATTGGCGAGGAGAATACCGGCGGTAAAAAGGAGGAGCAAAAGGGCCATAATAACCAAAATAAAAGCCACTTTGGGCGGCATGAGGCTAATCTCAGGCGGCCCGGCTCCATCTTCTATGAGCTCCGGGCACTCATCAAGCGCAGAACGCAGCGCTTTTTTTGTTTTTTTGAGATGCGTAACTATCACAAAAATAAGGAGAATTAGCAGAAGAATACCGGTGACAATATAGGCATAGTGCAGTTTTTCACGGCTCTCTTTTTGCGCTAGAGCAAAGGCCGCTCTTTTGGCCGGGCCGCTATCGAGCAGGAGCGGCGCGCCGGGATCTTCTCTATAGAGGCGGCTTAAAATTAATTTTAGCGGCTCTTCGCCTTTATGGTGGGGAACTAAGGGCTTTTTATCTACCAAATAGCTAAGTAGCGGATCCTGGCCGCCGCCAGCTTTATTTAAGAGCGCTATTAGGGCAAAAAAGCTCTCATCATCTGGCGCGTTATTTACCCATATAGCCCGCATATCCTGAGTTTCACCGGGATTGACAAAGGGGCGATATATTTGCACAAAAATGAGGCCGGCCGCATCTTGGGGAATAGTAAAAGAGTGGCTGCCTTGGCCGTTTTTGATACTTACAGCCCGGCTTTCCAAAAGGATATTTTTATACCAAATATCCAAAAATATGGTTTCCTGGCGGCGCAAAGTATTTAAAGTGGCCGTAATTTTTTCACCCGCTTTGGCTCTATATTGGGAGAGAGTCAAAAACATTTGCGCCGGGGCCACTTCGAGGGGCAATTTTAGCTCTTCGCTGGCTCCGTCGCGGTTATCTTCGATTTCCAAAGTAAAAGTGGGCACAATACCGGGGTTAAGGCTGATTGCGGCTACCCCAAAACTATCGGGCCTTATAATTGTCATGGGTACAGTGAGGCGGAGCAGTTCCGCCGCTTCGGCAGCTAAAGAGGGGCTAAAAAGATAGATGGTGTTTTTTGCCTGAGGCGCTAAAAGGCCGCTTTCGGGATAGGCATAAAGCTTTTGTCCGGGGGCAATTTCTGGAAAACAGCAGCGTTTTTCCTCTTTATTTAAGGGCAACGAGCGCTCCGGCGGCAAGAGGGAGAGTGGCTTTTCTTTGGGCTCATTAATAACTTCCACCGGCAAGGTGACAAATTCTTCGCCGCTCCCGGTAAAAATAGTAGCGGCGATCATGGCTTTACCCAGGCGAGGTGGCACAGAAAAATTTACTTCCAAAGTGTCGCCCAGGCGATTTTCGCCTTTAAAAAGCAAAAAATCCTGGCCGTCTTCGGCATAAATCAGGCGTACTTCGGCCGCAATATCTTCTTCAAAACTAAAGCCGTCATCCATCATAGCGGTAAAGCGCAAAGAGCCGCTATGGCCGGCCCAGAGCTCATTTGCGCCGTAAATCTGGGTGGTAAAAGCCACGCGCATCATAGAAAGCTGAATATTTACGGAAATGAGCAAAAGGAGGAGGAGAGCTAAGGTTCCAAGTAAAATATGAAAAAAGTGTTCCTTCATGCCTCACTCCCTTTCCGCCGTTCCCCCAGCATCGTCTCGGCCAGTTCGCGGATTTCCATAGAGAGCGTCCCCTCTTTGCTGAGATCGCGCAAATCCTGGTCTAACACAGTGGGCAGGAGCTGGCAGGCTAATTTCACCGGCACAGTGGGGTTATAAATAATGGCGAGGCGCACGCGGTAATTCTTTTGCCAGCGGTAACAGGCGAGAATTTCTTTAAAAACCTCCGGCGAGGAGTAGCGCCTGGTGGCAATGCGCAGCACTGCCGCTTCCGTAAGGCGCGGGTTGCGCAAAAGATTATAAATTACCGCCGGATCCGGGTCATTTAAAAGGCGATCTATCAGGGCCGCATCGGCATGGCGAGCCATGTATTTGCGCATACCGAGCGGCTCGTCCTGCAAAGTGAGGTCCAGCATGCCCCGCTCTTTGGCCTCCTTAGAGCTATTTTGCGGATTTAAAAGCAGTTTTGTCACCGCCTCCAAGCCGCGTTCTTTAGCCAGAGCATAAATGTCAGAGACCCGCTCATAAGGCAAAAGCTCCTCCATGTGGGCTTCTAAAATAGCTTCCAGCATGAGCACATAACTTACTGTCTTACGCTGCCCGGCTATTAATTTAGTAAGTAAATCAAGGAGTTCCTCTGTTTCAAGTTCATCAAAGAGGCGCACGGCCGCTATTTTGCGCATCATGGGCTCGGGGAGAGCCGCCAAATAGGCGGCATATTTTTTAACTTCCGCGCCCATATTTTACCTTTGGCTTGTAGAATTTACTCGGGGAGCAAAATATTTTAAAACTTCCGGCGGCAAGCAGTTATCAAGCCATAAATCGGTGGAAAAAAGGGTGCCGCCGGCGGCCGCTAAAGGCAAAAAGATGAGATTTACAAGCGGCAAAAAAGTTATAAAAGTTACACCGGCCCCAAAACCAAAAGCGGCCATTTTATTACTAAAAATTGTTTTTATTTGATAACTTAACGGCACCAGGCGGCGATCCAGCGGGTAAGAAAGATATTGCAAAGAGGCAAAAAACCAGGTGGAAACCGAAGAAAGAACAAAATAAAGAACTCCGCCAATAACGGGAATCAAATTAAGCGGCAGGAGGAAAAGCCAAATAAACATTTGGAGGACAACGGCCAAAAGTGCATTTTTCACCGACAGTATGAGCGAGGTAAAAAATGGCAGCTCCGGTATTTCAAGTAATTGCAATTTTTTTTCGCATTTGGCACTTAAGATATCCAAAAGCGGGCTAGCACAGGCGGCGCCAAGTATATTTACAAAAAAAAGCGTAATTATTAGCAAAAGAAGGGTTAAAAGAATTTTTAACCCTTTGCCTAAAAAATAAACAAACTTGGCTAGATAAGAGCCTTCTTCGCCGCTGGGAATGAGGCCGGTGAGATATTCAAAAAAATCGGCTCCTTTGGTAAAAACCAAATATATAGCAACGGCGAGTATAATAACATTAAGAATTATAGCCGGCAAAGCGGCGGCTAAAAGCCGGTGTTTGCCCAAAAAAGTAAGCCCCTTAAACGGGTAGGCAAAAGCGGCGGCAAAATTTTTTACAGCTGATGTTTTGGGAGCGGTCATAAAAAAACCTCATTTACGGAGCTTCGCAGGTGGTAAGAGCCGAGCAGCTAAAATCTGGGCAAATAAAACCGTAATCCGAGCCGCTATTGCCGCCAAGAGGAATAACTTCCGCTGTGCCGTTTTCTTTCCAGACAATATCGGCAACAGCCCACATATCTTTCACATTGCTCAACGTGCGGCGATATTCAGCCACTTGGAGGCCGTTAATATGAATACGCACCGTGTTTCTCGTCTCCAATGTGGAGGCCGGAGTAGCAACGGCGTCGGCTGCTGCCCCGGCGGAGGAGGCACCGCTCACGGCAAAATAATGCACATAAACGCGGTATGTACCGGGCCTGGGATCATCAATATTGACATTTTCCGGCCCCATGCCGTTGGTATCGTCTATATCCAGGCGCGGATTGGCCCCTTCACTGGCGCCGTCGCCGTTAAACCAAACCGGGCCTTTATTGCTCCAATAGCAATCGGCTTCTTTGTCGCAAATAACATGGCTCTTATCGAGATAAACCAGGTGTAAATCCTGATCGTTTGTCGGGTGATCCCAAACCAGCTGCACATGGAGCTTACTGGCCGGGATAACCTTAAACTGGCATACCGATTCTCTGGTATCACCAGAAGCTGTGCCTTCGCGGTCATATACTTTTAGTTTTACTTCATAATCACCGGCAAGCGGCAAAAAGAAATCAAAATAGCGGCCATTGGAAACAGCTTTAAAATCATTGGGATTTGTGCCATCAGGGTAGCGAATAACTTCCCACTCATAGCTTGTGATACCATGATTTAAAGCATTTTCATCGGCATGGGGGTCGTAGCTGTTAATGCCGTCGAAATAGGCTCTCATTAAAGGAGCAATGCCATTGCCCGTAGTATAAGGGGCGGTGGGATCGTTCGGGTCGGCTTCCCTAAAGTGGCATCTGGCAATGGGCGCATCTTTGGCACTGGCTTTAATCGGCACTTTTATTACCGTGTTTAGGGGATCGTTACTCTCTATAACCAACATGGCCTCATCCTGGCTTTGCATGGGCGGCGCATTGTAATTAAGGCGCATTTTTACTTCCGAAAGGTGGCTGATTTTTTCGCTGCAATTGGCTGTATAAACTTCCTGAGCGAGTTCTGCCGGCATAACTACACTGCCAACAATTTCAAAATGACCCAGCTGGTTAGTGCCTTTGGCAAAACCGAAACCGATATTTTCCCGGTTAGAATTTTTATTAATAGAAACCAAACAAAGCTCAGGAAAATCACATAGATCGGCGCCATCAGGGCGGGGGCAATCGGCCACATTTTTCAAAGTAACAACCTGCGTGCCGGTGCCGCCTAAGCCAATATTGCCGAAATCGAGAGGCACACTGGCTGTGCAAGTAATACCCAGGCCCGGTTCGCTTTGACATTCGGCGTTATCATCGGGGCCGCAATAATTGCCATAACAAACTTTGAGATCGGGATAGCCTTTAAAAACTCCGTAACCGGTAACATGAATTTCCGCTTCGCCGTTGGAAGCATCGGAGCGCACGACAAAAGTGGCCTTATCCAGCTCAGCGTCATCTACTTTGCCGTTGCCGTTTTTATCTTGCCATTCCGTTTTTGGGGCGTAGTGGATAACAATATATGAATCTTGTTTGCTACTTAGATCTGTTAATACACTTTTAGGATAACTACGCACAACAAAAGGTGAATCTTTATCATCTGTTTTGTTTTTAACTTCGGAAATATAGAGAGTCTTGGTTGAGGGATTGCTAACTTTAAAAAGCGCCGAATCGCCGGAATAGAGGGCAACTTCGCCCATATTCACCGTGACGGTATCTTTATTTATAGAAGAGGTTGAAGAAGTTCTGGCTACCGGTTCGATAAATATTTTCGAGCTGATACTGGAAATAACTTCTTCTTCACAAGAAGCGGTAATAATTAAAGATATTGCAAGCATCATTCCCAAGCGGCGTTGCATAAAAACCTCCTCATACCGGCAAACCGAAAAGGCTGAGAATAAAAGAAAAGGCTAAGGAGAGCGGCAAAGAAATAAGGCGGCCGCCAAAAATAATCAGGCCGATTAATAAAAATGAGCCGTAGCGCCGCGAAAAATCCTCAAAAGAGTTGGACATCTCACGCGGCAAGAGACCGGAGAGCACTTTTTGACCATCGAGCGGATAAATGGGAATAAGGTTAAAAATGGCCAGTACCAAATTAATTTGGAAAAAAGTAACAATAAAACTGAAAAGAGCCGGCAGACTTTGCAGCAGGTTAGCATGATAAAAAACAGCCAAAAGCCCGCCGCTAAGGAAAGCCATGATAAAATTGCTCAAAGGCCCGGCGGCAGCTGTCAAAAGCATACCGGTGCGCATAGAATATTTTTTGTTAAAATATATGGGATTTACCGGCACCGGTTTGGCCCAGCCGAAAAAGGGCACCCCCATGGAGCTCATAACAACTGCCATACCGGGCAAAAGCAAAGTGCCGATTGGGTCGATATGCGGCAAGGGATTTAAGGTGAGTCGCCCCTGAAATTTCGCGGTGTTATCCCCCAAAAGATGGGCGGCAAAAGCATGGGAAAACTCATGCACGGTGAGCGAAAGAATCATCGGTATCAAAACGGTAATCAGCTTTAAAATTATATCGCCAAAACTAGTGTCCACAAAGCCTCCAAGCCATTATTCCGACAAGCCGTCAGCCGGATCCGTTGTTTCTTCCGGCGGCGCCGCATCAAAATAAGTATAATTATAAGCCCGGCTAATCCAATCGCCGGTGCGGTAATCGTCCATATCATCAAATTCCAATTCCGGTACATAATAAGATTGTATAACGGTCGTTTGCATGGTGGCCCCAAACGGGGAGCCCAGTGAGGTACCGTCATAATTAGGCAGGGTAAATTCCTTTACATCGCCGCGGCTAAAGACCATCCAACTAATGCGCCCGGTTATACCGTCAACATAATAAATCTGATGAAAAGTGGGATAAGGCGGCGGCGTAATAGTCGGCTCAAAGATAAAATGGTAATCATTATTAAAATAGGTTTGCGGCTCCGGCGAAAGCATTTTTAATACCCCCAGCATCGGGGAAACCGGAACCTCGCCATGAGGTGCAATTTGCCCCAGGCGCACTTCACTCATGGGCACATTCATATTTTCGCTATAGAGTCCGCAGCGGGCAAAGAGTTTTATCTCCCCGAGATCATGAGGTAATTTACTGGGCATCATGATGGTTTCCGTGGCGCTGTCACCAATACGCTGCGGCCAGGGCAAATAGCCCATACCGCCTAAATCCACAGTGAGGAGCGTGCTGGAAACCGGCGTTAAAGCATCCAGCGGGCTATCATTAAAAATGAGCTTTAAGGGGGTATCAAGAGGGGTATCAATCACAATATCCACTTTATAAATTTTATCATAATCGAAAAATTGGAAGGGAGCTATGCCCAGGCCTTTGGCTATAAAATTGCCGCGGTTATCGTAATCGCCACTAAAGGCCACAATAGCCTTTTCACCCACTTCGGCGGTCAAAGAGTATTCACCGCCATATTGCAGTTGGGCTTTAGACTGCACATAAGGAGTGCCGTACATATAATTTTGTGTATAAAAAACCCAAACAATATTCCCGGCTTCCAGCTCCAAACTTTTAGCCCGCGTTACATTGCCGAAAACTCTGGGCATAACCGGCGGCTTTTCATTATTGCCCGGATCAACATTGCCCTCATTATCGCTGTTGCCTTCTTCCTGCTGCTGTTGTTGCTCTTCAAGCATTTCCTGATACTCGGCATCGGGCGAAGGAGTGAGCCAAAAAATCATATCGCGGGCATCAACTTGCACAAAACTTATATTGGAATAGCCGGGCTTGCTGCCGGTGACAATAGAGAGCGGCCCTTTGAGCCCGGGAGAGGAAATAGTTACCATGCCTTTGGCATCGGTATAACCGCCAAGGCCGTTTTTAGGGTCTGAGCCAATAAGTAAGTAGGCGTCTTTTAAGGGCTTTCCGCTCCAAGCATTATAAATATAGCCATTGATTGCGCCATTGATTTTGCCGCCGCTGGTCCAGTGCAGGCGGTTGGCATTATTGTAATAAGTAAAAGCCTCTTCCAAAGTGGCTGTCACCCCAGAGCGGCTAAGAGTCACAGCTACTTGGCCGGCGGCAGCAGCCGGGGGAATACGCACCACCAGTTCATTTGGCGAAAGAATTTCAATAAGTTCCGCACTGTTGCCATCGAAATAAACTCTTGTTCCCTCTTTATAGCCATGGCCGCTAATGGTTACCAGCTCGCCGCCGGCAATAGAGCCGTCTTTAGGATTAAGGGCCGAAATACCGATATCCACATAGGTATAGGCCGCCGGTAAAGTAATGGAATTACCAATAGTTATATCAACCTGGCCATCACGTCCGCCCGGGGTATTGCAAACTATTTCATGGCTATCTATATAGCGGCAAGCGGCTTTATTGGGGCCAAATTTGACCTCACCTTCGGCCGGCAAATTATAGCCGATAAGCGTCACGCGCTCGCCGCCGGCGGCCGGGCCGGATGGCGGCAAAAGAGCCACAACTCTGGCATCGCTATTAGCATCATCCAGATAAACAAAAGCGTTTTCTAGCACACTTTCGCCCCAAATATTGGCGGCTCTTAAAGAGGCCATGCCCTCGCCGGCCGCCGGAGGAGTAATACTCTTAATGCTCCCGCCATCCGCGGTGGCCGCCGTAATAGAAAGCGGCTGCTCCCCAAGCCAAAGCGAAGTGCCTTCAAAAAGAGCGCTACCGGAAATAGTGATTTCCGTGCCGCCGGTCAAGGGGCCATAAGGGGGATTGACAGCCTGCACTTTTAAGGGATCTACCACTTGCACTTTTTTGCTATATGTAGAACTTCCATTTAAATTACTTATAGTTATCGCATAATTGCCGGCCGGCATAGGCGGAATAGCAATAACCATTTCTTCATCACTCGGAAAAGCGGCAATAGCGGCCAAAGCGGCACCTACACGCACCACTGTGCCGGCGATAAATCCCTGGCCGCTAATAGTGAGCCGGCTGCCGCCGGTGGATATGGCAATAAGGGGATCTATTTTATTAATTTTAACTTGGTGAAAATAGCTGAAACCATTGGGCAATGAAACTTTTTCGCTCCCGTTTATCACCGTAACGGTTACCGGCCCAAATTCACCTGCTGGAGTGCTGGCCGAAAGGCGGGAAGCGGCACGAAAAACAATATTTTCCGCTGGCTTATCACCTATAAATACGCGGCTTTCGGGGCTAAAACCGCTACCTATTATATCAATGGCCGTGCCGCCCTCTAGGGGGCCGCTGGCCGGATAAATACTATTAAGCGTGAGCTGCGAGGCCACCTGGATATCGTTTATCCCGGGAATATAATTATCTTTATAGCCGTTAAGCTCGTTATTTTGCGGAGTTTCTGCCGGTGGGCTATAGCAATTACACAAAAGGAGCGCAGCCAAAAAAGCACTTTTAACCCTTAATTTTGGCATTTATTCCTCCTCATCCTGACCGGTAAGAGTATTGAGATTTAAGCCCCCCGGGTAACCGTAAGAGACATAGCGGTCGTAACCATAAACAATAATTGACCCCGGCTTAGAGAGCACAACATTATGAAAACCGTCGGCAATAGGAAAACGCCCGGCTTTAAAATTGCTGCCGGCGCCGATATTCTCAAAAAGTTCATTTGGAATAAGCTGATTATCAAGAGCCGCCTCGGCATCTGCCGGCAAAATAATATTTACATAATCCTCTGCATATTTATTGGGCGCCAAAAAGACATATTCCGAGCGATATTGCTCAACCGGCACCGAGAGCATAAAAGCCGGGTCGCCAATAGCGGCATCGCCTTCTTCCATCCCGCCGTAAATATTAGGATTTGGTGCTTGCTCGGCAGCTAAAAACTGGCCCACTAAAATGGGCGCTGTGGCCAGTATTTCCACATCACCAAAGACTTCAAATTCACACCAGTCGCCACGATTTAAAGCGCAGGAGCCAATAGCCGGCGATGTTTCCACCAGAGTATCATCGCTAACCGCCAAAATGCGCACATAGTCGGCTTCCATCCCGCGCGGCGAGCTGCGGGCCACCACATAGTGCTTGCCCCAGGCGCTGGTGGGATAAAGCTGCTGCTCCAAATGGTCGGCGCAGCAAGTGATAAACTGGCTGCAATCGGCATTGCTGGTGCAAATGGTTTTGCCGTCGTATTCACAATGGCCGTCGCTGCCGCAATGGTTGGTATTGGGAGCATTGGCCGCCTCACTGCCGCCGAAAACCGCTACCGGCTGGCTGGATTTTACCGTACTGCCGGTGAGGTCGGCCCCAATTTCGTTGGTTTCGATATTTAAAACATCAAAACGCAGCAAAGTGGCGGTGAAACTCTCGCCGGCTTTAAGTGCCGGAATGCCGTTGCCGGCTAAAGTTGGCGCCGAAACTGTCACCGTGACTTCCGTCTCACCGGGCGTGGTGGCCACCACGGTTACATAGCCTTTTAAATCTTTAAAAGTTTGCTCTCGCGTCATCACCACATGAAAAGTGCCAAGAGTGTGGGTGGGCAAAAGCAAAGAAGCATCGTTGGAATAGACATCCTCATTTTCCAGCGGGTTAAACTGGTACGCATTTATGGGCACATTAGAAGATATGCGGTAAGCAAGAGGCCCCAAGACAGTGCCGTTGACATCGCGACGAGGCAAATTAAAGGTGTGAATCCCCTGCGGCGGCACAATAGCCGAATCAACCGGGTCATCACGGGTGGTAACAGCCACATAAGCATCGCGATTATTATCTGTATTGCTCACTACAACGGCAAATTGCGCTCCCGGAGCATCCAAATAGCGCCGGCCATGCCCGGGCACAAAGGCATTATCCAAATCAACGGCAAAATATTCACAGCCGATATAAGATTTGCCGCCCGGTTCGCACAGGTTGACACAAGTGCCGGCACCAATGCAGAGGCCGTTTTTGCTGGCCGCGCAGTTATCCTCAATATTGTAAGTAGTGCCGGTAGAATCACACCTTATGGCATTAATATTATCTGATGAACAGTAGAGCTTTCCGGGCTCACAAATTATGTCGCGGCAGGCATGGCCGGCGCAAACCTGATCATCGCGGCATTTACCGTCGGCCCAGCCTTTATCGCCCAAACAGAGTTTATAGCTGCTGCTATCCTGACAAACAAGGCGCCCGCGCACACAAGTGGGTGTTTTCTCGGCTTGCGGCTTACTGCAAGCAGCGAGAAATCCGCCAGGGAGAAAAAGGGCAAATAATGTTAAAAAATATTTAAATTTCATATTGTTCCACAATATCCGGCATATAGCCGATATGAGGGTAATATTATAAATATTTTTGGGGGTTTCTGCAAGAGCGGGATAGCTGATTCTGTAAGAACACAAGTTGGTAGGTATTACTCAAATAGTTTAGCGGCTTTTCTTGCGGCTTCCTCAGCTTCATCCTGGCTTAGTAAGCCAAGAATTTCTTCGCTGGCAACTATTTTATTATGCACTTCTTATTGTCGCTTATGAAAATTTGACCTGTTCTTTGAGCAAGCTCAATTTTACCTGACCATATTTCTTTTTCGCCTTTTTCATCATCAAAGCTGTCTCTCTTTTTACTGAAAGTTAAATTGATGGACTGTTCTTCCTCAATGACGGCACTGGTTTTCAGGTCATAGATACAATACCAACATTTAGCACTGTCTTTTGAAGTATCCTTGGCAAGACTAACCAAAGAATAACCTTTTTCATCTTTGGTGAGCAACAGAGAGTATTCCCAGTCATTGCCGCAGGTATTACAAAAATTGTCATGCATAAAACTAAGAGTTTTGCTACCTTCATCGTAAGCCCACAAAAGGCGCTCGGTTTGAGAATCGGTAGTACTATCAGTCTCCAAAGCCTGGGTAATAGCATGCTGAGCAAAGGATAAATTCTCTCTACACTTCGATACTTCTGTCTTTTCGTTAAGCTGGTTTGAACCACAGGCAACCAAACTCAACAAAGCTATACATAGCATAACATTGCAAATCTTATTCATGGCATTTTCTCCTAAAAATCTGTTTTTTTTATTAAAAAAGCTACAAACAATCATGGTGGATGGCGTATGGTAATAAGCCAAATACACCAGTATTGCTTGAACTTAATTAGCTCGGTAAGCTTATTGGTTAATAAGGTCTTCTCTCACCAATTACTACTCCACTAAATCTAAACCCACTAGGATTTATATTAAAGTGGTAATTAGTTTACTGCTTAGTTTAAGTAATTGTCAAGAATTAATTGGTTGTCACATAGTAAAATATTGTCTTGTAATTGCCTGGCCAAAGTGCTAGAAAGTCCTCAATTTTAAGCATCGTTCTTGCGGAGTAAATGATGGAAGAACAATATCACGAATTGGGCCCTAGCGGAGGCCACACTTTGAAATGGGCGCCGGCGCTCACCACCCAAAGGCTGCCGCGGCCCGCTTTTTTGCTAAACGAAAAAGCCCAAATAGCTATCAAGAGCAGCCGGTTCACCATTGGCAGCGGTGCGGAGTGCGATTTTATCTGCAATGACCCTTATATGTCGGCCAATCACTTCACCATCTACCAAAAAGGCAGCCGTTATTTTTTAAAAGATTTAGGCAGTACCAACGGCACCAGAGTTGACGGGCGCCTGGTTAAGGAGCTGGAACTTAGCGAAAAATGCCTTATCGAAGCCGGCAGAAGCCGCCTCACCTTTTTTCAGGAAGCAAATGCAACAAATAGCCAGCACTTTAAGCTCTGGCATGGCATTTTGGGTGAAAGCCAGCCAATGAAAAAGCTCTATAGCGAGATAGAAAAAGCCGCCACCAGCCGTTTACCGGTACTAATTCACGGCGAAACCGGGAGCGGCAAAGAGCTGGTAGCCAAAGCTCTTTATGAACTGGCTTATCCTAAAGAAGATGGGCCTTTTTTGGTGCGCAACTGTGCCACATTTACCGACAACCTCCTCTCAAGCGAACTCTTCGGCCACAAAAAGGGAGCCTTTACCGGCGCCAGCGAAAACCACCAGGGCGCTTTCATGGCCGCCAGCGGCGGGATGCTCTTTTTAGACGAAATAGGCGAGCTGCCGCTTACCATGCAACCGGCTCTGCTCCGCGCCGTGGAATATGGGGAAATCACCCCGCTGGGCGCTAGTATGCCGCTAAAAGTAAACGTGCGCCTCATTACCGCCAGCCACCGCGAGCTCTCCCAAATGGTGGCGAAAAATCTTTTTCGCGAGGATCTTTTTTATAGACTCTCCGCTTTTCCTATAGAAGTTCCGCCACTTAGAGAAAGAGGTCGGGATATTCTGCTACTGGCGGATTACTTTTTGCATAAATTCGGTGCCGCTCAAAAACATTTCACCAAAGCGGCTCAAGATCTTCTTTTACAGCATAACTGGCCGGGTAATATCCGTGAACTGGCTAATTGCATTCAGCTTACTATTTGCCAAAACCGGGCTAATATTTTAGATGCGGCAGACATTTGCCTTACCAAAACAGCCCCAAAAGAAGAACCAAAGCCCCGGGAAGAAGCCCAAAAAGGAGAGGAAAAAGTGCCTTTAAAGGAGGAGGAAGACAATATAACTTTTATAAACACTAATTCTTCTGCAACAATAACCCGCGAATATTTTTTAGAAACTTTAGTGCACTGTCGCGGTAATATGAGTCTTGCGGCCAAAAAGCTTAATATCAGCCGCAGCACCATTTACCGCCTGAAAAAAGAGTATGAAATTACTGCCGATAACCGGCGCGTTTAAGAAGTTAAAAGCTCACTTTTTAATTTTAAATTGTCCATAATGAACTCTTTCGTATATATTCGCCGCGCACCTTCTAGGTGCGAATTTGTTTAGGCCTAAGGAGCTTACTTTGCAGCGCCCGTTTAAAAAATGGCTGATTACTCCGCCTCAAAGGGAAATGCCCTTTTTAAATAAATATGACTTGCCCAAAGTGGCCGGTCCGCTATTGGAAAAACGCGGTATATATAACGAGGAAAATCTTAAATCATTTTTAAATCCGCGCATTTCTGCCCTACCAGATCCCAATTTGCTGCCCGATATGGAAAAAGCGGCCAAAATCCTGGCCGAAGCGATAGAAGAGAAGAAAAGCATTGTAATCTTTGGCGATTACGATGCCGACGGCGTTACTTCCACCGCCCTTTTGTATTCCTTTTTGGCTTATACAAAAAGTAGGGTTAGCTGGTATATTCCCCACCGCATAGATGAAGGCTATGGCTTAAATTGCCCGGCCATGCGCAAACTGGCCGACGAAGGAACCGACCTCATCGTCACTGTGGATTGCGGCAGTAATTCGCCGGAAGAGGTGGAACTGGCCAAAGATTTGGGCATGACAGTTATTGTCACCGACCATCACCCCATTATGGATAAAGCGGCGCCGGCCGCTGCTCTTGTTAATCCTGCCCGCGCCGATAACCACTTTCCCGATGCCAATTTAGCCGGCGTGGGTGTGGCTTTTCACCTGGTGGCCGCCACCAGGCGTGAGCTCAGGCAGAGAGGCTTTTGGGCCAAAGGGCTGCCGGAATTTCCGCTCAAAGAGCTTTTGGATCTGGTGGCTATCGGCACCATTGCCGATGTGGTGCCGCTTACCAATGTCAATCGCATTTTGGTGACTCACGGCCTCTTGCAAGCGGGAACCGGTGAGCGCCTGGGGCTAAATGAACTCATTGATGTGGCCGGCGCCGCGCTGCCGCTCACATCAGGCGAAGTCTCTTTTAAACTGGCGCCCAGAATCAATGCTCACGGGCGGCTCTGGCGGGCCGATGAAGGAGTAAAACTTCTGCTCACTAAAGATGAGCGCTTAGCTAAACTTTTGGCTTTGCAGCTGGATACAGCCAATAATCAGCGCAAAGCCACAGAAAAAGAGGTGATAAACGAATGCCGCACTTTGCTGGAGGAAAACCCTAACTGGCTGGATAAACAGCTATTGGTGCTGGGCAGCCCCAAGTGGCACCCCGGCGTAGTGGGCATTGTGGCCGGCCGCCTGATGGAAGAATTTGGCAAGCCGGCTATTGTCATAGGCCGCGACGGCAAAGGTTCCGGCCGCTCTTTGGGCGGCATAGATTTAAGTGCTCTCTTAACCAAAGCGGGCGAACTTTTAGAGACTTACGGCGGCCATCCACTGGCAGCTGGTTTAAAGATAAATTTTAATAATATTGATGCCTTGCGCGAGCGGCTCAATAATATTCTCGAGCAAGAGGCTCAGCCGGAAACCGTGCAAACCCTCGCCATTGATGCCGAGATAACTCTCGATGAGCTTGGTGAAGAGCTGCTCCTCTTTTTGGAAAAACTGGAACCCTGCGGCATGGCCAACGGTAACCCGGTTTTTGTAACTTATAATGTGCCGGTGCGGCAAATATATACCATCGGCCAGGAACATATAAAATTAATAATTGATCATCCGGCGGTAAAAGAGGCTTTAGGTTATAAAATGGCGGCGGAGCATCACCCCATTGGGCCATGCCGCGCCGATATAGCTTATACTATCGCCTATTCGACCTATCGCGGGCACAAAGAGATGTATCTAAAAATTGAAGACATCGACTGGAAGTCTGCGGAATAAAGAGGAAAATAATGACTCAAAACAGTGAAGGAATGAGCCGCACCGAGCGAGCGGCTTTAGTAGTAAAAGAGGAGCTGGCCCGTCTCATTAATAATGAGATTAAAGATCCGCGCGTGGGCATGGTCACCGTTACCGATGTGGTACTCACCAGCGATTTGCGCGAAGCTATGGTTTATGTTTCCGTCTATGGCAGCGAAGAGACCAAAAAAGAGAGCCTTATCGGCTTGGAAGCGGCGGCGGCCTTTTTGCGCCATCAGCTTTCGGCTGTTTTAACCATGCGCCATATTCCCCGCCTCACATTTAAAATTGATGAATCTTTGGAGCGGGGCATGAAAATAGATCGCCTTTTAAAACAGCTGGCTGAAGACGGCACAGTGCCGGCGCCAGAGGAAACGCCCGATATTCCTGAAGAATTTGCCGAAGTTGCCACTCTGCGCGACCGCAAGCCAATTGCTGAGCTCCCCAAAGAAGCGCCAAAATCGCGCCATTTGCCTTCTAAAAGACCAAGAAGAAGTGCCACCGCTTTACACAAGCGCTCCAAAGCCCGGAGGTGAACAATGTTTAAAGAGGCCGCTATAGCCATTAAAAAGGCAAAGACCATTCTTGTTACTTACCACTTTAACCCCGACGGCGACGCTGTCGGCTCCGGTGTGGCCATGAGCCGCGCCTTAAAAACACTCGGAAAAACGGTTATTTGTTACAGTAAAGACCCAACTCCTTTTAATTACCGTTTTTTGGCGAGTGACGGTCTTATCACTAGCGAGCTCCCGGCGGCGGGAGTTGATGCCACAATTGTCCTCGATGCCAGTAATTTGGGGCGGGCCATTCCGGCGGATTATCCCAAAGAAAAGCTTGGTTTTATTATCAATATTGACCACCATCTCACTTCCGAGAATTTTGGAGCCATTAATATTATTGACCCCAAAGCCGCCGCTACCGGTATGTTGGTGGTCAAAGCACTTGATGAACTGGGCGTGCCGCTAAATAAAGAAATAGCCACCGCTATTTATACTGCCATTTTGACCGATACCGGCTCTTTCCAGTATTCCAATACTGCCCCAGATACCATGGAAATGGCCAGCCGCCTTTTGGCCGCCGGCGTCTCTCCGCGCGCTGTTGCCGAGAAAGTTTATGAATCGGTGCCAAGAGCCCGGCTCATCTATTTGGGCCGCTGTCTGGAGCGCATGGAAATTGCCCCCCATGGCCTCTGGGCTGCCGTGCAAACCGAGCTAAAGGAGCTAAAAGAGCTGGGCGTCACCAAAGATATGCTCGATGGCTTCATCAATTATCCGCGCAGCATTGCCGGGGTAGAAGTGGCTATTATGTACCGCGAAGAGGCAGAAAACCGCTGGAAAGTGAGCTTTAGAAGCCGGGGCAATGTCAATGTGGCCCAAATGGCCGCCCATTTTGGCGGCGGCGGTCACTTTAATGCCGCCGGCGGCACCATCGAGGCGCCATTGCCGGAAGTAAAAACCAAGGTAATTGCGGCCATTGAGGAAGAATTAAAGGCGCTGGGGCTAATGTGAAAATATGCCTAATGACGGTCTCTTATTAGTCGATAAACCGCTTGGCCTCACCTCGCACGATGTCATAGCCCACCTGCGCCGCACCATGAAGACCAAGAAGCTGGGGCACACCGGCACTCTGGACCCAATGGCCACCGGCCTTTTGCCCATACTTGTCGGCAAAGCCACCCGCCTTTCGCAATACCTTTTGGGCAGCGATAAGAGTTACCGGGCCGTTTTAAAGCTGGGCATTTCTACCGATACTTTAGACGCTACCGGCGCCATAACCGCCGAAAAGCCGGTAAGTATAAAAGAAGAAGAGTTACGGCAAGTTATCTCATCTTTTGTTGGTAAAATAGCCCAAAAGCCGCCCATGTATTCGGCCAAAAAAGTGGCTGGTAAAAGGCTATATGAGATTGCCCGCACCGGCGCAGAAGTTGAGCGGGCGCCCTGTGAAATTAATATTTACAGCATTAATATTACTAATATTTCTCTGCCCAGTGTTACTATTGACGTCCACTGCTCGGCCGGCACTTATATCCGCGTTTTGGCTAGTGATATCGGCGAAAAACTGGGCACCGGCGCGCATTTAACCGCTCTTAGGCGCACAAAAATCGGCCCTTTTGAACTCAGCATGAGCCAAAAACTGGCTGCTGTGGAAGCTATGGGCCAAGAGGCTTTTAAAGAGTGCTTGCCGATGGCCAAAGTGCTCTATTCCATGCCGCAAATAGAGCTAAATAGCGAACAATATCAGCGTATTATTCATGGAAACTTTTTGACGGATGCCCCAAATGATATTTGCCGGGGTGGAGAAAACAGCCTTTTAAATAGTAAAGTAGCTCTTCTTTACCGCGAAGATTTAGTGGCTATTGGCGAGTTTTCAGTAAATGATGAGGCGGTGATTTTAAAGCCCCGCACAGTTTTTACAGATGGCAATGAGTAGCAAAATTTCAAAAGAAACCGATAGGTTAGCCATAGAAAACGGCCTCTTTGCCAATGGCGCCAATATTGTGGCCGGTGTGGATGAAGCCGGAGTGGGCGCCTGGGCCGGGCCGGTTTATGCCGGCGCGGTGGCTCTTCGCCCGGGCGAGGTAATTATTGGCGCCAAAGACAGCAAAAAGCTCACGCCTTCTGCCAGAGAAGCACTGGCAGAAGAGATTAAAAACACCGCCTCTGCCTGGGCTATCGGCACAGCCTCGGTAAAAGAGATTGCCGAGCTGAATATTCTAGGCGCCACTTTGCTCGCCATGAAGCGGGCCGTTCTCGCCCTTAAAGTAAAGCCGGAAGAACTTTTGGTGGATTACCGCCACCTCGATTTAGGGATTCCCTGCCACTCTTTTGTAAAAGGCGACGACCTCTGCCATGCTATTGCCTGTGCTTCCATAATCGCCAAAACTTCGCGTGATGCCCTGATGGTGCAATATGAAAAACTCTACCCCGGCTATGGTTTTGCCGCCCATAAAGGTTACGGCACGGCCGATCACATTGCCGCCATACGCCGCCTGGGAGTTCTTCCCTGCCACCGCACAACCTACAAACCATTCAAAAAACTCTTCCAAGAACACCATCCGGTGCAAATTTCGCTTGACAGTTTATATAGTTCTGACTAGGCCATTGTAGCTGTGAACTTTTCTGCGCTCGAGGTGGAAAATATGGCAGATACTAGTTCTTCCGGAATGGAAAAAAGTCCTAAAATTCGCAAATCCAGGCCTGAAGAGCGTCGTTCGCAAACTCTTTCGCGTCGGCAGATGGTGCGGGAATATCGGAAGCGCGCCAAAAACGGCGGCCAGGTAGCCGAGCCGGTGGATTACGAACGCCCCAAAACCAGGGCGGATTGCCTGAAAATGGGTCGTCCTTGCCTCTTTGTGGCTTGCCGCCACAATTTATATTTAGACATCAACCCGGAAACCGGCTCAGTTAAGCTGAATTTCCCCGGCCGCGAAGTGTGGGAGCTGGAAAATACTTGCGCTCTCGATGTGGCCGAGCAAGGCGGCGTCACCTTGGAAGAGGTGGGGGAGATCATGAATCTCACGCGGGAACGCATCCGCCAGCTTGAAGCTTCCGGCCTGAAAAAGATTAGAGAAGCGGCCGATGCTTATGAGCTCGATGCTTATGAAGATTGGGACCCCTCGCGCGATTACGAATAATTTCCCTAAAATTTCTCAAACAATCAGTTTGGCGCTTTTTAAATGAATATTGAGCTTTTTGATTACGCTTTACCGGAAAATTTAATTGCCCAAAAACCGGCCGACAAAAGAGGAATGGATCGCCTCCTGGTAGCCAATGGCCCAAATGGTTTAGAGCACAAATTATTTCCTGATATTATTAATTATTTTAAAAACGGCGACCTATTGGTTTTAAACGATACCAAGGTTATTCCCTGCCGTATTTTCGGTGAAAAGAAAGAATCACACGGCAAAGTGGAGCTCCTTTTTACCGAACCGGCCGACGGCTTCTCGGTGGAAGAAGCCCTTTTGTGGCAATGTGTTTACCGCTCCGGCAAACCGCTGCGCCCGGGGCAAATCATTAGCCATAAGGCGGCTGAAATAGAAGTTACGGAAAACCAGGGCGGCGGCCTTGCTCTTGTAAAAAGAGTGGACGGCGCGCCCATCTTTCCCCTCCTCATGAAGTGCGGGGCCATGCCTTTGCCGCCATATATAAACCGGGCTGCCGAAGAAGACGACAAAACGCGCTACCAAACAGTATATGCCCAAAATGTGGGGGCGGTGGCGGCGCCAACTGCCGGTTTGCACTTTACGGATGAGCTTTTAGCAGCCATAGAAAAGCGCGGCGTCACCATTAAAAAACTCACTCTCCATGTGGGGCTTGGCACTTTTTGGCCCATAAGAGAAGAGGCTTTTAGCGATATCACCCGCCACAAAATGCACGAAGAGCGCTACCATATAGGCCAGGATTTAGCCGAAGCTGTAGCCACTTGTCATGCTGCCGGCGGGCGCGTTTTTGCCACCGGCACCACCTGCGTGCGCGCTCTGGAAAGCGCCGCCACCGCCCCATACGAGCTAAAGAGCGGCAGCGGGCGCACAGCTATTTTCATCTATCCAGGCTTTGAGTTTAAAATAGTTGATGCTCTAATCACCAACTTCCACCTGCCCAAAAGTACGCTCATTATTTTAGTCAGCGCCTTTGCCGGGCGGGAATGTGTACTTAGTACCTATAAAGAGGCCGTAAAAGAGGGCTACCATTTCTTTTCTTACGGCGATTCTTCGCTCTTTTTCCGCGCCAAATGAGGCTATATTGGCAGAAAGAGCAATATTCCCCTTGACATATTTTAAAATTGTGCTAGGTAAGTCTGGCCTTTTGGGCCGGAGTGGCGGAATTGGCAGACGCGACGGATTCAAAATCCGTTAATCGCAAGATTGTGAGGGTTCAAGTCCCTCCTCCGGCACCACCTAAAATTTTCCGGGAAAACAATGTTTAATAAGCACGATATCAGCCGCAATTCTTTTATGCTTCACGGCCCTCTGGCTCGCCTCGGCTACGACTGGTGGTGGCACTCTTTTACTGCCCAAAATGTTAAAACCGGCGCTGAACGCCCCTTTTTTATCGAATATTTCATCTGTAACCCCGCTCTGGCCGAAGATGAGCCGGTTTTTGGCCAGCTGCCGGCCAATAAGGCTAAAGGCAAGCGCCCTTCTTACCTCATGGTAAAAGCCGGCTTCTGGGGCGAAGAGAAAGCGCAGCTTCATCGCTTTTTCCCTTTAAAAAATGTCGTGGTACACGCCAAAGCCCCTTATGAAATAAAGGCCGGCGATTGCTATGCCTCAGACAAAGCGCTTAAAGGCCGCATAAATATCAGCAAGGAGGAGGCCAAAAATCACCCCGAGTGGCTATGCGACAGCGGAGAAATGGAGTGGGATCTCACTATAGATAAGCAAATAGCTTTTAATGTGGGTTACGGAGCCGGCAAATTTTTGCGCGAAATCAACGCCTTTGCCATGTATTGGCACGCCGAAGGCATGAAGAGCGCCTATAGCGGCACCATCACTTGTAACGGCGAAGAATACCGCGTCACCCCGGAAAAGAGCTTTGGTTATGCCGATAAGAATTGGGGCCGCGATTTCACCAGCCCCTGGGTCTGGCTCTCCTCCAACTGCCTAACCAGTAAAATAAGCGGAAGGCAGCTAACAAACAGCGTTTTTGACATCGGCGGCGGGCGGCCCAAAATTTATTTTATGCCTCTAAACAGAAGGCTTCTCGGCGTTTTTTATTACGAAGGCAAAGAATACGACTTTAACTTCTCGCACTTCTGGTTAAAAGTAAAAACAGAATTTTCCTTTGAAGAACAAGAAGATAAAGTTATTTGGCACGTTAAACAGGAAAATAAATATGCCCTGATGGAGACCGAAGTTTCCTGCGCAAAAGCTACTATGCTCCATGTTAATTACGAAGCGCCCGATGGCAGCAAAAAGCATAATCGCCTGTGGAACGGCGGCAATGGCGTGGGGGTTATAAAGCTTTACGACAAAGTAAAAGGCGAGCTCAAACTCGTTGATGAAATAGAAGCCACCCACATCGGCTGCGAATATGGCGAATACGGCGATGCGTAAAAAAAATCAGTCTTTATAATAATCAAGGTATAGCCAATGGATAAAGCTGATTCACCCAAACAGGAACGCAATTCGGTTTTGGAACTACTGCGCCTCTTAGCCGCTTTTTGGATACTCCACCAACATAATTTCACCCCCATCCCCCGCCAAACTTTTGCCTACGGCGGCCGGGCGGTGGAATTTTTCTTCATGCTCAGCGGCTACTTTTTTTACCGCTCTTTTTTTAAAGAAAACAAAGGCTTTTTCTTAATAAGGCTCCTCCGTTTTGAGTGGAAGCGCTTTAAACCCATCGCCATCACCTTTTCGCTGCCTTTTCTTTTTTCCATTCTTTATTATTACCAAATGCAGCCGCGCGGTATCGAAGTTGGCGGTATTTTTGGCTTTTTGTGGTATGTGCCCAAATTACTCATAGCGCTGGCACTCTATTTTACTCTGGCTAGCCTGAGTGAACTTATCCCCAAACTCAGTATCAATAAGAAAAAGCTTATTTTTTATGTGGTTGTATTTATCCTCGTGGCTGTTTTTTATAGAAAAATTTTGCTGCGCGGCAGTGTAAACGGTGACCATAGAGCCATCGCCGGAGTTGGCCTTGGCATTTTGCTTTCTGCACTTCCCCCTATTAAAAACCACCTGCCCGCCTTTGCTTACCCGCTTTTATGCGCCGCTTTAGTGCTTACTATTAGCGCAATATCTTATTTGCACCTAAATCCGCCGCTTTTCGATGCGTTGATTATTTTGCTGCTCTTTCCGGCTCTTATCTATCTAGCGGCGCAGGCAGAATTTAAAAATAAGCTTATTAACCGGCTGGCGCGCCTTAGTTTTGGCATTTATGCTTATCAGGCCATCGCCCGGTTTGTAAAAGGCAACGGCCTTATTAGCGGTGATAAAGCGCTTTTTTATTTTGTTCTGGCGTTAGCTATTTTGGACCAGCTTATCCAAGCTCTTGCCAAATACCTCTGGCAAAAGAAAAAAAATTCTCCGCAAATGGCCTAACATTTCTCTGGTTTAACAAGCTGTTTAGTTATATTGTGCCTGGCGGCCAAAGTTCGGCCGCTGGAGGTACCCGTGAAAAAAGTTCTTAAAAATAATGTCAGCTGGGTTGGTTACATGGATTGGGAAATCAAAAAATTCCATGGTGACGATTTCACCATTAACCATGGTTCCAGCCAAAATGCCTACCTTTTAGAGTATGACAAAACAGTTTTAATTGATACCGTTTGGACGCCGCATCGTTTTGATTTTGTTGAAAATTTAAAGAAAGAAATTGATCTCAAAAAAATCGATCTCATTATTATGAACCACGGCGAAGCCGACCACTCCGGCGCCCTGCCTGCCCTCATGGCCGAAATTCCCGAAACGCCCATTTACTGCACGGCCGCCGCTGTTAAAAGCTTGGAGGGGCAATATGGCCAAAACGGCTGGAACTTTCATGTGGTAAAAACCGGCGATTCCATCGAAATCGGCCCCGGGCGCACCTTAACTTTTGTGGAAATGAAAATGCTGCACTGGCCGGACTCCATGGCCACTTTTTTGAGCGGCGACAATATTCTCTTTTCCAATGATGCTTTTGGCCAACACTATGCCGTGGCCGAGCTCTACAATGATTTGGCCGATCAATGCGTGCTTTATCAGGAGGCCGTTAAGTATTTTGTCAATATTGTCCATCCCTTCTGCATATTTTTGAGCAAAAAACTGGCCGAAATTGCCGCCCTCAATTTGCCAATTGAGATGATAGCTCCCTCGCATGGCGTCATTTGGCGCGATAATCCCGCGCAAATTGTGGAAAAATATGCTCTTTGGGCCAATGCTTACCAGGAAGATCAAATAACTATAGCCTACGACACCATGTGGGAAGGAACAGCCAAAATTGCCCACGCTCTGGCCGCAGCCATCAAGGAGGCCAGCCCGCAAACGGTGGTGAAAATTTTCCACATTGCGAAAACCGATAAAAACGACCTGATGACCGAAATCTTTAAATCTAAAGCCCTTTTGGTGGGCTCGCCGACCGCTTGTAACGATATGCTCTCCAGTGTGGCCGGGATGCTCTCTTTTACCAAATCGTTGCGCTTTAGAAACAAAAAAGCGGCGGCCTTCGGTTGCTACGGCTGGAGCGGCGAAGCCGTGAAAAATATCCAATCGGCGCTAAAAGATGCCGGCTTTAATGTTCTTGAAGAAACGGTAAAATCCTTTTGGAACCCCACCGAAGAAACTCTTAACCAGGTCCCGGCGCTGGTAGAAGCGCTTTTAAAAGAAGATAAATAAGAGGAGGAAATTATGGAAAAATTTGCTTGTGAACCTTGTGGCTATGTTTACGACCCGGCTAAAGGCGACCCCGATAGCGGCATTGCTCCCGGCACTCCTTTTGCCGCTTTGCCCGATGATTGGTGCTGCCCCATCTGCGGCGCTTCAAAAGATATGTTCAAAAAAGTAGATTAGCCCCATATTGCACCTCATTAACAATCCCGTGCAGGCGCAAAATATTACACCTCTACTTTTTACCTGTTAAAAGCTCTTTTAAACTCTTTGGCTCTTTAGCTTCTTTAGCCATCTTGCGCGCCAGGCGGCTGGTTATGAGGCGCTTATCGCGCTGAGCTACTTCGTTTTCAGGCTGAATCGCCAAAACCTCGCTGTAATATTTATCGGCCTCTTTATAATGCGATAAAAGGAGCTCGATTTTGCCTTTGGTGAGCAGCACTTTAAGGTGGAATTTTTTATCCATCTCATCGGCTTTTTGCAACATTTCCATGGCCTCTTTATAGGCTGCCTCACCTTGCACCGCCACTTTGGAAAGAGCAAGAGCAATCCAAAAATCGGCTTCGCCTTTATTAAGGGCCACAGCCTCTTCCAAAAGAGGCAGAGCTACTTGATATTTGCCTTGTTCTATGCAAAGTTGCGCCCGCTTAAAATTATCTTCCGCCTTTAAAATAACTTCCACATCGGTGGGCAACCCGGCTTTGGTGCGCTCTAAAAAGAAGATATAAGATTCGCGCTTTTTAGGGTCTAAAAGAGTCTCTTTGGCCTCATTTATTTTAGCGAAAATGGCTTGCAATTCTTTGGCTGCACTGCCCAAATCCAAGCCGGCAAAACTATCCAAATGCCACTTTTGCGCCAAAGCCAAATAGCTATTTTTGATTTGCTCCTCGCCGGCATTATCGGGAAGTTGCATAACTGTAAAATAATCGGCCTCTTTTATGCGCTGATATTCTTCATGAATCTCTTTACGGGCGGCTTCTTCCTGCTCGGTGCCCGGTTTTTCCAAAACGGCATCATCCTCCCGCGGGGCCGAAGGCACAATGGCAGCAGCAATAAGGAGGAGCAGCAAAGACCGCGGAGAAATGTCTGTTTTATCAATAATATCAAGAGAATATGCCGGAGGTATTTCTGCATCGGGCAAAACCAGCGGCTTTTGTAAAGCCCCTCTTAGAGAGCTAAAAACAGCTAGCATCTTCTCCCAGGTGTCACTCCGGGCACGCAGATAAAAATTATTTTGATTAAAATAATTCTTAGCCGCCTCATCGCTGATGCCGTCGGCTGCCGCCGTTAAGAGGTCAAAAAGCGGATCGAGCTCCACTAAAACAGAACCATTTCCCGGCTTTACTCCGGCCGTGAGCTCATAAGAACCGCCGTCCATATCAGTTGCCATTTTTCTGATTAAAAGCCGGGCGGCCAGTTTTTCCGCCTCTTTCAAAGCCCCACCTAAGATATCGTAATCATTTTGGGCGATAGCTTCCGGCATGAGACCCGCTGAATGAGCTTTTACATAAATAGCCTTATATTGCTCGTTATTAAGCTTTTTAAGGCGCACCAAAGCAGCAATAATGCCCTCCTCCGGATGGTTGCTGGTGACATAAATAACCTTGCCGTTTAAGAAGTAAAAGGAGCGCACCCCACTTTCCTGAGTAATAGTCACATTGCCGCTATAGCGTGATACGGCTGTCCAGGCTAAAATCATGGGGGCTATTTTTTCTGTTAGACTTCCTGATTGACCAATGGCGAACATGGTTCCTCCTAAGTCACATTGCCTACCATAAGGGAAAAAAAACAATCTGCCAAGAGTATGAGGAGAGGATAAGAGCAAAAAATGCTTACTTTAGCTATGGCCAATTGACTAAGGCCTTCTATTTTTCTATGATGCTAGCGCCATTTTGTGTAGATGGCCAAAACCAGAAAGCGAGGGTGACATGAAAGTGTCTCCGGTATTTAAAAAACTATCCAATATTTCTTTTCTTTTCATGGCTTCTTTACTGGCCGGCAATATCTCTTGCTCCGGTCATAAAGTACACCCAAGCGCTCAGGAAAATGCCGATCTTTGCGCCGATTACCTCTCACAGCAGCTTTTGGAACAGGCTGAAGCCCGCTGTAAAATAGCCATTGAATTTAGCCCGCGTTTTGCGCAGCCTTATAATTTACTTGGTATTTTAGAGCGCATGCGCGGCCATAACGATAGAGCTATCGAGTTTTTCAAGCAGGCTATTACTTATAACGATGATTTTGCCGAAGCGCACAACAACTTGGGCGCCGAATTTTTCGACAAACGCCTTTACCGCGAAGCCGCCGATTGTTTTAAAACTGCTCTGGAAATAGACCCGGCCTATATAGATGCCCGCCGCAATATGGCCACCACCGCTTTTTATCTTGGTGAATATAAAAAAGCCAGCGATGAGTTTTTAAAATGCGTGGAACTTGATCCCAATAACTGCGACTGCCGCATGGGTCTCGGCACTGTATCACTCTCGGAAAACGATTACGATCAAGCCCGCGGTCACTTCACCAAATTAACACAAATTTGCCCCAATAGCGATCAGGCTTGGTATAATTTAGGCTATGTTGAACTGAAAACCGATCGTTGCCAACAAGCCGTAACGGCTTTTATGAATGCTCTTGCTTTAAATAAGAGCCAGCTGGAAGCCAGAAATTCTTTGGTAGCCGCTTATAATTGCGTCGCCATGTCCAATGAGGCGGTGAAAAAACTGGTTGAAGAAATTAATAATAACCCCGGTTACCCGGATGCACATTTCCGCCTGGGATTGGTTTTGGAAGAACAAAAACAATTTGACCAGGCTCTGGCCGAGTTTATTACCACCATCAAGCTGGATAACACCCACGCTCTGGCCCACTATCATGCCGCCAAAGTATATGACCAGCTTTTGCGCAAAGATGAAACTATTGATTTTTGCAAGCAATTTGTATCTCTCATAAAATCAGGTGAATATACCAGCGAAAAATCTTGGTGTGTTCAGCGGGTAAAAGCTCTGGAATTTGAGTAAGAGGTATAAACCGGCTCACCAAAGGAGTAATTGGGAGAACATACTCAAATGATTCGCTTTACTGCAGTACTGGAAGAAGAGGGAAAAGCCGCCCGAGCTTTGGCTTTTGAAAGCTCCGCCGACAGCATTACCCTTGGGCGCGATTCCAAATGTGATTTCCAGGTACCGGTTGCCGCCATTTCTCGCCAGCATTGTCGCGTTTATTTTCAGGATGATACTTATATTATCCAGGATTTACGCTCTACCTACGGCACCATGGTTAACGGCAAAAAGCTGGAGGGAGACGAAAAGAAAGTCTTAAGCTCCGGCGATATTATTGAGCTAGCTACCGTGCGTATTACCGTAGCTATTGAGCTTGAGGAAAGTGCGCCGGCGGCAAGCACTGTCGGCGAAAAAACACAAGCTCTGGCCGCTAAAGCGGTGGAAGAAATTTTGAGCGGTATAAACCACGGCAATGCCCATGATGAAGGGCCTTATCTCCGCGTATTAAATGGCATTGATGAAGGCACACGCTTTGTTTTCGGCAATTCCAACGAATGGTTTATGGGCCGCAGCAAAGATTGCGATTTTATTATTAATGACCCCAATATTTCCCGGCGCCACGCCATCATAAGAAAAGATTGGGAAGGTTATTATGTTGAAGATTTAGGCTCCAAAAACGGTGTGCTCGTAAATGACAAAAAAGTAATTAAGCGCCGTTTTTTGCGCCACCGCGATGAAATACTCATCGGGCCGGTAAAACTGCTCTTTGTTGATCCTAATTATGAGCTTTTTAATGCCATAGACCAAATAGAAGGCTTTGATAACAATAACAAATATGATGACGACGCCAGTAGCGAGCAAGCGGCAGACGGCTCAGCCGAACATCTTGCCGATATAGAACCGCCTCCGGAAGGCGAAAAAGCGCCGGAAGAGAATCCTCCTGCCGAAGACGCTTCAAAGGCACCAGAAGCTCCCCAGCCTGAGGGCGAAGGCGAAGACCTTGGTGAAGACGATGTTCTGCCGGATGATATTGATGCCGATCTTTTAGAGCCGGTGGAAGAAAAATCTTCTCTTGGTATAATTGCCCTTGTAGCCGGCGGCGTTATTTTGGTTATCGGCATTATCATCTTGGTATTATTATTCTTATGAAAAATGGGCGGCAACTTGATTTGGCCTTTGAATTGCCGGAAGATGACCCTTATGCCCTCTTGGATCCGGCGGTAGCGCAAGCTATAAGTGACCCAATAGCAGAAATAGAAGAGAGCCAAAGACGCAATTTAGAGCTGGCTTTAAAAAAACTCACCGGCTTAAACATCAGCCTTATCTTAACCGATAACGCCAGCCGCCTCATTTCTGCCAAAAAAAACGGCTTTTTTTACGTTGTGCGCCTCCACCACATGTTTTTGGGCGCCGACCCTAAAGTAGCCGGAGAACTGGCTCGTTTCATTGTAGATGGCAACAAAAAATCTTCAATGATTTTGGATAATTTTATAAAAGAACATCGCGATGAGATTGCCCCGCCACCACCTCGCAAACAGCGTATCAGTACCAAGGGTGAGTTTCACGATTTGCAGGAAATGTTTGACTATATAAACAGCCGCTATTTTAAAAATACTATTGAGGCCAAGATTACCTGGGGCAATGTGGTGCGCCGGAGAAAACGCCAAAAAATGCAAATGGGCAGTTATAACGCCTCCCAAAAGATGATTCGCATTCACCCGGCTCTCGATCAGTATTTTGTGCCTTCATACTATGTCTCTTTTGTCATTTATCATGAAATGCTCCATGCCCATTTTGGTGTAGACAACCGCAGTGCTATTACCGGCCGGCGCATTATTCACCCGGCCAAACTGGAATTTGCCGAAAAAGAATTTGCCGATTACGAAAAGGCTCATGCCTGGGAAGAAAAAAATATCGCCAGACTCATGCGCTATTAAATTGATTGTTTCACATGAAACACTTTTGACACACCTGGCACACTTTTGGCACACTTTTGACACACCTGACACACTTTTGACACACTTTTTTCACTGCACGGAAAAATTACCACTTTTCGTATATCATTTTGAATTTTAACTACTTTTCTTTAAGTAAAGCAATTTGGCACGCTTCTTGCTTTATTCACAGCCCGGGAGGTGGCTGATGTTAAGCACAGTATTATCGGGAGCCGTGGTGGGCGTTGATGCCTATCCGGTGCAAGTGGAAGTAGATTTGGCTATGGGTCTGCCGGCCTTCAATATAGTGGGCTTACCAGAAATGGCCGTAAGAGAAAGTAAAACCAGGGTACTGGCGGCCATCAAAAATTGCGGCTATCATCTGCCGGACCGGCGCATCACGGTAAATCTCGCTCCGGCCGATATCAGAAAAGACGGCACCTCTTTTGATTTGTCAATAGCTCTGGGGCTTTTGGGAGCCACCGGCGACATACCGGCTGAAGCACTAAATGATTATTTGAGTGTGGGCGAGCTATCTTTGGGCGGCGATATTTTGCCGGTGCGCGGCACATTATCGCTGGCTATTTTGGCGCAAGAGCAAAATCCCGCCAAAACACTCATTATTCCGGCAGCTAATCTGGCCGAAGCAGCCATTGCCGAGGGGCTCAAAATCCTGCCGGTACACAATTTAAAAGATCTTATTGAGTATTTTCGCGGCGAAAAACATATTGAGCCCATATATGGCGAGCTCTCCGATAAGGATAGCAATATTTGGCAGGGTTCAGCCGATTTAGCTGAGGTGAGCGGCCAGCATACGGCCAAAAGAGCCATAGAAGTCGCGGCAGCCGGCGGCCATAATCTATTGATGATTGGCCCGCCCGGCTCCGGCAAAACCATGTTGGCCCGGCGCATACCTTCGGTATTGCCGCCCATGGAATTTGAGGAGAGCATCGAGGTAACCAAAATTTACTCAGTGGCCGGTAAGTTGCCGAAAGATCACGGTCTTTTGGTAAATCGCCCCTTTAGATCGCCGCACCACACCATAAGCAATGTGGCTTTAATCGGCGGCGGCAGTTTTCCGCACCCCGGGGAAATATCTTTGGCCCACTGCGGTGTACTCTTTTTGGACGAACTGCCGGAATTTAAGAAGCAGGTCTTGGAGGTGCTACGCCAGCCTTTGGAAGAAAATCGCGTACTTATCAGCCGAGCGCTGATGAGCCTGGAATTTCCGGCCAAGGTAATGCTGGTAGCGGCGCTTAATCCCTGTCCTTGCGGCTATGCCACCGATCCGCGCCATAACTGCAAATGTTCGCCGCAGCAAATTGCCATGTATCGGGCGCGCATTTCCGGGCCGCTACTGGACCGCATCGATATTCAGGTGGAGGTGCCGGCGCTACGCTATAATGAGATGATTCAGCAAAATAGCGCCGCCGAAAGTTCGGCCGAGATAAGAAAAAGAGTACTCGCGGCCAGAGCGGTGCAAAAAGATCGCTATAAAGAGCGCGGCATTTTAAATAACGCCCAGATGGGCAAAAGAGAGCTTAAAGAATTTTGCGCTCTTGATAGCGCCGGCCACCATTTACTGGAAAATGTCATCGATCGCCTGGGCATGAGCGCTAGGGCCGGCGACCGCATTTTGAAACTGGCAAGAACCATTGCCGATTTGGATCATAGCGAAAATATTCATCTTTCGCATCTTTCGGAAGCTATACAATATCGCGTTTTGGATCGCGAATTTTAACCGGCCGCAAAGCGGCCAAAAGGAGAACAGCATGGAAGCCAAAAGCAGTGTAAAAGAGATCATCAGCCAAATCGAACGGCAATTCGGCGCCGGCGCGCTCATGCTACTGGGCGAAGAGGGGCCACACCAGGAAGTGGGCGTGATATCCAGCGGCAGCTTGGCGCTCGATCGGGCTCTCGGTATCGGCGGCCTGCCCAAAGGGCGCATTATGGAAATTTACGGCCCGGAATCTTCCGGCAAAACCACGCTGGCGCTCCATGCCGTGGCGCAGGCGCAAGCTTTGGGCGGCCTTTGCGCCTATATAGATGCCGAACACGCTCTTGATATAAAATATGCCAAAAATATCGGCGTCGATCCCAATAATTTGCTGATTTCACAGCCAGATTTCGGCGAGCAGGCTCTCGAAATTGCCGAGTCGCTCATTCGCTCCGAGCAGGTGGCTATAGTGGTTGTCGATTCTGTGGCGGCTCTAACTCCCAAAGCCGAACTGGATGGCGATATGGGCGATTCCCACATGGGCTTACAAGCCCGCCTTATGAGTCAGGCACTGCGCAAGCTCACAGCCGCCGCTCACCAGAGCAACACCATGCTGATTTTTATTAACCAAATTCGCCAAAAACTGGGGGTGATGTTTGGCAATCCGGAGACTACCACCGGCGGCAATGCTCTAAAATTTTATGCTTCAATGCGCCTCGATATAAGACGCATCGGG
>JAEEGL015361045.1_pt1 | contig 35043 bp, 26 predicted proteins | sample 9134231 | NCBI WGS metagenome assembly JAEEGL01 (sample SAMN16246548, study PRJNA631951) | gut metagenome | biome: gut microbiome; feature: rumen; material: fiber-attached | host: Bos | place: Iran: Karaj | collected 2018-10 | reverse complement strand
GAAAGAGTTTTCATTGTGCAGTGAATGTGCGATGAAATTAGGATTAACAGAGCAAATGGATATAACAGATCCATTATTAAATTTAAGAAGTTTCATAGGAGATTTCTTTAATGATTTTCCTGAGAAAGATAGATTACAAAAACTTTCAGGAACAAAGCAATTACAATGTAAAACTTGCGGGACAACTTACGAAGAATTTATAAACGATGGAAACTTTGGATGTGAAGATTGTTATAAAACTTTTAAAGAACCAATAGATCGTTTATTAAAGAAGCTACATGGAACATCAACACATCTAGGTAGAAAGCCAGGAATAGAAGCTAAACCAATTGTTGATAAAGTTTCAGTAGATAAAGATAAAAAAGATACTACAAAAGTAAATCCTAAGAAGGAGGAAAGTAAAGAAGAAAAGATTTCAAGACTTGAAAGAGAATTAGATAAAGCAGTTAGAGAAGAAAGATATGAAGATGCAGCTAAAATAAGAGATGAGTTAAAGGAGATGAATTAATATGGGAAGTTGGTATTTACAAAACGGAAATGATTCAGATGTTGTCTTTAGTTCACGCATTAGACTTTCAAGAAATGTTAAAGGAATTCCTTTTACACATAAAGCAAAGAAAAGTGATTTGCAAAAAATCTATGACATAATGAAAGATGCATCATACACAATTGGTTATGGACTAAAGTTCATCGACATGAAAGATCTAGATGAAAACACAAAGATGTCATTATTTGAAAAAAGAATAATAGATAAAGAATTTATTACAAACATTAATCCGTGCACAGCAATTCTAATTAATGATGATGAAAATATTTGTATAGAAATAAATGGAGAGAATCATATCAAGATTCAAACACTATGTTCAGGATTTGATTTAATTAATCTTATGAATCTTGCAATTGAGTTAGATAAAAAGATTGAAGAGTACATTCCATATGCTTATGATGAACAATATGGATATTTAAATAATACTCCAACAAATCTAGGAACAGGTATGAAAGCATCGGTTTTAGTACATCTTCCAGGATTAAATCTAACAAGAAAAATTAAATCTACAACAAATGTTATTACAGCATTTGGGATGAATATAGTTGGTGCATATGGTGAAGGAACAAGATCTGAAGGTGATATGTATCAAATAAGTAACAACCAAACTATTGGAATTACAGAACAAGATATCATATCAAACTTACAAGTAATTACACAAAAAATAATTGATCAAGAAAGAAGTACTAGAAAAAATCTAGCAAAGAATGAAATTGATTTCGAAGATAAACTTTATAGAAGTTATGGAATTCTTACAAACGCTAGAAGACTAGAATATACTGAATCATTAAATTATATATCAGCAGTAAAATTAGGAATTGATTTAGGAATAATTCAAGAACTAAATGATAAAAAGATTAGAGAATTAATGTTATATGTCAAACCATATAGCTTACAAAAAAGATTAGGAACAAAACTTAATACAAATGAACAAATTGCTGAGAGAGCAAAAGTAATTAAACAAATTATCAGCGAGGACTAACAATTAGAAAGAAGGGAGAAAACATGAATTACAAATTTACAGAAAAGGCAACTGAAGCGGTACAAATGGCAGCTGACTTAGCTATGAATTTAGGACATAACTTTTTGGGAACAGAGCATCTTTTATTTGGATTAGCAAATGAAGGAACTGGTGTTGCTTCTAAAATTTTATCAGAGCAAGGTCTTGATGCAGAAGCAATTAAACAAGAGATTGTTGAAATTGATTCACAAGGTTCACCAATAGAAAACCAAGATATAATATCTCCAACTCCAAGAACAAAGAGAGTTTTGGATAATGCATATCTTGATTCTAGAAGTATGGGAAGTAGATATATCGGTACTGAGCACTTATTACTAGGAATCTTAAAAGCAGGTGACAGTATTGCAAATAGAATCATTTTAAATTTAAATGGTGATCCACAAAAGATTTATACAGAACTTGTTAAAGTTGTAAATGAAGAAATCGAAGATGAATCAAATGAAGAAGATGATTCAAAAGGTGAAAAGAATGAAAGAAGAAGTAACTCAAACGGAAGCTTTAATTCAACACCAACATTAAATCAATTTGGTACAGATTTAACAAAGAAAGCATCAGAAGGAAAACTTGATCCTGTTATTGGAAGAAAAACAGAAATTCAAAGAGTTGTAGAAATTTTATCAAGACGTACAAAGAATAATCCTTGCTTAATAGGTGAGCCAGGTGTAGGTAAAACTGCAGTTGTTGAAGGATTAGCAGAAAAGATGGTTTCAGGTGATATCCCTAACACATTAAAAGATAAAAGAATTGTTAGTGTTGATATGGCAAGTATGGTTGCTGGTTCTAAATACAGAGGTGACTTCGAAGAAAGAATTAAGAAGATGCTAAAAGAAGTTCAAAAAGCAGGAGATGTAATTCTTTTCATCGATGAAATTCATACTATAGTTGGAGCAGGTGGTGCAGAAGGCGCAGTTGATGCGGCAAATATTTTAAAACCATTATTAGCAAGAGGCGAGATTCAATTAATTGGTGCAACAACATTAAAAGAATATAGAAAGTTTATTGAAAAAGATGCAGCACTAGAAAGAAGATTCTCACAAGTAATGGTTCAAGAACCAACTGAAGAAGAAACACTTCAAATACTTTATGGTTTAAGAGATAAATATGAAGCACACCACAATGTAAAGATTACTGAAGAAGCAATTAAAGCATGTGTTGAATTATCATCAAGATATATCAACGATAGATTCTTACCAGATAAAGCAGTAGACCTAATGGATGAAGCAGCTGCAAGATTAAAGATGAGTGGTTATACAGAACCAGAATCATTTAAAGAAAATGAAGATGAGATTGATAAACTTGATAGAGAGAAAGAAGAAGCAATTAGATCTCAAGAGTTTGAAAAAGCAGCTAAGATTAGAGATGAAGTAAATGTGAAGAAAAAAGAATTGGCAGACTTAAAAGAAAAATGGAAGAACGAAAGAAGTAAAGAAATACTTTCTTTAAGTTATGATAATATAGCTGAAGTAGTTGCAGCTTGGACTGGAATTCCTGTCTCAAAGGTTTCTGAAGATGATGAAGAAAAACTAAGAAACTTAGAAGATAACTTACATAAGAGAGTTATTGGACAAGATGAAGCAGTTACTGCAGTTGCAAAAGCAATTAAGAGAAGTAGATTAGGATTAAAAGATCCGAATAAACCAATTGGATCATTCTTATTCTTAGGACCAACTGGTGTTGGTAAAACAGAACTTTCAAAGGCATTAGCAGAAAGTTTATTTGGAACAGAAGATGCAATGATCAGAATTGATATGTCTGAATACATGGAATCATTTAGTACAGCTAAATTAATCGGTGCACCTCCAGGATATGTAGGATATGATGAGGCTGGACAATTAACTGAAAAAGTTAGACGTCAACCATATTCAGTAGTATTATTTGATGAGGTTGAAAAAGCACATCCAGATGTAATGAATTTATTACTTCAAGTTTTAGATGATGGCAGATTAACTGATTCACAAGGAAGAATGGTTAACTTCAAAAATACAATTATTATCATGACTTCAAATGCAGGTGCGAGACAAATTACTGATGTTAGAAAGTTAGGATTTGGAGATAATAAGGTTGATACGAAGAAAGAATATGAAGAAACAAAGAAAAATGTAATGGATGAAGTTAAGAAAGAATTCAAACCAGAGTTTTTAAATCGTATTGATGATATAATCGTATTCCAAAAACTAAATAGTGAAAAGATCAGAGAAATACTTGATTTAATGATTGATAAAGTAGCAAAATTAATGGAGAAGCAAAATATTAAATTGACAGTTGATGATAAAGCAAAAGATTTAGTAACAAAAGAAGGAACAAATGAATCGTATGGTGCAAGACCATTAAGAAGAGCTGTTCAATCAATGATTGAAGATACAATTGCAGAAGCAATATTAGACGGAAAAGTAAAAGGCGAAGCAATTGTTTCTGAAAAAGATGGCAAGATTGTAGTAAACGAAAAATAATAAGAAAAGGAAAAAAGAAAAATGAGATTAAAGAAAACAGACTATGTCATAATTAGTATTTTATTAGTTGTTGTTATAGCAGGAATTGCTGGATTGGTAATAGCAAATAATTTGATGAAAGAGAATGATGAAAGAGATAGACAAAGAAGAAATAATGTAACATCTGATTTGAATGTTACTGCACAAAACGAAACTAATATAGTTAACTCAATTGATACAAATACAACACCAATTGAGCAAATGCAACAACTAGTTAATGAACTTCCAACTGCATTGCAAACTCAAAACAATCAATCAGAGATTAAATCTATTAAAATTAGATATGCTTATGGATATGATGTAGCATTGGCAGATGAACAAAAGTTTATTGATGTTTTAGAAATTGATTGCAAAGATGATGAATTGAAAAATCTAGCTCAATTAATTACAAATAACAAACTAGATGCAAGTGAAACAGCTGCACAAACATCAGCAACATATTACAATACACAAATCGTGATCGATGGAAGTAAAGTAGTAAGCTTTTCAGATAAAAATGCAACATATAAACGTGATAACAAATCAACAGCGGTTGTTCTAACAGATGAGTTATTAACAAAGACTGGAGAGATAGTAAATAGGGAATTATCTAAACATGTATATACAATAGATGCATCAACTATTAAATCAGCAGTTATAACAAACAGTAATAATGCATCAGTAACAGTAACAGATACTGAAGAAATTAAAGCAATTTGTACATTGGCAAGTTGTGTTAATTTAAAAACTGGAGTTGTTGATCTTACAAAATCAAAAGTTACATATACAGTAGAATTAAGCAATGGAATAAAGATGAAAATCACATCAGGTGGAGCTGAAGGCTACGTAATGAACGGCAGCAATCAACAAGAGGTTAAATTCATGTTCAATGTAGAACAAGGCTTAGAAACAATATTTAAGAAATATGCAAAATAAAACTTAAAAATTATACAAGCAAAAAGGCGAGCAGCAATGCTCGTCTTTTTTATGCATAAAAAACACCAACTAGGAATAGTTGGTGTAAACTTTGGAGGCGCCACTCAGAATCGAACTGAGGATAAGAGTTTTGCAGACTCGTGCCTTACCACTTGGCCATGGCGCCGAAAATAAATAAAACTTGCTATATGTGCAAAAAAATGGAGCGGGAAGCGGGGCTCAAACCCGTGACCTTCGCCTTGGCAAGGCGACGCTCTATCAACTGAGCTATTCCCGCACATATTATTAGCAAGCATTAATATATTAGCAAAATATTAACCAACTGTCAATAGAATTATAAAATTTATATGATTAAAATCTACGAAAACGTTGGTAAAAGCGACTTAGAAAAATCAAAAATAAAAACACGGCAAACCTTAGGGAAATTTACATTACAAGCACGTAATTTTGTTGACATTAAATTGTAGTTTTGTTATCATTTAGACATGTAAAATTTTGTTTTACTATACAAAGGATTCACGGAGAAAATAATGCTAAAGCTAAGAAGAATTATAGAATTTTCAATTATTTTAATTTCATTATGTCTTATAAGTTCAGTTGAGGCGCTTGCTAATGTTTCAACACCTGGATATTACATAAATACATACAATTCAGGCAGTGGTAGATCAACTGGATATTATTATGTTCAAACAGCTTCAGGCAAAATGCCTGTTTACAAGCTAAAACTAACAAATTCTACGGGATCATCTGACTATTCTGGATATAATACAATGGTTTATGCATTAAGCAATGGAGTAGGCTTTGGAGCAAGAGGATCAGCTGATTATTCAGTAAAAAACTACAATCAATACTTTGATTTTACAGATCCATCTTCAATACAAAGTCCTTATTCTGATGCCTTACCATTTGGTTTAAATTCAAGCAGTTACGCAAAATTGATGTGGATATTAGAAAACATTGCAAATGTAAATGACTCATCTTCTGTTAGCCAATTATTAAGCAATGCAGGAATTAGTGCAAATGAATTTAGCACATATTCAATTCCTGGAAAGAATGCTACAGCAGTAAGAAGTGATATTGTTGAAACAGTTCAACAAGCAGCTATTTGGTATTATACAAATTCAAGTGGAAATAGTTATCATACATTAACAAACAATGATGGAACAACTAATTTCTTTTATGCACCATCAAGTGGAAACAACGTAAATGATTTAGATAGTTACGATACCAACAATTCAGACCCTGCAAATAGATTATTTAAATACCTAGTTGAAAAGGCTAATAGCGAAGTTGCTAGCGGTAGATATAGCGTCACAAAGACACAATCTTTAGCGCCTTTAAGACTTAATAAAAATGATGCACAAGTAGTAACAAAAGATGATAAATATTTAATTGGACCATACAAAATCGAAAAAACTAATTATACAAATTATTCTTTTGAGGGAAAAATATTCAGTGGAACAACTGAAATAAGCAATGCAACAATTCTTGCATCAGACGGTAGAACTCCATTAGAGGGAGCAACAACCTCAATTAAATTATCACAAAACATAGGTAAATCATTCTATATTTCTGTTCCGTTAAACACATCCGCATCAGATATAACAATTGAAATAAATCAATCATATACAGCTAAAACATATAATTACTGGTCTGTTCCTGCTACATCAATTAGAAATAGCACACCTGTAGTTTTGATAAGAACACAATCAGTAAGTTTAGTTGATAGAGATACAAAAGAAATTGCTAAACCTAACTTTGACTTAGCAATTAGACAATTCGTCACATCAGTTAACGGAGAGAATGTAGAAGAATCACGCGAACCTAAAATGACAAATGAAGAAATAAATAAATTAGTTTTAGGTGAAGCATCATTAGATGGTGGAACCACAGCAGAGAAGAAACATTCAAAAAATCCAGTGTTAGTAAAAAACAATGATAGAGTTATTTTAGATATAAGAATTTACAACGAAGGAAATGTTGCTGGAACAGCACAATCAATCGTTGAACATTTACCAAACGGTGTTAGTTTGGCACCAAACAGTGAAATAAATAATCAATATGGTTGGTCAACACCAGCTAACGCACAAACAGCAGTTACAGAATACACAAGAAACAGATCAATACAGGGGATTAAACAAAATCAAAACTTGAATTTTGTTGTTGTAAAAATAGAATTAGTAATAACAGAACAAACCAAATCATCAGATGTATTTATGAAATGTGTTTGCGAAATTCAGTCATCACAAAAAGATAGAGATTCAACCCCAGGAAACCTTACAGATGACCAAATGAAAAATTACAACCCTGGAACAAACGATAGAGGTAAGGGTTATCAAGATGATGATGACTTTGAAAATTTAGTAATACCAGGAAGATATTTTGATTTATCATTGAGGACTTTTGTTTCTCAAGTTGATACAGTTGAATACAACAGAGAACCAATAGTAAATGTTAATCCATTATTAACAGGCAAAACAACAGCAGAATATAAACAAACAAAAGGATCTGTTAGTGTTGGTCCGGGAAGCAATGTTGTATACACAATAAGAGTGTACAACGAAGGTACAATCGATGGCTATGCTAAAGAAATAACAATCCATTTACCAGCAGAATTGGAATTCATAAATGATGAGTACAATGGCGAGAATGGATGGATATTAGATCCTAATGATACAACACAAAGAACAATTAGAAGTTCAAAGCTTTCTAAAGACAACGATGCCGAAAACTTAATAAAAGCTTATGATTTGAAATCTTCAAATTTGAATTACAAAGAAATCAAACTTAGATGTAAAGTTAGAAATACAGCAGAAGCATTAAAGAAAATCACTACAATAGCAGAAATCACAAAATACGAAAACAACGAAAATCTTGCGGATAGAGATAATCAATCGACTGTTGCATTGCCTTCAGATGAGCAGTTAAGTAGCTACAAAGGACATGATAGCAATAAAGAAGATTTGTCTGATCCAAACTATTTTTATCAAGGACAAGAAGATGATGATGATTTTGAAAAAGTTGTTTTAGAAAAGTTCGACTTAGCATTAAGACAATTTATTTCAAACATCAATGGAACATCAATTACAGACAGAGAGCCAACAGCAGATGTTTCACAATTTGGAACTGTTGATCAAGAAAATAATGCAGTAACGACATGTGCTTATACTCAGAAAAGAGATATTCTTCGTGTTTATACAGGAGATATCATTACATTTACAATTAGGGTTTACAACGAAGGTACACAAAAAGGTTATGCAAAAACAATTAAAGATTCAATTCCTTCAGGATTAGAATTTTTACCTGATAATGAAGCGAACAGACCATATAATTGGAAAATGTATGATTCTGCAGGTCAAGAAACATCAGATGCTTCACAAGCATTATCAATACAATCAAGCTATCTATCTAAAGACGAAGAAAGGGATGCAAACGATAAAGCAATAACACCATTTGATCATGTGCAAAACAAAACACCAGCTTATAAAGATATAAAAGTAACATTCAAAGTTGTAGAACCACGTGGACAAAGAGAGGTAATCAATAAGGTTGAAATTAATAATGATAGCGATGAAAGTGGCCACGATGTTACTGATATAGACTCAACAGCAGATACATGGAATGAAGGCGAAGACGACCAAGATTCAGAAACAATCCATATTCAATTCTTTGATTTTAAATTAAGAAATGTAATCACAAAAACAATCTTAATTGAAGAAGGACATCAAAGAGATGAAATTACTGGAGTTGATGCAAACTCAAATACCAAATCAGTAGTAAATATTGAGATGAATAACGAAAAGGTAGAAAACACAGTTATTAAACTTCAATATGAAATTACAATCAAAAATGAGGGTGAAGTTGCAGGATATGCGACTGAAATCACTGATTATGTACCGGACGGACTAAGATTTAGCCAAGCCGATAACCCAGCATGGAGAGTATCTGGAGATAGAATTGTTTCAAACAAGCTTAAAGATAAGTTAATTGAGCCAGGAAAAGAAGAAAAACTTGAATTGACTCTAACTTGGGTTAACTCAGATTTAAACTTCAAATCAATGGTTAATGCAGCTGAAATCAGCGGTTTCAAGAACGATCATAACACACCAGATATTAATTCAACACCTAACAATAAGGTGAAAACTGAAAATGACTATGATGAGGCAAAGGCTAATGTAAATGGCTTTGCGTTAACGATGGCAGTTTATATAATGCTTGGAATAGCAGGCTTTTTAGCACTTATAGTTGGAGCAGTTATAGTAAAAAAACACCTAAAAAAGTGATATAAAAGTTAGAAATTCAAAAATTAAATAAAATTAGCAAAAAGCAACATGCAAAAACATGTTGCTTTTTTGTAACATTCTTAACACAAAAGACATATAAAACTCGCGCCATTTCTTGCTTTTAAGCCTTTTTTGTGGTATAATTTTCCTGTATTAGATTAATTTTTTAAGGAGTAAGGAAAATTATGAAAAAAGTTAACAAACTATTAATTGCAATAGCATTAATTATCGTTACATTTTTAGTAAGTAATAGTGTTCTAGCTGAAACAGTTTCTAGAACTTTTTCAACTTACCAAAATGGTAACGGAAGACCATCAGGTTTTTATTCTGTAATAGCAGAAGGAGGAAATTTACCACCAATAATTAAGATTGTTGATCAAGACAATGCATCAAACAATTCAGTATATTGTTTTAAAGGTGGAAAAGGATTTGGCTATGGAAACACAGCAACACCAACAACATATACACAATCAATGAGTTTACTACAATCAAGAGCATCATTTGTTAGCCAATATCCAGCATATGAAAGTGCAATCCCAGCTACAACAGCTAACTACAATTCAGCAGTAGCATTACTTTCAATCTTTGCTGATACAGGTAGCACAGATTCTATAAATGCAATGATTGCAAAGGTAAAAGATCCACAAGATAATTTTGATTTCAGTGCATTCAATGACTACTCAAGCATATCAAGAACTGGATATCAAAAAGATATCGTTGAAGCAGTACAACAAGCTGCTTTATGGTATTTCACAAACCCAAGTGGAGCATATCATCCAGTATTTGATTTTGATGAGAACTTAGAACCAACATTTAAATATTCAACAACAAATGGTAGCTATGTTGATTTAAAGAATAAAGCAAATGGAAATCATAAGTATTGGTACTATACAGAACAATACAATCCAGCAGAATACCTATTCATGAAATTAGTTGATTATGGTATAGCTCATGCAGGAGTTAATCCAAGCACATATGCTTCAACATCAACAGGAAGCACATTTGATAAATCACATAGAACAGTAGTAAGACAAGATAATAACTACATGTTAGTAGGCCCTTACACCTTTACACTTAGTGATACAGCGACTTTAACAGGCGCAACAATTTCAGTTTCAAACTATAAGATGTTTAAATCAAATAAAACAACAGAAGTTACAGGAAGCACATTCAAAGATAAATTAGCTTCAATGAATGGACAAGAATTCTATCTTCAAGTTCCAAACTCAGTTGATTTAACATCATTATCAATAACAATCAACACAACAAGAGTTACAAATGTAATTAACTGTTTAACAGTTGGAGCAAGCAACTTAGCTAACAATCAACCATTAGTTGAATATGGTTCAAAACCAACTGCTGAAAACTTCAATGACACAGTTACATTAACTCCAGATAGAAATTTCGACTTAGCATTAAGAAAATATATAACAAAAATAAATAACACAGAAATTACAAATAGAGTGCCAAATATAACATCACAAGAAATATCAAATTTATATAATCAAAACGGATATTTCAATTCAGATAAGGCACCAACAACTGCAAAGACAACTGCTAAAAAGACACATATTAAAACACCATTAGAAGTTAAAAATGGTGATAAAGTAGTATATACAATTAGAATTTACAACGAAGGAAATCTTGATGGACAATGTACAGAAATCACAGATTATTTACCAGCAGGATTAACATTAACAGCAGGAAGTACAACTAATGCTACATATGGATGGACTGCAAGTGCAGATGGTAGAACAGTAAAAACAACAAAATTAGCAGGACAAACAATTAATAAATTAACAAACACAGCAATAGATTCAAAATATGTTCAAATCGAATGTACAGTTACAGCAAATTATACAGACTCAAGAATTGATTTAATCAATGTAGCTGAAATCACAGGAGATAACAGCGCTTCATATAGCTTAGAAGATAGAGACTCTACACCAAAGAATTTAACATCAGCACAAATTAGCACATATGAACCAGGTACATCAACATTAGGTAAAGGATATGAAGATGATGATGACTTTGAACCTTTATATCTAGTACCAAAACATTTTGATTTAGCATTAAGAAAATTCATTACAAAAGTAAATGGATCAAATGTAGCAGTAAGCAGAGAACCAAGCATTACTGCAGCAGATTTAACAGCATTAAAGAATGAAGATGCATCAAAAACATTTGACAATGGAACAACATCATACAAACGTCATACAAAAGATCCACTATTAGTTGAATCAAATGACGTTGTTACATATACAATTAGAGTTTACAACGAAGGATCAGTTGATGGTTATGCATCAAAAGTAACTGATTACTTACCTGACGGATTAGCATTAAAATCAGGAAGTACAATAAACTCTCAATATGGCTGGACAGCAAATGGACAAGAAATTAGCACAACATATTTAAATAATAGAAAAATAGATGCATTCAATGGAACAACACTTGATTATGAAGATCTTGAAATAGAGTGCGTTGTTGTAGCTGTGAATGTAGGAAATAGAGTTCTACATTTAAAGAACGTTGCTGAAATTACAGGTGCTAGAAATGATTACAACTTAGTAGATAGAGATTCAACACCAAATAATTTAACAGCAGCTCAAAAATCAAATTATAGTGTAGGAACATCTAGACAAGGTAAAGGATATGAAGACGATGATGACTATGAAGATTTATATCTACAACCTGTAAAATTTGATTTAGCATTAAGAAAATTCATCGTAAAGATAAATGGTTCAGAAGTAACAGAAAGTAGAGAACCAGCTATCACACAAGAAGATCTAGTTGCTTTAGCAACAGAAGATGCTACAAAGACATTTGATAATGGAACAACATCATACAAACGTCATACAAAAGATCCATTAGAAGTAAAAACAGGAGATAGTGTAATTTACACAATCAGAGTTTACAACGAAGGATCAGTAGATGGATATTGCACAGAATTAGTTGATTATCTTCCAGTAGGATTAAAATTCAAACAAGATAGTGCAATAAACACACAATATGGATGGACAGCAAACGAACAAGAGATTAGAACAGATTACTTAAAGAATACAGTAATTAAATCTTTAGCTGAAAACAACGGACAATATACAATAGATTACAAAGATGTTCAAATTGAATGTACTGTTGAAGCTACATCAGGAGCTCAAGAGAAACATTTAAAGAACGTTGCTGAAATCACAGGCAGCAGAAATGATTTAAATCTTGAAGATATTGACTCAGAAGAAGATAATATCACAAATGGTCAAAGAGATGATTATAACCCAGGAACATCTAGAGACGGTAAAGGTTATGAAGATGATGATGACTACGAAGATTTATACTTAAAACCAGTAGAATTCGACTTAGCATTAAGAAAATTCATCACTAAGGTAAATAACTCAGCAGTTACAGAAAGCAGAGAACCAGTTATCACACAAGATGATTTAAAAGCATTAGCAGAAAAAGATGCTACAAAGACATTTGATAATGGTACAACAACATACAAACGTCATACAAAAGATCCAATTAGAGTTAAAACAAATGATAGTGTAATCTACACAATCAGAGTTTACAACGAAGGATCAGTTGATGGAAAATGTACAGAATTAGTTGATTATCTTCCAATAGGATTAAAATACAAAGAAGATAGTGAACTAAACAGAACATATAAATGGTCAGCAAACGGACAAGAAATTAGAACAGACTACTTAAAAGATACAGTAATTAAAGCGTTAGCAGAAGAGAATGGAACATATACAATTGATTACAAAGATGTAGAGATTGAATGTACAGTTGAAGCAAAGGCCGGAGCTAAGAAATTAAGTTTAAAGAATGTTGCAGAAATCACAGATAGTGAGAATGAATTAGGATTACTTGATAGAGATTCAGTTGAAAATAATATCACAAATGGTCAAAGAGATGACTATAACCCAGGAACATCTAGAGATGGTAAAGGTTATGAAGATGATGATGACTACGAAGAATTAGAATTAGTAAGATTTGACTTAGCATTAAGAAAATTCATTACTAAAGTAAATGATGAAGAAATCACATCAAGAATTCCAGTAGTTGATACATCAAAATTCGGAACAACAGTAGACGGCAAAGAAGTAACAACATGCGATTACAACCATACTAAAGAACCAGTACTTGTTGGAAATAATGATGTAGTTGTTTATACAATCAGAGTTTACAACGAAGGAAATGTTGATGGATATTGTGAATCAGTAAAAGATGATATTCCACAAGGATTAACATACTTACCAGATCATGCAATCAACAAAGAATATGGTTGGACATTATTAGATAAAGACGGAAACGCAACAACAAAAGTTAGTGATGCTAAATATGTAATCACAGATTACTTAAAAGATTCTTTAATCAAAGCATTTGATAAAGATACAATGGAATCACCAGACTATAAAGATGTTAAAGTAGCATTCAAAGTTGATGAACCACAATTAGCAACACCAAATAGTAGAGAATTAATCAATCATGCTCAAATTAGAGAAAGTTTACCAGACTTCGACTCAACACCAGATGAATGGATTGAAGGAGAAGATGATCAAGATATTGAAAAAGTTAAAGTATTATACTTCGACTTATCATTAAGAAAATGGGTAACACATGCAATTGTTATAGAAGATGGAAAAACAAAAGTAATGGAAACAGGACATAAAGCTGAAGACGATCCAGAATCTATAGTAAAAGTTGAATTAAACTATGATAGATTAAAGAATACAGTTGTTAAATTCCAATACTCAATTAGAATCAAAAACGAAGGAGAAATCGAAGGATATTGCACAGAGATAAGTGATTATATTCCTCAAGGATTAAAATTCGTTGCAGAGGATAATAAAGGTTGGAAAGAAGTTGATGGAAAAGTAGTAACAGATCAACTTAAAGATAAATTATTAAAACCAGGTGAAACAGCAGAAGTTGTTATCACATTAACATGGATTAATGATGAAAATAATGTGGGTGTAAAAATTAACACAGCTGAAATTAGCAAAGACAAAAATAAATATGAAGCACCTGATATCGATTCAACACCAAACAACAGAAAAGCAGGAGAAGATGATATCGATGATGCACCAGTAGCATTAGTAGTAATGACAGGTGGAGAACAATCATACATCTTAATCGGAATCGCAGCATTAGCGGTAGTTGCAACAGGTATCGTATTAATCAAAAAATATGTAATTTAATTAGGAATTAATTAAACATATAATAAGAAGAAAACCATTTAGAAAACACTAAATGGTTTTCTTTTTTCTATTGAAAAAGAAAATTATTTACTATACAATATTAATGTTAAAAATGAATTATTGTGACCAATTTGGTCTACGGAAATAAATCTTACAAAAGACAAGGAGAAGTTTGATGGATCCAAACGAGCAAAAGCAATTTAATAATCAATTCAATGGTCAGTTCAACGGCTTTGATAATGGACAATTTGGCGGTTTCGATGGCAACCAATTTGGTGGATTTAACAACCAATTCGGTGGCTTTGATAACGGCCAATTTAATGACTTTGGAAACCCTCAACAAAACTTCTATAATCAACCAGTAAATAGTTTTGATGACATGAATTATTTAGATGATTTAATTACTGATGAAAATGGTGAACAATTTGTTGATAATTTTGGAATGAACGATTTTCAAGTTAATGATTTTCAACCAGATAATTTCCAAGCAATAAACATTCAACCAAATACAATAAATGATTTTCAAACTGCACCTGTTACTAATTATGCAGTTGTACAACAAAAGCCAACAGAAGAAGTAAAGAGAAATATCTTCTTAGGTGGAGAAGAAACAACAGATAGAATAGCTGAAAACTTAGTTGAAGAAAATGTTAATGCAAAAGATTATAAAAGAGGAAAAAATCAAAGAGCAGAGATTAAATCAATAATTAAAATTTATTGCTTAATCATAATTGTTTTCGCAATTACATTAATCGGAAAATCAGCATATGCAATGATTACAAACAAGACAAAACAATATGATTCAGTTACAGTTCATGCATTACAAATGAATGCAGAAGTAACATTAACATTCAACGCAACCAATCCAATTTCTAAAGTTGTTTATAGTTGGGATGATAACGGATCTTCATATGTTTCAGGAGATGGAAGAAATAACTTCAAGAAAACAGTACAAATACCATACGGAAATCCTGTTTTAACAATAAGAGTATATGATTGTTATGAATCAGAGCACGTATATACAAAGACATATATTAATACAAATGCAGATCAAACAAAACCAAAGATTGAAGTCTCTGCAGAGCCAAAAGCAATTCAAATTACTGCTACAGATGATTATGGAATTAGAGCAATCATGTATAATTGGAAAGGCAAAGATCCAGTATATATTCAATCAAATGAAGATGAAAAGACATTTAGCACAACAGTAGAAATTAATGAAACAATAAGTGATACATTAACAATTACAGCAATTGATATTAACAATAATCAAACAACAATTGAACAACCTGTTGAAGCATCTCGTAAGCCCGTTATAACATTTAGCAAAGATGGTAAGAAGCTAACAATCAATGCAAAAGATGAAGTTGGAATTACAAATATTAAAGTTATAATTGATGATAAAATTGCTGATCAACCAATTCAAAACTTAAAAGAACTTTCATCAACAATAGAGCTTACATCAGGAAGTCACATAGTTGAAGTTACAGTAACAAATTTAAATGGTTTAATGACCAATGTCAAAGGTTCAGTAGAAGTTAATTAACACGAGATAAAATTAATGTAGAAAGGTTTTAATTTATAGATGAGAAACATTTATGTTTTAGATCATCAAGAAGAAATTAATAATAATCTAACTGCGTTATTTAAAAGAGAGAAAAATACAAAAGTTGAAAGGTATGAATTCGAAGATTTCTTTAATGAAATTCTTACAACACCAGACGTAATAATAGTTAACGAAGATGAAATACCAGAAGGAAGCGACATATTTTCTATATGTAAGCAAATTAGAGCTGATGTAGATAATACGCGTACACCGATAGTTGTAGTCTCTTCTAACCAAGATGATTCACATATAGTTGACATCTTGCAAAATGATGTAGAGTTATATCTTAAAAAACCACTAAGCTATGAAATATTATTCTATAGCATTAAGAATTTTTTAAGATTACTTAATTCAAATAAGACAGTTAGTCCATTAACGGGATTGCCTGGAAATGCTCAAATCCAAGATCAAATGAACAAGAGATTAGAGCAAGGTGATAACTTCCAAATGTTCTATGTAGATTTGGATAACTTCAAGGCATACAATGATTATTATGGTTTCTCAAATGGAGATGAAATAATTAAATTTACAGCTAAAGTTTTAACAACCAATGTATTGAAAATAGAAGGTTCAAACAATTTTGTTGGACACATTGGTGGAGATGATTTTATAGCAATTCTTGAAGATCCAAACTATGAGAAAGTTGCACAAAATATCATAGCTGATTATGATAGTCAGATAGAAAAATATTTTGAAAAGGAAGATTATCAAAGAGGATATTTAGAGATTGAAAACAGAAAAGGAGAGTTAGAGCAATTCCCATTAACATCTATGTCAATCGGAATTGTAGAAGTTACTCCTGAAAGATTTAAAAACAGCCTAGAGATAGGTGAAGCGGGAGCTGCAGTTAAGCATTTAGCAAAAACAATTTTCGGAAGTTCATATGTAGTTGATAGAAGAAAAAATAGAGATGAAACTTTTGATAAAATAAAAAAGAAAAGAGTACTAGTTTAATAAAAAACTTGTACTCTTTTTTGTTCGGTTTTATATGACAAAAAAGTAATATTTGCTGAAACTATTGTTAATAAATAAGTACAAGAAAAAAAGCAATAAATTTAGGATTTGATGTGGAAAAAATTCTAAAAATGTATTGCTTTTTCGTCCTTTTTAAGATAAAATTTCCGCAGAAGTGGAAAAAAGTGGTGAAAAGTGGAGGAGGTGAATTAAACATTGCTAATCGGCGAGTTTGAACACTCAATTGATACAAAAGGAAGACTTGTTTTACCAGCAAAGATCAAAGATGATCTAGGTAAAGAGTTTATAGTTACAAAAGGATTAGATGGATGTTTATTTGGCTATTCACTTGAAGAATGGAATAAGTTTGAAGAAAAGTTAAAAACACTTCCACTTACTAATAAAATTACAAGAGATTTTGTTAGATTTTTCTTATCAGGAGCAGTAGAAGAAGAAACTGACAAACAAGGAAGATTCTTACTACCAGCCAACTTAAGAGAATATGCATCATTAACAAAAGATGCTGTAATCATTGGCGTTGGAACAAGAATTGAAATCTGGGATAAGAAAAAATGGAACGAGTATAACAGTGAAGAAAATCTATCTGTTGATAAGATTGCAGAGAAGATGACTGAGATTGGAATACTTGGAATTTAATTAACGTTTATATAACTTTACAAAAGTTTATATAAAAATACCAAAGAAAAAGCGAAAGCAAAGACACAAAAGTCAAAGTTTTACAAAAGACAAAGATTTAAATTTTTACTATTTTTACTAAAGAGAAAGTTAGTAAAACACGAAAGAAAAAGCACGAAGTTGTGCGTTTACAAAAGACAAATTCATACAAAAGATTTGAAGAATACCAAAGACAAAGGGTTGGCATATATTTGAAAAAATATGTGCCAGCCTTAAGGACTTTATTTTTTTATAATAAAGTAAATGAAAGGTTAGGTATTAATTTTGGAATTTAAACACTTGCCTGTAATGCTTAACGAAGTTATAGAAGGCCTTAATATAAATCCTGATGGTATTTATGTTGATGGTACACTTGGCGGAGCAGGACACAGCAAAAAGATTATAGAAAAACTTTCTGACAAAGGCTTACTAGTCGGAATTGACAGAGATGAAGAAGCTTTAAAAGCAGCAGAAAGTAATTTAGAAGGATATAAAAATTTCACACTAGTTCATGATAACCATGATAACATTCCTGAAATTTTAGATTCATTAAACATTGATAAAGTCGATGGGATTCTACTAGATTTAGGTGTTTCATCATATCAATTAGATGAAAAAGAAAGAGGATTTAGTTATCTAGGTGATAATGAATTAGACATGAGAATGGATAAAACTCAAAAGTTTTCTGCATTCGATGTTGTAAATAAATATCCAGAAGAAAAACTTGCAGATGTTATTTATGAATATGGCGAAGAAAAATTCTCTCGTCAAATTGCTAAAAACATTGTTATCGCAAGAAAAGAAGAACCAATTAGAACAACTAAACAATTAGTTGATATTATTGAAAGATCAAGACCTTATTCAAAAGATGGACACCCAGCTAAAAGAACATTCCAAGCAATTAGAATTGAGGTTAATAATGAAATAAAGCCATTATATGATACAACAATGAACTGCATTAAAAGATTAAAAGATGGTGGTAGATTGGCAATTATAACATTCCATTCATTAGAAGATGCAGCAGTAAAACATGCATTTCAAGATGCTTTAGGAAAATGTACTTGTCCTCCTGGACTACCATGTGTATGTGGTGCTAAAGCCTTAGGAGTGCTAGTGAATAGAAAGCCAATTGAAGCAACAGAAGAAGAGTTGCAAAACAATAGCCGTTCAAAAAGTGCTAAGTTAAGAATTTTTGAAAAGAGAGGCTAATTAGAAACAAAAGAAAGCGAGGTGAGATATTTATGGTTGATTATTTCGAAGCTACATTGATTGATCCAAGAACTTTAAGAGAAGCAAAGACAGAGAAAAAGATCGAAAACAAAGATGTTCCAACAATTACAATCAATGGAAAAGTTGAAAAACTAATTGATGATACACCAGTAAGAACAAGAACATCATCAAAGCCAAGAGTAGCAAAACAAACTAGGACAGCACCAGTTGTTTCAAAAACAAAAACAGCAAAAACCGTAAGTTCTCACAGAGATAGAAAGCCTAAAGTAGTTAAAGCTGCTATGGCAACAGATTTCTCACAACCATTAGTTGAAGAAATTAAATGGGATAGCAAGAAATTAGAAGCAAAGAGAGTAAATTCTAGACATAGAACAAGAAATATTGTTCTAACTGCAATCATAGCATTTGCAGTATGTATGGGAATCGTTGTACAGTATTCATTAGTTAATGCTTCATTTATGGAAAAGAAAAAATTAGAAGGTCAATTAGCCGAGATTTTAAAACAAAATGAACAATTAGAAGTTAAAATCGAAGGTGCAACAAACATGAAAACAATTAGTGAAGAAGCAAAAGAACAACTAGGAATGCAAAAGGTTGATAACCAACAAAAAGTGTACGTTGACTTAGATAAATCTGATTATATAAAACCTTCAAACGATAATTAATGATTTATTTATATATAAATAAAAAACACTACTGGAGCAGTAGTGTTTTTTTATGCAATTTATCATTTGAAAAAACTAATATTTTATTGGATTGTAGGGGTAATTTTGCTTGTAATTATAAAGGTGTTTGTTATATAATAATACACGTGAAAAGCCGACCTTAAATAAAGTAAATAATTTTACTCTATTCGGTTAATTATATTTAAATGGAGACAATATATATGGAATTAAAAAAGATTTTAGCAGGAGTTGAAGGACTAAAAGCAAAAGGAAATTTAGACCTTGAAATTCCTAACGTAACAACAGATTCAAGAGAAATCAAAGCAGGGGATATGTTCGTTGCTATCAAAGGATTTGAAGCAGATGGACACAAATATATTCCTGCAGCAATAGAAAAAGGAGCAAAAGCAATATTAATTGATGAAGAAGAAGCGAAGAATGTTATCTCATCAATCCCTGCAGACGTAACATTAATAACAACACCTAGCACAAGAATTGCAGTAGCAAAATGTGCTTGTAATTTTTATGATAATCCTTCAAGAAAGGTACAACTTATTGGTATCACAGGAACAAAAGGAAAAACAACAACTACATTTATGCTTAAAAACATCCTTGAAAAACAAGGCATCAAAGCAGGTTTAGTTGGAACTATCGCAAGTTATAGCGGTAGCAGAAAAATAGAAGATAGTGATAGAACAACACCAGATAGTTTACATCTTCAATGGCTATTCAATGAAATGGTTAAAGACGGATGCAAAGCTATCGTTATGGAAGTTTCATCACAGAGTTTAAAATTACATAGAGTTGATGGATGTGATTTTGATATTGGTATCTTTACAAATCTTTCAGAAGATCATATATCAAAAAATGAACACCCAGATATGAAAGATTACTTTGAGTCAAAAGTAAAATTATTTACTATGTGTAAAGCTGGATTTGTAAACAGCGATGATTTACATGCATTAAGAGTACCAAGCATGGTACCAAATTGTAAATTCAAAACATATGGAATTGATAATGGGTGTGACTATCTTGCAAAAGATATAACAATCACAAATTCATACGTTGATTTTAGAGTAAGATTAAACGGAAAGAATGAAAGAATTAAAACTTGTATACCTGGAAGATTCAGTGTTTACAATAGTTTAGCAGCTATATGTGCAGCTGAAAAACTTGGATGCTCAACAGAAAATATTAAGGAAGCTTTAGAAGAAGCAAGAGTTCCAGGAAGAAGTGAATTAGTAGATAACAAACTTGGATTAACTATCATGATTGACTATGCTCACTCAACTGAAAGCTTAAATAATATTCTTTCAGCTGTTAAAGCATATACAAGAGGAAGAGTTATTTCAGTATTCGGTTGTGGTGGAGATAGAGATCCAGCAAAGAGAGCTCATATGGGCGAAGTTTCTGGAAAAATTGCAAACTACACAATCATAACTTCAGACAATCCTCGTACTGAAGATCCACAAAAAATTGTTGATCAAATCGAAGAAGGAATGAAGAAGACAACAGGAAAATATGAAGTTGTTGTTGATAGAACTCAAGCTATTAAGAAAGCTTTAGAGATGGCTAACAAGATTGATATCATTGTATTAGCAGGAAAAGGACATGAAACATATCAAGAAATAAATCATGAAAAACATCCTTACGATGAAAGAGTTATTATCAAACAAGTAGTCGACGAAATTCTTGAAGAAAGAAACGAAAAGAAATAGGAGATAAAATTTAATGAACTTTCAGCTTAAGATACTGTTACTCTCATATGTAGTAAGTACAGTTATTGCATGCATAGTAATACCTATATTAAAAAGAAGAAATATTAAACAAACAGAAAGAGAATTAGGAATTCAAGAAACAATTGTTGGAAGAAAAAGTACAGTACCAACAATGGGCGGGCTTATAATTATCGCTTCAACAATAGTTTTAAGTGTATTCTTGTTCTTTAATTATAATGCGGAAGATCCAGAGATTGCATCAAGGTTGTTACCAATGATCTTCGTTACAATCGGTTTCGGAGCTATCGGATTAATTGATGACTTTAAAAAGGTTATTTTAAGAAATGAAGATGGACTTAGTCCAAAAGCAAAGATGGCCGGACTTGTAGTAATAGCAGCAATTTATATTTGTTTATTATTATTTACTTTCAATAATGGAACAGAAACATTCATTCCATTTGTAGATATTTATTGGGCAATGCCTATGTGGTTGTATATTCCATTTGCGCTATTCATTATCGTTGGAACAACAAACGCAGTAAACTTAACAGATGGTGTTGATGGTTTAGCAACTACAGTTACAACTATTATTATGGCAGCATTAACAGTTATATCAATTATTATGGGCATCAAAGAGGTTACAATTTTTGGATGCATCATTATGGGTGTAGAACTTGGATATTTAATTTTCAATATTCACCCAGCACATATATTTATGGGCGACACAGGATCATTACTACTAGGTGGAGCAATTGCTGGTATTAGTTTATACATGAAAATGCCATTACTACTTTTATTTATGGCAATTATTCCAATTTGTGAAACAATGTCAGTTATTCTACAAGTACTATATTATAAAAAGACAAAGAAAAGATTATTTAAAATGGCACCAATCCATCATCATTTCCAATTAACAGGATGGAGAGAAAACAAAATTGTTATCATATTTAATTTGATAACACTTATCGGATCAGTAATTAGTGTTTGGGCTATATATTAATTAAGGAGTACAAATGTCAAACGGAGAAGAGGTAAGAAAAACTAAAAGTCTTCCAAAGAAGAAACTTAATAGAGTTGACGTGCCAATGGTTATTATCATTTTGATATTAATAGCCTTTGGCATTGTTATGGTTTTATCTGCTAGTGCTCCAAAGTCATTATCAGAAAATGGTACCAGTTATAACTATGTAATTAAACAAGCTGGGGTAGCAGTTTTAGGAATAGTTATAATGTATATAATATCAAGACTTGATTATCGTAAGTTAAAGAAATGGTATTTATTGATTTACTTCTTTTCAGTATTAGCATTGTTCTCAGTTTTTGTACCAGGACTCGGAGTTGCAGCTAATGGAGCTAGAAGATGGGTTGCTATTGGTTCAATTCAATTCCAACCATCAGAAATTACAAAGATTGGGTTAGTAATAGCATTAGCTGGATACTTTACAGATGAAAGAAAAGTAAAACGTGGACTTTTAACAGACATTTTTATACCACTTGGAATGGCAGCAATTCCTGCGATAATAGTATGGAAATTGCAAAACCACATGTCTGCAGCATTAATTATGCTAGCAATAACACTTATTATTATATTTATTTCAGGTGTAAAAAAATCTACATTTTTTGGATCACTTGGAGTTATAAGTGGCGTATTAGGAATACTAGGAACTACTGGGGTTTTAGGCAAGTTATTTGATTCGTTCAGAGGTGACAGAATCCAGGCTTGGCAAGATCCTTTAAATAGCACACTTGATTCTGCATATCAAACAAAACAAAGTTTATATGCAATTGGAAGCGGTGGACTATTTGGTGTAGGACTTGGTCAAAGTACACAAAAATATACATACTTACCAGAAGCACATAACGACTTCATTTTTGCAATTATTGCAGAAGAGATGGGATTATTCGGATGTGCATTTGTAATTCTTTTATATGCATTCTTCGCATTTAGAGGAATTATAATTTCAATAAGAGCACAAGATTTGTTTGGAAAATTAATAGCAACAGGAATTATTTCTCAAGTTATGATTCAAACAATTATGAATATTGCTGTTTGTACAGCAGTAATGCCTAATACTGGTGTATCATTACCATTCTTAAGTTATGGTGGAACTTCATTATTAATGTTATTAGTAAGTATGGGCTTAGTATTAAGTGTTTCTCGTAATAGAAAAGTTGAAGAAAACTAATTGTTGAAAGGAGGAGATATGAAAGCAGTTATAGCGGCAGCACAAACTGGTGGACATATTAATCCGGGATTAGCAATCGCAAATAAAATAAGAAAAGAAGAACCTGATTCAGAAATCATCTTTATTGGAACAGATTCTGGCCTAGAAGCCGATTTGGTACCAAGAGAAGGATATGAGTTAAAGACAGTAAATTGTTATGGATTATCAAGATCATTTAAATTATCTACAATCAAACATGGAATCCAAACTTTACATTCTGTTTCAGAAGCAAAAAAGATTTTAAAAGAGTTTAATCCAGATGTAGTTATTGGAACAGGTGGATTCATTACATGGGTAGTATGTAAAGCTGCTCAAAAACTTCATATACCATACTTAGTACATGAAAGTAATGTTTTACCGGGAAAAGCAACACAATGGGTTTCTAAAAAAGCAGATAAGATTTTAGTAGGATTCGAAGAATCAAAAGATAGATTACCAAAGGCAAAGAAAGTTGTTTTCACTGGTAATCCAACCAAAGTAGTTAAACTAGATTTAACAAAGCAAGAAGTAGAAGATAAGAAAAAAGAAAACGGATACGATATAGAAAAACCATTAGTTTTAGTTTTTGGTGGAAGCCAAGGAGCAAAGAATATCAATAAATCAATGGTTGGATTGATAAAAAGTATTGTTAATGGAGATTCAACTATTCCATATCAAGTTATGTGGGCAGTAGGTCCAAAGAATTTTGATGGAGTAAAAGAAGAATTAGAATCTAACAATATTGATGTTGAAAATATAAAAGATATTAAAGTTCTTCCTTATATATATAATATGGGAGAAATGATGAATATCGCAGATATGGTTGTATGTAGAAGTGGAGCAATGACAGTTACAGAGACAGAAAAGATAGGTGTTCCAGCAATATTTATTCCATATCCATTTGCAGCAGAAAATCATCAAGAGTTCAATGCTAGAACCGTTGAAAAACAAGGCGGAGCAAAGGTTATATTAGATAGTGAAATAACATCTACTATATTAAATAGTATGATTTGTGAAATGATATCTGATAAAGAAAATTTAAAAACAATGGCAAACGCAATAGCAGCAATGTCTGCAAGCAATGTTGAAGACCATATATATAATGAAGTAAAAGATACGGTCTTGCAAAATATCGAAAAATAATTTAGAATATCACAGCAATGAGATTTAGTTGAAAAATCTTAATTGGTGTGATATTTTAGTTTCATACAGTTAAAAAATAGTAAATTGGAGATAAGAATGGCAAATAAGTTAATCATCGTCGAATCACCATCTAAGGCGGTTACGATCAAAAAATATTTAGGAGAAGGATATAAGGTTGAAGCATCAAAGGGCCACATTAGGGATTTACCAAAATCAAAACTTGGTGTAGATACTGAAAACGATTTCGAACCTGAGTACATTAATATAAGAGGAAAAGCAGAGTTAATTAATTCATTAAAGTCGGCAGCTAAAAAAGCAGACAAAGTATATCTTGCAACTGACCCTGACCGTGAGGGAGAGGCAATTGCATATCATTTAGCATACATCTTAGGAATACCAGAAGACGAAGCATGTAGAGTAACTTTTAATGAAATAACTAAAGAAACAGTTAAAGCTAACATCAAAGAACCAAGAAAAATAGACATGAATTTAACTGATGCACAACAAGCTAGACGTGTAATGGATAGAATTGTTGGTTATAAGATTAGCCCTATATTATGGAAGAAAGTTAGAAGAGGACTTTCTGCAGGTAGAGTTCAATCAGTAGCAGTTAAACTTATTTGCGACAGAGAAGAAGAAATTGAAAAATTCGTTCCAGAAGAATATTGGAACATATATGCCATTCTTTCAAAAGATAATAATAAATTCTCAGCTAGATTCACTGGAGCAAACGGTGAAAAAGTTGAACTACATCATCAAGATGAAGTTGATGAAATTTTAAAAGATATTAAGAATACTAAATATAAAGTAGTTTCTGTAAAACTTGGAACTAGAAAGAAAAATCCAGCTCCACCATTTACAACATCTACTTTACAACAAGAGGCTTCAAGAAAATTAGGATTCGCAATTAGAAAAACAATGAGTGTTGCTCAAACACTTTATGAATCAGGTTTCATAACATACATGAGAACTGACTCTACAAGAATTTCTGAATCTGCAAGAAATGCAGCAAAAGAAGTTATTGTTTCTAAATACGGAAAAGAATACTATGAAAATAGATATTATAAAACACCATCAGGAGCACAAGATGGACATGAAGGTATAAGACCTGCATATGTTGATAGATCTCCTGAAACAGTTAAAAATCAATTAGATGACGACCAATTTAAACTATATAACTTAATCTACAATAGATTTATTGCAAGTCAAATGTCAGCAGCAGTTTATGATACTGTTTCTGCACAAATTGATACAGAAAAAACAAAACTAGATAATGTATATAACTTCAGCGCATCAGGCCAAACACTTAAATTTAAAGGATTTATGACATTATATGTTGAGGATAGAGATGATTCAAACGATGAGGATGATGAATCAATAATCCCAGAATTAACTGAAGGCGAAACATTAAAGAAGGAAAGAATTGATAGCAAACAAAGCTTCACAGAACCACCAGCAAGATACACAGAAGCAAGCTTAGTAAAAGAACTTGAACAAAAAGGAATTGGAAGACCAAGTACTTATGCTACAATTATTTCTACTATTATGGATAGAAAATATATCGGAAAAGAGAAGAAACAATTAATTCCAACAGACCTTGGAAAAGTTGTTAATACTTTATTAGTAGAAAACTTCCCTGATATTATTAATGTTGAATTCACAGCTGATATCGAAAATCAATTTGATAGTATCGCTGAAGGAAAAGAACCTTGGAAACAAGTAATTAGAGAGTTCTATGGACCTTTCGCAAAAGAACTTGAGAAGGTTGAAAAAGAAGTAGAACATGTTAAATTAGAAGAACAAGTTAGTAACGTTAAGTGCGAAAAATGTGGAAGACTAATGGTTGTAAAAGAAGGAAGATTTGGTAAGTTCTTAGCTTGCCCAGGATTCCCTGATTGCAAAAATATCAAACCATATGTTAAAGCAATTGACGTACCATGCCCAGTTTGCGGTTCTGAAGTATATGAAAGAAAAGCAAGAAGAGGAAAATGCTACTATATTTGTTCAAAGAACAATCAAAAATTAGATGATCCATGTGTATATATTTCTTGGGAAAAACCAGTACCAGGACAAGAATGGGATCCAACAGAAGCATTAGAAAACTTAGAAAAGAAAAAGAAGAGAGCAGCTAAAAAGACTACAACAAAGAAGACTACAAAGAAAGCAGCTGCTAAGAAAACAACTAAAAAGACTGCAACTAAAAAGACCGCTGCAAAGAAAACTACAACTAAAAAAGCTGCAGAAAAGAAAGAAACAGTAAAGAAAACTACTGCAAAAAAGACAACTAAGAAAGCAACTACAACTAAGAAAACAGCAGCAAAGAAGGCTACAACTAAAAAGTCAACAGCTAAGAAAACTACTAAAAAGAGCAGTAAAAAATAATTAATTAAATTTTTCAGAGGGAAAAATGGAATTTGTTTTAACAACGGCCATCCCATTTGTTGAAAAGATGTTTTTATTATTCTTAATCTTTTCATTTGGTGGATGGATAGTAGAAGAAGTTTATGTATCAATAATAGAAAAGAAACTTGTAAAGAGAGGATTCTTAATAGCCCCACTTTGTCCTATTTATGGACTAGGTGGAATCTTTATAACGATTTGCCTAACATGGTGTAAAGAGTGGCCTGTAGCAGTATTCTTTCTAGCAATTCTAGTTAGTGGAATTGTTGAATACATTGCAAGTTTTGTACTAGAAAAGGCATTCAACGCTAGATGGTGGGATTATTCTGACCATAAGTTCAACATTAATGGAAGAGTATCAATAAATACTCTTATCCCATTTGGACTATTTGGATTAGGAGTTATTTATTTAATAAATCCATTCTTATTCAATAACATACTAGATCCAATGCCAGAATTAGCAAGACATTTAACAGCTGGCATATTAGCATTAATATTTATAGCTGATATGATTATCTCATTTAAAGTAGTTAGCAAAGTCGCAAAAACAGCAGAACATGTAGGTGGAGCTAGGGGCAATAAAGACGATACTGATGAAATAAATGCAAAAGTTAAAGAAGAACTTAAAAATAACAAGATGGCAGTTAGATTTATTGAGTCACATCCAAGATTCAAAGTAGCACACGAAAAGGTCAAAGCTATTGCAAATAAAGGAAAAGAGAGAATTAAAGAAAGCGCTGAAAAGAGCAAAAAAGTCATCCAAGAGAAGACAACTAAAGCAAAAGAGAAGTTAAATCCTAAGAAATCAAAAACTAAAAAAGAAGATCAAAAAGAGGAGTCTAAAAAAGACTAATATAATAAAGATAAAAAAATATAAAAATATTGGAAAAAGCCTTGAAAAAAGGCTTTTTCTTGTGGTATAATGGTTCCGTTGCAAAATACACACACGGAACGAGTTTGAGGTAAGTGCTTGAAGAAAAAATCAAGTTTCAAATTACTTCAAGTTGCCGAAAATGCTGACTTTCGTGGAGGTCAAAAAACTAAAAGGAGGAAATTAAAATGGCAGTTGTTGCAATGAAACAATTACTAGAAGCTGGTGTTCATTTCGGACATCAAACTAGAAGATGGGATCCTAGAATGGCAGAATACATATTCCAAGCTAGAAACGGTATCCACATCATCGATTTACAAAAGACATCAAAAAAATTAGACGAAGCTTATGAGTTCATGAAAGAACAAGCTGAAGAAGGAAAGACAGTTCTATTTGTTGGAACAAAGAAACAAGCTCAAGAATGCATGAAAGAAGCTGCAGAAAAGAGCGGAATGTACTATGTTAACCAAAGATGGTTAGGTGGAACATTAACAAACTTCTCAACAATTAGAGACAGAATTAACAAATTAGAAGAATTAGAAAGAATGTCAGAAGACGGAACTTTCGAAGTACTTCCAAAGAGAGAAGTAGTTCTTTTAAAGAAAGAAATGGAAAAATTAACAAAGAACTTAGGTGGTATCAAGAACATGACAGATATCCCTGGAGTTATGTTTGTAGTTGATCCTAAGAAAGAACATAATGCTGTAGTTGAAGCTCATAAATTAGGAATTCCTGTTGTAGGTTTAGTTGATACTAACTGCAACCCAGATGACGTTGATTATGTTATCCCTGGAAATGATGATGCTATAAGAGCAGTTAAATTAATTGCTGACAGTATGGCAAATGCAATCATCGAAGGAAAACAAGGTGAAATCCTTGAAGATGAAACAATGGAAGACATGGCAGCTGAAGAATCAGTTGAAAGCATGGAAGAAGTTGTTGCAGCTGAAGAAGAATCAAACGTTGAAGAATAATTTTTAATAATTATAAAAATTAATTTAGGAGGAAAAAATATTATGGTTACAGCAGCACAAGTTAAAGAATTAAGAGAAAAAACAGGCGCTGGAATGATGGAATGTAAGAAAGTTCTAGCAGAAACAGACGGAAATGAAGAAAAAGCTATCGAACTACTAAAAGAAAGAGGAGTTCTTAAAGCTGAAAAGAAATCTGGAAGAATTGCAGCTGAAGGTTTAGTTAACACATATATTTCAGATGATAAAAAAGTTGGAGCTATTGTAGAAGTTAACTGCGAAACAGACTTTGTTTCAAGAGGAGACGACTTCAAAGCATTCGTAGCATCTATTGCAAAGCAAGTTGCTACACAAGATCCAAAAGACGTTGAAGATTTATTAGCACAAAAATATATTGAAGATGAAAGCATCACAGTTCAAGAAGCATTAACAAATCTTATTGCTAAGATTGGTGAAAACATGTCAATCAGAAGATTTGAAAGATATGTAACAGAAGGAGCTGTAACAGGATATCTTCACAATGAAGGTGCTATCGGTGTTTTAGTTGATTTAAGCCAAGACGACGTAGAACTAGGACAAGATATTTGTTTACAAATCACAGCAGGAAAACCAGAATTCTTAAATGAAGATGATGTTCCAGCTGATAGATTAGAAAAAGAAAAAGAGATTTTAAAAGCACAAGTTATCAACGAAGGTAGACCAGAAAACGTAGCTGAAAAAATCGTTATGGGAAGATTAGGAAAATTCTATGGAGAATACTGCTTAGTAGACCAAGAATTCGTTAAAGATTCTTCTCAATTAGTAAAAGATGTTTTAAAATCTAAAGGTGTTACAATTAACAGATTTGCAAGATTAGAGAGAGGCGAAGGAATCGAAAAGAAACAAGAAAACTTTGCTGAAGAAATTGCAAAACAAGTTAAAGGTGTTTAATATCTTTATAAATTTAATGGAGGTATAAAATGGCAACAAAAGGAGCAAGAGAACATATCACTCTAGAATGCACAGAGTGCAAAAATAGAAATTATGTTTCTGAAAAAAATAAAAGAAATAATTCTGATAGATTAGAAATTAAGAAATATTGTAAATTCTGCAAGAAAACAACAGTACATAAAGAAACAAAATAATTTATGATAATCACTTAAGTGAAACTTAAGAAGAGAAAGAGGTTGAAATGGCAGATAAAGAAAAGAAAGCTAAAGTAAAAGCTGAAAAGAAAAATGATAAGAAAAAACTTAAAGCTCCAAAAGCAGGAAACGGTAAACACTGGTTCAAAGATTTTAGAGCAGAGTTAAAAAAGATTATATGGCCAACAAAACGTCAATTACTAGAGAATACAACAGTTGTTATTTCAATGGTAATCATTGTTGCAGTTATAATTTTCTTATTAGATTTAGCATTCAAATCAATTACTGGAGCAGTTACATCAGGAATTGTTGATTCAAAGAAAGCAAACAGTACTGATAACACAGCTATTAATACAGTAATAGATACAAACAACGAAACAGTTGAAAACACAGCTTCAAGCGAGAATGCTCAATAATAAAAATTTTTGAGGAGGACAAGATGTCTCAAAAAGATTATGATAACGAGCCAAGATGGTATGTAGTTCATACATATTCTGGTTATGAAAACAAAGTTAAGACTGACCTTGAAAAAACAATAAAGAACAGAGAATTAGAAGAATACTTCTTTGATATTGTTGTTCCAATGGAAGAACAAATCGAAATCAAAGATGGAAAAAGAAAATCTAATTTAAAGAAAGTTTTCCCTGGTTATGTTTTAGTTAAAATGATAGTAACAGAACAAACTTGGTACATAGTTAGAAATACAAGGGGTGTTACAGGATTCGTTGGTTCTGGAACAGATCCTATTCCACTAACAGAAGCTGAAATCAGAAAGATGGGATTCGATGTTACAGCTCAAGCAGTTAATGTTAATTTTGATGTTAACGATGAAGTTAGAGTTATGGCAGGACCATTTGAAGGTTACACAGGAACTGTTATGGAAATAAACAAAGAAAAACATATTATCAAAGCATCTATTTCAATGTTTGGTAGAGAAACTCCAGTTGAGTTAGATTTCACAGATGTTGAAAAGTTAAAATAATTATGCTATAATATGAAACGCGTCTGTTAATTTTTACAGACACATCAAATTTAGTTAAATTGAATTAGAAACACTAATTCTTTTTATAATAAATTATTTTTTATACAAACCAAAAAGAAGGAGGTGCACACACAAATGGCAGACAAAGAAGAGAAAGACATAATCATTAAATTACAAATTGAAGCCGGAAAGGCAACACCAGCTCCACCAGTTGGACCAGCATTAGGTGGTTCAGGAGTTAACATTATGGACTTCTGTAAACAATTTAATGAGCAAACTGCTAAAACTCCAGGAATGATCATTCCAGTAGTTATTACAGTTAAAAAAGACAAATCTTTCACATTCATCACAAAAGAGCCACCTATGGCTGTATTAATTAAGAAAGCTTGCGGAATCCAAAAAGCTTCTGGAAAACCTAATACAACTAAAGTTGCAAAACTAACAAAGGCTCAAGTTGAAGAGATTGCGAAAGCAAAAATGCCAGACTTAACAGCAGCTTCATTAGAAACAGCTATGAGTATGGTTGCAGGAACAGCTAGATCAATGGGTGTTACTGTAGAAGAATAATTATTGATCAATTTATAATATGGGAGAGATTAGAAAATAATCTCGTTTGAACCAAAGGAGGTAAAAATGAAGAAAGGCAAGAGATATGTTGAAAGTGCTAAATTAGTTGATTCTAAGAAATTATATTCAACAAAAGAAGCATTAGACATTATTGAAAAAATGCCACAACCAAAGTTTGATCAAACAGTTGAATTACACGTTAAATTAGGTGTTGATTCAAAACAAGCTGATCAACAAGTTAGAGGTACAGTAGTACTTCCACATGGTACAGGTAAAACACAAAAGGTATTAGTATTCGCTAAAGGACCTAAAGCTGACGAAGCTACAGCAGCTGGAGCAGATTATGTAGGTGCTGAAGAATTAATACCAAAAATCCAAAACGACGGTTGGTTTGACTATGATGTAGTAGTTGCAACACCAGATATGATGGGTGTTGTAGGAAGATTAGGAAAGGTATTAGGACCTAAAGGATTAATGCCAAACCCTAAATCAGGAACAGTTACAATGGACGTAACAAAAGCTATCCAAGAAATTAAATCTGGTAAAGTTGAATACAGATTAGATAAAAACAATGTTATTCACTTAGGATTTGGTAAAGTTTCATTTGGAGCTGACAAATTAGCAGAAAACTACGATGTAGTTATGAATGCTATCATCAAAGCAAAACCAGCAGCAGCTAAAGGACAATATATTAAGAGCGTATCAATAGCTCCTTCAATGGGACCTGGTTTGTATATAGACCAAAAATAATTTATTTAAGCCAAAGACAGTAAGCAATTAGTAAGTCTTACCGAGGTTAATATAGAAAGAATTTTCATTCAATCTATTAGCCTCGTGGCTAGTAGATTGAATTTTTTTATAGAGAAAACATTCTCAAATTACTTTGTTACAGGAGGTGAAAATTAAAAATGGCAAGTTCAAAAATTATTGCTGAGAAAGAAGAGAAAGTAAAAGCATTATCTGAAGAATTAAAAGATTGCAAATTATTACTTTTAGTAGACTACAGAGGAATTACAGTTGAAGAAGATACAAAATTAAGAAAAGACTTAAGAGAAGCAAAAGGAACAAGCAAAGTTGTTAAGAACAACATCTTAAAAAGAGCATTAGATATGAACGGTGAAAGTGGTTTAGATGAAATGCTAGTTGGACCAAACACAGTTATCTACTCTAAAGAAGATTACTTAGCACCTTTAAAAGTTGTTTACAAATTCTCTAAAGCAAACGAAAACTATGTAATCAAAGGTGGTTACATCGATGGTGAATTAAAATCATTAGAAGAAATCATGCAATTAGCTACATTACCATCAAGAGAAGAATTACTTTCAAAATTGGCTGGATCTTTATTACAAACAATTGCAAAACTTGCAGTTGCATTAGATCAAGTTAAAGGAAAGAAAGAAAGCGAAACAGTTTCAGTAGAAGCAGCACCAGCTGAAGAAGCTAAAGCTGAAGAAACACCAGCAGCTGAAGAAGCTGCACCAGCAGAGGAAGTTAAAGCTGAAGAAGCAGCACCAGCTGCAGAAGAAGCACCAAAAGCTGAATAATTAATACCCAAGTACAGGTTAAGTACTCAAGATTATGAGAAAGCATAATCAAAATTAGATTTAAAAATAATTAAAAAAATAAAATTTTTATAGGAGGAATTTTAAAATGGCAAAAGTTGAAGATTTATTAGAATCAATTGACAGCTTAACAGTAGTAGAATTAGCTGAATTAGTTAAGAGTATTGAAGAAAAATACGGAGTATCTGCAGTAGCAGCAGCACCAGCAGCAGCTGGAGCAGCAGCAGGCGCAGCTGAAGAAAAGAGCGCATTCACAGTAGTATTAAAATCAGCAGGAGCATCTAAAATCAACGTAATCAAAGTTGTTAGAGATGCAACAGGATTAGGATTAAAAGAAGCTAAGGATTTAGTTGATGGAGCTCCTAAGACAATTAAAGAAAACTTACCAAAAGACCAAGCTGAAGACTTAAAAGCTAAATTAACAGAAGCTGGAGCTGAAGTTGAATTACAATAATTAAGTCAAAGACTTAGTAATTAAGTAAAAAATTCAATTACAATTAGAGATTATTTTAACTAATCTAGTTGAAGTAATCTCTAATTTTTTACCCTAAAATCAACGTTTAATCGATGTTTGTTCTTGACAATAGGGCGTTCAAAGATTAAAATTTATACAGACTTTTTAAGGAGTTAAAAAATGAGAATATTATTAGACGCAATGGGCGGAGATAACGCTCCTGATGCAACTATAAAAGGTGCGGTTGATGCAATTGATGAAGTAAAAGCTGAGATTGTTTTAATAGGACAAGAAGCTGTAATCAATGCTAAATGCCAAGAATTTTATGGTAAGAAATTAAAAGATATAAATCCAAGATTATCTATAAAGAATGCAACAGAAATAATCATTATGGAAGATCAACCAACAGTAGCTATTAAGAATAAGAAAGATTCTTCAATGGTTGTTGGATTTAACATGCTTAAAAATGGTGAAGGTGATGTATTTATTTCTGCTGGAAACTCAGGCGCATTGTTAGCCGGAGCAACACTATTAGTAGGAAGAATTCATGGAATTGATAGACCTGCATTAGCTGGTATTTTACCTGCATATCATGGTCGTTTAGTTTTAATGGATTGTGGAGCTAATACAAATTGTAAGCCAATTAACTTACTACAATTTGCTCAAATGGCTTCAATCTACATGAAAACAACAGTAGGAGTTGAAAATCCTAGAATTGGATTATTAAACATTGGAACAGAAGAGACTAAAGGAAATGAATTAATTAAACATTCATACAAATTATTAAAGAAATTTAGTCCTGATTTAGATATCAATTTTGTTGGAAATGTTGAAGGAAGAGAAGCATTCTTAGGCGGAATCGACGTAGTAATCGCAGACGGATTTACAGGAAATATCTTCTTAAAAACTGTTGAAGGAATGGGTAAATTCATTAAGAGATCACTTACAGAAAGCATTAAGAAAAATGTTTTAAGTACTATTGCTGCAGTACCAAGTTTACCAGCAATGAAACGATTCTCAAAAATGATGGACTACAAAGAATATGGTGGTGCATTATTTTTAGGAGTAAAACAACCAGTAGTTAAAGCTCATGGTAGTAGTGATGCAAAAGTATTTAAATTCACTATTAAACAAGCAGAAAAATTTGTTGAAAATCAAGCAGTTAAGAAATTAACAGAAACATATGCTTCAGATAACAACAAAGAAAAAATGGCTGAAATCAAGGAATATTTACAACAAATTGAAGCTGAAAAAAGTGCTGAATAATATTTCAAAAAAGTAAAGAAATGGCCATAAATAATGCTTGACAATTAAAAGTCATTGTAATAAGGTATTGATAACCAAATAATTTAAGAAATTATTAATGTTTATACATTTAGGAGGAAATAAAATAATATGAATTCAGAAGAAATTTTCGAAAAAGTAAAAGAAATAATTGTAGAACAATTAGGAACACCAGAAGCT
>JAEEGL013716692.1_pt1 | contig 35047 bp, 33 predicted proteins | sample 9134231 | NCBI WGS metagenome assembly JAEEGL01 (sample SAMN16246548, study PRJNA631951) | gut metagenome | biome: gut microbiome; feature: rumen; material: fiber-attached | host: Bos | place: Iran: Karaj | collected 2018-10 | reverse complement strand
ATTCCATATTTAATACCTATTCTTGGTAAGTTTATAGATGTGAAGCTTAAGTTTCCACGTCCTGGGGTTACTGATGGGCCACATACGTTAGCTAATACTCTTGTTCTACATCCCATATAACCTACTTCAGTATTAAAGTCTCCTTCAACTAAGAATGGTTTATTGAAACTTGAATCTAAGAATGAGAAATTAGGGAATAATCTTTTTGCAGAAACTCTACAAGCAAGTCTAAATAAATCATAACTTGGGTCTTCTTTAAAATAGTTTACTCCTTCTTTTACTTTAAAAATTGATATTGGGAATATTGGAGTTTCTCCATGTCCTAATCCTTCATCTGTTGCAAGAAGATAGTTTTTAATAACCATTCTTCCTTCTGGAGAAGTATCAGTTCCAAAGTTTACACTACTAAATGGAACTTGTGCTCCAGCTCTTGAATGCATTGTATTTAAATTATGAATAAATGCTTCCATAGCTTGGAATGTTTGTCTATCAGTTTTCTTAATAGCATTATTGTAAGAACTTTCAAATATTTCTTCTAATCTTTTTGATTTAGTAAAGTCACTAAATATATTTAAATCAAATTCAATACTTTCTAATTTGTCAATGATTTCAATTACTTTATTGAAATTAACAAATTCACTAAATCCTTCGAATTCTAGTAAGTTTGCTAATTCTTGTTTAAATTCCTTTTTAAATGTTTTAAGTACTCCAGGAGCCATATAATAATCAAATGCTGGTATACTTTGACCACCATGTTGTTCATTTTGATTTGCTTGAATTGCTATTGCTGCAAGAGCTGTATAAGATCCAATTGAATTTGGAGTTCTTAAAAATCCATGTCCTGTAGAAAAACCAGTTTTAAATAATTTATTTAAATCGATTTGTGTACAAGTTGTAGTACCCATTGCCCAGAAATCAAGGTCATGAATGTGGATATAACCTTCATCATGAGCTTTAGCAAATTTAGAATCCATTAAATAAGCTTTAGCAAATTCTCTTGATACAGTTGAACCGAAATGAAGCATAGTTCCCATTGGTCCATCTCCATCAACATTTGCATTTTCTCTTTTAGCATTTTCTTCAGTAGCTGTCTTTAATCCAAGCGCTTCAATTGATTTAACAAATTTATGTTGTTGTTTAACAACAAATGCATCACGAGAAGCAGCTCTTCTTTCTCTATAACCTTTAAAAGATTCATAAACTTCTGCATATTTTAGTTTTTGTAGAGCAACTTCAATGGCATCACTGATATCCTCTACTCCAATTGTCTTTCTATCTTTATACTCTTTCTTTATATAATCAAGGACTTTTTCTTTAACCTTGTTTACTTCCTTTTCATCATAGTCTTCATATACACTATCAAATCCCTTTTTGATAGCAATAGCTACCTTTGTATCATCAAAGCCAACTCGTTGTCCACTACGTTTAACGACGATTATTTCATCAAAAAAATCTTTCTCCATATATTTATCCTCCCTATCCCAATTTTTAATTTTCTTCGGCTACAATAAGTGTATCATAATAATGACACATCGCAATGTTTTTTTTGCTCTTTTTTTTAAAATTGACATATTATTTTTTTAAGAAAAAAAATTTTTTGTCCTAAAAAAACATTTTTACCTTTGATACATAAGGAAAGTGAAAAAATAAACTTTTTTTGTTCGATTTACACCTGTAAAATGTGTACATTTTTTTAAAACAATTAAATGCTTTTATTTGTTGTTTTATATGCTATAATAGTGTTACGAAATGGGTGATACGATGGAAAAGCTCAAGATAGCAATGTTTATGGATTCATTCTATCCTGATATTAACGGAGTTATTCTTGTGATGGAACACTTGCTTAGATGTATGAGTGAGTATGCAGAGGTTACTTTGGTTGTTCCAAAAACAGGTAGTGAAAAAGACGATAATAAATATCCATTTAAGATAATTAGAATAGATAGTGTTCCTCTTCTTCATACTGGATATAAATTAGGAATGGTAGATATTGAATATCGAAAATTAAAAAAACTCTTTAAAAAAACAGATTTCGATATAGTACATATTCATTCTCCATTTTCGCTTGGAAGATTAGGTGTTAGAGTCGCAAGAGACAAACATATTCCGGTTATTGCCACTATGCATTCTAGATGGGAGTTTGAGTTTAAAAAATACTTAAAATCTAAGACTATTGCTAAATTGTGTGTTAAACATTTAATTAAAACATATAATAAATGTGATGAGTGTATTGCTTTAAATAAAGCTTTAATAAAGGTATATAGAGATTATGGTTATAAAGGTGAATTTAAAATAATCAATAATGGTACTGACTTAGAAATAGTTAAAGATGAGAAAAAAGCACTAGACTTAGTTAATAATAAGTTTAATATAAAGAAAAATGAAACAGTATTCTTATTTGTAGGTAGAATTATCAGTATTAAGAATATTTTCTTTATCTTAGATACTCTAAGAGAATTAAAAAGACGTGGAGTTAAATTTAAGATGTTATTTGTAGGATCTGGTCCTGACTTTAATAATTTAAAGAAACGTATTAAAGAATATGATATGGATAAAGAAGTTATTATGACAGGTAAGATAATGGATAGAGAACTATTAAAAGCTATTTACTATAGAGCTACTCTATTTATATTCCCTTCATTATTTGATTCTTCTTCACTAGTACAAATAGAAGCTGCATCACAAAAAACACCTACTATATTTATAGAAGGTTCTGTTACTTCTGACACAGTTGAGAATAATATTAATGGGTTTACTGAAAAGGAAGATGTTGATTTATTTGCAGATAGAATTGAAGAAATACTAAATGATCAGAAACTATATAAGAAGGTACAACAGGGTGCTAAGAAAGATTTAGCAAGGCCTTGGACTGATATAGCAAAAGAAACATATAATTATTACTTAGAAGTTATAGAAAAGCATAAAAAGAACTAGTTTATAACTAGTTTTTTTATTCAAAATATAATCAAATATTTAAAAAATTATATGATATAATATATATGAAGATAGGTGATATTATGGTAGATAGTGGTACCGTTAGTGGACATGCTAGTGATTTAATTAATAATTTAGATAATTATTCTGCAACAATGGGAGGATTAGATGGTATTTGGAAAGGAAATTCTCATGATAATACTATCCAACAAGCAGAACAATTTGTAAGCGAATATAAAACAATTGAAAGTCAAATGAATCAATTTGCACAAGCATGTAGTCAATATAATAGTTATGAATCATTAAAACAGCAAATATTAAGTACTCAATATGCAATGAATAGTGATCCAAATAGTGATAAATCTGCTTATGTTACAGCAATTAATCAAATGACAGAAGAAAAAAATATAATTAAAAATAATATTTTACAATGTTTAAATGCTGCTTCTAGTCCAAAATTAGAAGCTTCTCCAATTAATATATCTATTGCTGCTGGAAGTGGAGCTGCTGCTGTTGTTGCTGGTGCTAATACTGCATTTATAAAATCATTAATGAGTGAGGTTGGTAACACTATTTCTGATTATCCTGGAATTGGATTCCATGATGGATTATGGTGTGCAGACTTTGCTTCTGAGATGCTTATTCGAAATGGTTGTAATATTCCAAGATGCAGTGTTGCGGGTGATGGAACAGATTCTTACGATATCTTCTATGCTCTTAGAAATAATGGATCTGTAGTCCATTTGGATTCTGGTGCTGCTAATATGGGATATAGTGATTCTTCTGAATATGATCCAGGATATACTCCACAACCGGGTGATGTAGTTTTATTCAACTGGGATTATGATGGAAGTACTGATCACGTTGGCTTTGTTGTAGAAGATAATGGAGATGGCACTATTACTACTCTAGAAGGAAATACTTCTGGAGAAGCTGGTGGAAGTTGTGTTGCTATTAAAAATAGAGATCGTAATTTAGTCTATGGATATGCAACCCCTGTATTTAATGCATAATATATAATAATAAAAGGAGATAGTATGAATAAGGATATTATAGATGCTTTTCATATATATAATAAGGATGAGGTAATTTCATGCAAACATCTTGAAAGTAGCCAAAATAATATTTTTATTATTAAAACTAGTAAAGATTCTTATATTATTAAAGAATATTCTCATGATGCGATTAGAAATAATAAAGATTTAGAAATAAGGAAAGAACAAATACGTATTAGTCGTATTTGGAAAGCTAAGAATATACCTTGTATATTACCTCTTAGTGATATATTTTATAGTAATAATCATTATTATATTATTTATCCTTATATAGAAGGTAAAGTATATGATGAAGGTAAACTAAATTTAGAACAAATAAAAAAGCTTGCTTATTATCAAGCTAAAATACATAAATTAAATATTTCTTCTACTCTACCTCATCATATTAAAAAAATTGATTTTAAAGATAGTAAGATTCAAAGTATGATAGATTTAAATAATAAATATGTGCATGTTGCGAACAAAGAAAAAGTAGTTTGTCACAACGATTATAAACCTTTAAATATAATATGGGTTGATGATAAACCTAATTTTATTGATTTTGATGCGGTTTACTGTAATCATCCGACTTTTTCTTTATTAGAGAGTGCCTATACTTTTACTCATAAAGGAACAGAAATCAATTTAGCTTATTACAAAGAATATATAAAAGCATATATATCTGAGTATAAAAAAGAGTTAAAAGATATTAATGCAGCGATATATGGTTGTTGGAACGGTAAGATTCAATGGCTTAAATATTTAAAAGAGACAAAGAAAAAAGATAAAGGTATTGATAATCTTACTAATCAAATGATTAGATATCAAGATTATGTAAATGATATAAAGAATATATTATTATAATAAACAAAAAACTAGTCAAGCGACTAGTTTTATTATCAAATGGAGCGGATGAGGAGAATCGAACTCCCGTAGTCAGCTTGGAAGGCTGAGGTTCTACCATTAAACTACATCCGCATATACTTTAATCAACCTTAGCCTTTCCGATAGCAAAGGTCGACTAAATAAAGTAGACATATTTAATTATACTAAAATTTCTATATTTGTCAACACTTTTTTAAAACAGTAGCTGTGTAAACTACTGTTTTATATTGTTATTATAATTATCTTTCTAAATATGAAACTATTTCTTCTACTACTATTTTTGGTGTAGATGCTCCTGCCATAATACCTATATTGGAATTTTTATCAATATCTATTTCTTTTAAGTCATCTACATCTTGAACTAAGTATACATTACTACAATTAGCTTTTGATATCACTTCTAATTCTTTTGTATTAGAACTTTTTTTACCACCAACAATTATCATTACATCTACTGTTTTTGACAATTCATTGGTTTCATTTTGACGATTACTTGTCGCATCACATATTGTCTTATCTACTATTATTTCTTCATCTATTTGTTTTTTTATTTCAGATACTAATTCATCAAATTTATTAGAATTAAAGGTTGTTTGTGATACGATATAGATCTTATTCTTATTTGATGTCAAGAATAGTTCTTTACATTCAAAGATGTCTTCTTTGTTTTCTAAAATATATGAATCTTTACCTGAGAAACTTTGTACACCCAATGTTTCTGGATGATTCTTTTTACCAATGATAATGATAAAATAGTCATCTAATTTATGAGATATTTTTGTACGTATTGCTTTTATCTTTCCACATGTTAGATCTAATAGCTCTATATTTTTTTCTTTGGCTTTATCAAATGTATCTTTGATTTCTCCATGTGCTCTAATTATAACTGTAGAATTATTTGGGGCTTCTTCTATTGTTTTAATTGTAGTCATACCTAAACTTTCTAAGTCTTTTATAACTCTTTCATTGTGAACTATTTCTCCTAAACAATATATCTTTTTACCTGTTTTTAGTGCTTTTTCTGCTTCTTCTACGGTATACTTTACACCATTACAGAATCCACTATATTTACCTATTGTAATCATATATTATCTCCTTTTATCTATTGTATAATTGTAACTTATTTTTATTAATTCATATAAATCTTCATCTTTATTAGTATCATCTAATATAAAAGTAATCCAATACTTTTTATTCATATGATATGCTCTATAATAACCTTGTTTGGTTACTAAAGTATCTATTGTTTCTGGTGGTAGTTTAACATTCATTACTTCTACCATTTTATCCTCTTTAGCTAATTTATTTTTATTAACATACATGATTATTCCAAACCATTTTTTATTATCATTATTTCTAAATACAGCATTTTTATCATCATCCCATAGAAATTCTGGTTCTACATTGTATTTTTCTTTTATCCAATTACTTATTCTATTTGATTGTTTATATATAAAGATGTTTTGAAGAGTACATTTTTCTTTTATGTCTTCTAGTGTTTTTCTTAATTCATTTCTTATTGTACTAACAAATTCTCCTATTTGGTTTTCTATACGATAATTTAGATATTCTTCATCTAGTTCTTTATCTATTATTTTGGCTTTTACTTTATTATTTCTGATAGATATTATTATTTCAAAATTATTATTTAATATGCTTTTCTTATATAGATAAGTATCTTTTTCTTTTATAAAGCCATATTCTAATAGTTTATCTTTTAAAATAATACTTTTTTTAAATATTTCTTGTTCCATAAATATATTTTAACATAAAAAAAGTCACTTAATGTGACTTTTATGATAATGTTACTGTTAATTTCTTTTCACTATATTCTTTTCTATTAGCATAAGCAATTGTTAGATCTAATTTATCGCCTTTTTTCTTTGTGTATAATACATCTTTAATATCATTTACATTAGTAACATCTTTTCCTTCTATCTTAGTAATAATATTACCAATTTCTATTCCAGCTTTATCTGCTCCACTACCATCTACTACTTTTGTAATATAGAATCCTGTAGGCATACCATAATTACTATCATTTACCATTTGTCCTTCTATTCCGATAGTAACTTCTGATTTATCATCTTTACCGTTCATTAATGTTTCTATTACATCTTTTACATCACTGATTGGAATTGCGAAGCCCATTCCTTCAATACTAGCAGAAAGAGAAGAATTTGATGAATATTTTACTGAGTTAATACCAACTACCTCTCCAGCACTGTTTACTAGTGCTCCTCCAGAGTTTCCTCCGTTAATAGCAGCATCTATTTGAATCATTTTTGCTGTTACATTATCTACTGTTACTTCCCTATTTAGGGCGCTTACAACACCTGTAGTAACTGATTGTCCATATCCTAAAGCATTTCCTATAGCAATGATACCATTACCTACTTTTAGGTTATTACTGTCACCCATAGTAGCTATTCTAATACTATCTTGTGTTTCTTTATCTAAACTACTTAGTTTTACTGAAATAACAGCAACATCTTTTCTATCTGATGTTCCTTTAATTGTAGCATCTGCATTCTTTCCATTTATGAATTGTACTGATAGTTCTTCAGCACCTTCTACAACATGATTATTAGTTAGAATTAATAATTCTGTATCTGTTTGACTAATAATAATTCCAGATCCAGCTCCTTCACTATATTGTTCTTCTCCAAAAAAGCTTGGACCATAATATCCTGAATTTACTAATGTCTTACTTGTTATAGCAACTATTGAAGGCATTACTTCTTCAACTACTTCAGATACATCTGTTATATAGATACCATCTGATTTTGCTTTTGTTGTTTCTGTATATTTTAATGTTACTTTATTCTTATTAGCATTCTTTGCCTTTTCTATTTCTCCAATGTTTAATAATCCAACATTATGTAGAGCAACAATTAATGCTCCAAAGACAATTAGGATAATTAAGCATATAACGACATATATACTTTTACCGCCTTTTTCTTGTTCTTTCTTTTTTGTTTTCTTTTCTTCTTCCATTATTTCACCTCATTTGTATTCTTAAACAATATTAATTTACAATTATTAAATAAATATTAAATATTTAATTATCCGTGACGTCCTCCACCACTTGAGTGTCCACCACCTGATGATCCACTACTAGAATGATGACTGCCGCCACCTCCACCTCCACCACTACTTGATGAAGTTGTATAACTTGTCGTGTGAGTAGAGATAAAGCGATCTTCTCTATTAGTAATTCTAGTTGATGCTTTATTTAAGTATTCAGATGCTTCTGTTGCTTTTAAAACCATTTTGTTTCTCTTTACTAGAATACTCATGACAATAGCAGTTACTATTGTAGATATTACGAATATTATTACAAATGGATAAGTATATACTTTATACAAATAACCATTTTCATCTACTTTATAATTATTTAATGCTTTACCTTGTTTATAATATCTATCTAAATACTCAATATGTTCATGAAAACCATTATAGTAATTACCACTATGTAAATCATCATAGATACCATCTAATATAACTTGTAATCTGTTATAGTCATAAAATAATTGAGCATCTCCAAATGTATAAATATCATAATATGGATCTTGTTCATAAGTATTTCGTAATAATAGAGTTCCACTATATCTTTGAAATCTAATACCAAAATCATTGTAATCATAAAAATCAGCGGCATAAGTTTCATTCATTTTATCATTTGAATATGGAATATCATCTATTACAATAACTAAATCCATTTTAGTTTCTTTTATATATTCATCTATTTCTTGTTTTAATTTATCATATTCATCATCTGTTAAAACTCCTGAAAAATCATAAATCTTTTCTTGTGCATTTACACATGGAGTTGTTTTAACATTATTAATATTTCTATTTGTAATTTTCCATTTTTTATTTACTCCATAGTTTTCCATATCAGCTCTATCACAAAGAGTTGGTTCTTTTGCGAAAGCTATAGGAGTTAATAGAAGGATACTTACTAGAAATAGACTCTTAATAATCTTTTTCATCTTAAGCACCTCCTGTAACTATGTATAATGTAAAACTAACTATAGAACATATTAATACACAGATTAAGAATATAAGAATTGTATACATTACCATTCTTTTCTTATCAAGAGGTATATTACCTATAAACTCTCCTGTTTGGCCATTCATTGCGAAGATATATAATTGATTCATAAACTTAACATTGACCATCCATACTGGTAATAAAACATATTCTTTCTTTAGTTCTTTAGCACTTAAAGTGTCTGATACAAGATTTTTTGTAGTAAATCTTTTGGCATCATCTTCTAAGTATTTTTTTGATGAGTTTAAAGCTCTCTCACATACTTCAGGAAATACTTGTTCACCTTCTTCATCATACTTCTCGGCATAAAATCCAGATAATAAAGCGTGATTATATGGAACTAATTCTTCAAAATGAAATGGTTCAAGGGTATTCATAATATCATTATCAAAATGTGATGATCCATCTACCGGAATACTTTGATAGTCGATATTTCCTCCTCTAATTACTCTATATTTATCTGTTTTTGTATAATGAGTGTCTCCTGAACTCCAATGACTGACTATAGTAGCATTCATATCAATATCTCCAGATACATTAACATCATATAACCAGAATGGTATATAGACACCTTTAATCTTTTCGATATTTTTTTCATTATTAAATGATCTCGGCATTAATGGTCTACCTTTAGATAATCCTTTAAAGGCTTGAACAGCTTCTTCTTGAGCAGTTCTAAAAGGAATTATTCTACGGGGAGTAAATTTACCAGATAGCTTACTTTTTAATATAGCAGTGTTTCCACAATACACACAAAAAGTTGCGGCTGTTTGTTCATCTGCCACAATTTCGGCTCCACAACTTTCACATCTATAAGATATATACCCATCATAATCATCTTCAACTTGTTGCTCTACAGGTCTATTCTTCGCATCGGTTGAGGCATTATCACTAAATTTCTTTAGTTCTTCTAAAGTATATTCACTTCCACAGTAATCACACTTAAATTTCCCCAACTTAGGATCGAATTTAATAGATGCAGTACATGAAGGGCACTTATTCTCTAATGCTTGTTCTGATTTAGTCTTCTTTTTTTCAGCCATCTATTATCACCTACTATAATCATATCAATTATAGCACATTTATGACTTCTAAGAAATATTATTCTGTAATTTTTATACTTCCTTCTCTAATAATATTAATTTCATCGTTTTCTACTCTTACTATTGTTGATGGTTTCTGTACTTTTGTTGTTCCACCGTCAATAATAGCATCTACTTTATCTTCAAAGTAAGTAATAAAATCTTGAACATTTACTCCTTCTGTTTTACCTGATTCATTAGCTGATGTTGTCGCTAATGGACATGGAAATTTTTCTAAGATCTTTAATGCTATTTTATTATCTGGTATTCTTACTCCTACTGTTGGTAATCCTGAAGTTAAAATATCAGGTAATTCTTCTTTTTTGTTTAAGACCATAGTTAATGCTCCAGGCATATATTTATTAATTAATTCTTTTTCTTTTTCATTCATATTGGCAACTAAATGTATTTTTTCAATAGAATCGGTTAATACACTGATTGGTTTATATGAAGCTCTTTTCTTTATTTCATATATTCTAGCAATTGCTTTTTCACTATAACAATTACATGCAAGTCCATATACGGTATCTGTTGGGAAAATTATTACTCCATCATTCTTTAAAATCTTAATTATTTCTTCTAGTTCTTCATCTGTTATTTCATCTTCCCAATTATAAAGAATAGATTCTTTTTCTACAGGTTTAGGCATTAAGATCATACCCTCTCCTAAATTAGCTTCTTTTCTTGTTATAAAACCAAACTTACGATAAAAATCTTCTTTTTTATAATCAGGTCCGACATAAACTCTTAATTCAGGACTTGTTATTTTATATTCAGCTATTTTTTCTAATAACTTTTCCATTATAGTTGTACCAATCTTTTGTTTTTGATAATCAGGATGTACCATTATATCTTGAATATAAATAAACATTGTCTCGTCTCCAACTAATCTACCATAACCAACTATTTCTCCATTATCATATGCTGATATAGAAAACAATGTTTTAAGCAGTGCTTCTTCTATTATATCTTCATTTCTTCTACCCCAGCCTACTGCTTCAGATAGTTTATTATATTCTCTTTTGTTTTTTATATTTTCTACATACACGATCATAAAAACACCTCTTTCTTATTATACTATAAAAATAATAATAGTTTTGTTATAATTTTTATAGGAAGTGTTATTATGAGAAAGATAGTATTAGACAATAAACCTATAATATTTAAAAACAATGATTTTCAAACTATAATGATTCAAGTAAAGTTCCCTTTTAAAAGAAATAGTGATGAAATTGCTTTGAAAAGTATTCTTCCCCCTATGTTAAATACAGTTTGTAATAAATATCCAAATGAAAGAGAATTTTTTCAAACACTACAAAAGTTATACATAAATGGTTGTTATTGCAATTCAACAACATTAATAGATTATTGTTCTTTTAATTTTAACTTCGTAATACCAGATACGAATCATTTAGGTAAAGATATATTAGAAGAACAATTCAAATTCTTTCATGAATTAATATATAATCCAAAACATAAAAACAATAAATTCTATCATGATGAATTTGATAGAGAAGTTAAAAGTTTAAAAATAGAAATAGAAAAAGCTTTTCAAGATTGCAATCATTACGCAGCTATTAAAGCAGAAGAAGCTTTTGATAAAGATGGACTATATTCTTCATCACTTTATAATCATCAAGAAGAAATTGACTTAATGAATGAAAGTAATTTATATAGTTTTTATTTAGATAAAATATATAATAATCATCCCTTTATATTTGTATTTGGTAATGTAGATAAAGAAAGAATTAGTGAGTTATGTAATAAATACTTATATAGAACTAAATTTGATAAAACAGTTATAAATTTTCCTGTTCATCATTTTTATGATACTGATAAAGCTAAGTATATTGAAGAAAAATCTTCTTTTACAAATTCTGTTTATTATTCTTTTTATACAGTTAAAGATATGAAAGAAAAAGATACTATTCTTTTAGGAACAATTAATGGATTACTTAGTTCTCCCTCTTCTAGATTACTTAATAAAACTTTAAGAGATGAAAATGAACTTGTTTATTCTTGTTTTTCTAATAATTCTAATGCTTTTGGAGTTCTAAATATTGTTGCCTATATTCAGGATAAGAATATAGAGATCGTTAGAGAGAAAATAAGAGAAGTACTTAATAATTTAAAGGATGAAGAAAAAATATTAGAATGTTTAAATTCATTTAAAGAATCTTTTCGTATTTTACGAATAAGGAAACTAGATAGTAAGGTTGCTTTATTTAAAGATGCAATTACTGATAAGTTAAAAATTGATTATACTGATGATTATTATTACAATGAGTTGTTGAAGATAACTCCTCATGATATTTCTAAGTTTGTTGATAGAATTACATTAGATACAGAATATTTTTTGAAGGAGGGTTCTCATGAATAAATTAGATACTGTTCGTTTAGATAATGGTCTTACTATTTATCTATATAATGATAAAAGAAAACATTCTACTTTCTTTCAATTTAATACTTATTGTGGTGGTATGACTAAACACTTTATATATAATGATAAAGAATATTCTTTAAGTGATGGGGTTGCTCATATATTAGAACACTATATAGTTGAATGTAATAGTAAAGGTAATTTTTTAAATGAGTTAGGTAATAAACAAATGGCTACTAATGCATCTACTTCTATATATACAACTAGTTATTACTTTGAAACTGTTGAAAATATAGAATTTGGTATTAGAACCATGCTTGAAGGAATTAATACTATTACTTTTGATAAAGATAAATTAGAAAATCTAAAAAATCCTATATTTCAAGAAATAAGAGGAAAACAAGATAACAAGTTCTATCATGCTAATAGAAGAAGAATGAATAATCTATTTATAGATATTGATTTTAGAGATATAGGTGGAACTTTAGAAGAAGTTGAAGCTGTTACTATAGATGATTTAAAAGTATTATATAAAGCTTTTTATAATCCTAAAAATCAATTTATTGTAATTGCTGGTAGTTTTAATAAAAAAGAAGTATTAAGAGTAATAAATGATTTCTACAAAAATATAAAGTTTGATGAATTTAAGACAAAACTTATCCCTTATTCAAATGATATACATGTTAATAAAAAAGATGATGAATTTTCTTTTCTTAGTCCAACGAAGTATGTAGAAATATGTTTTAAGATTGATACTAATAATTGTGTTGGTAGTGAATTATTAAAGATGGATTTTTATTTGAATACTTTTATTAATGATAATTTTAGTATTACTTCTAAATTACATGAAAAACTAAAAGATAAAAAAATAATTGTAGATTATATATATCCACATGCTACTACATTAAAGAATTGTTACATTATTAATATAGGGGCATATACATATGATGCAGAAGAATTTAAAAAAGAAATTCTTAACGAAATAAAGAATAAAGAATTAGATCAAGAACAATTTGAATTAGATAAGAATGTTGCAATTATGGGGATAATACTTAGAGATGAAAATATATTTAAAATGATTATTCCATTTATAAATAATATTATATATTTTGATTATCCTTACTTAGATGTTGTTGATGATGTTTCTAAATTAAGTTTTAAAGAGTATAAGGAAACTATTAATAAAATAGATTTTAGTAACTATTCTATATTAACTATTAATCCAAAATAAAAGACACTAATGTGTCTTTTTTATATATAGAAAAATATAAAGGCCGCTATTTCTAATACTACAGCTAAGATATAGCCAAATACTTTAAATCCATAAGTTAATATTTTCTTTTCTTTATCATCTACTGTATAGGACTTCATTTCTATATATGGTACAGGACTTCTTCTATACCAACCTTTTACTTTTACTTTTTTACCAGCCATTTGTCCATTTTTAAATATAGCAAATACTTTATTAATGACATATAGTGGTTGGTTATAGTCTAAGAACATGATACCTGTTGAGTCTTTAATAACCATATCTTCACTAAAGATACATCCGGGATCTCCTCTACCAATTATTTCTCCTTCTACTTCACAAGGTATAGCAGTAATATTAGAAACTTTTACTTCACTTAATAAATCTTTTACTGTTCTAAAATTATAGTTTTTATTTGGTCTTCTTCTAGTAAATTTAAGATATGAAAGTACTGTTACTATAAATAATACTAGTGGAAGTAATGATAATGCTGATTCAAAGGCAGATGTAACCCCTAAAATAACTAAGAATATTAATCCAATTAAGAAAACTAATGTAGGGGCAAAATTAATTATTAATTCTACAATAAAATCATCTACATATGATTCAGGTTGTTCTAAATCAAATACTATATATGGCTCTTGATTATAGTCTTTACTCATATCAGATAGAGTTAATAATCTTTTAGATATTAATGGATGAGTAGAATTAAATTCAAACCATTTAGCCCAAACATTCCATTTTTCCCATTTCATTGCTTGTTTAATATTATCTTTAGATATTTCTCCATCTTCATAACTAGATACAACTAAAGCTTTAGATGCTTTAGAATCAAAAATACCTAAGGCATTAGATTTTGCTGCAGAATGCTTTTTATTGGTATCGGCAGTAGATAAACCATAACCAATTTTAACAAGAGCACTTGCTAAAGCATTAGGATTACTATTAACCTCTGCAGAGAATCTATCGGCATAATATTCTCTTGATCTTGATAAAGCTAAAATTAGATAGTTACTTATTACATATAAAACATAGGCAATTAATCCAATTAAAGCTCCATAACTACTAGAACTACTATTATCATTATCAGAATGAAGACATACTTCATAGATTGCATATAATACTAAAGGTACTATTTGAGCAGCTGTCATTAATAACATATCATAGTGAACTGCATGTCCTAGTTCATGACCAACTACACCTTTTACTTCTTCTTCGGTTAGTAAGTCAAAAATACCTCTAGTTAGTACGATTCTAGCATCATTTTTAGTATGTCCATATGTAAAGGCATTAGGTGCTCCATCATCGATATAACCAATACGAGGAAGTTTCATATTATTTTTTTCGCATACTTCTTTTATAAAGTTATTTAGATATTCAGGTAACTCATGATTAAAGTCAGCTTTATAAAACCATTTCATTGATAAATCAGTTAAGAATGGTGATATTAAAAACTGAATTATTAATACAACAATACTTATTAGAATACCATTGATTGCTGGAAAACCACATAGAATAGTTATAAGAATAATAACTGCGGATAATAATACATATAATCCACAAACAGTTAATAAGGATATTCCTAGTAATCCTCTTTTCATATTATCACTCCTTTTCTATTAAAGAATCTCCATTTATTTCAACTGGAATTGGTACTTCCATTAGAGTAAGAATAGTTGGTGCGATATCAGCAAGTTTTCCATGTTCTTTTAATTTAAATCCTTTTTTGTTTACTACAAATGGTACTGGATTAGTAGTATGAGTAGTACAAACTGTACCATCTTCATTTACCATTACATCACAGTTACCATGATCTGCAGTAACAATTAGTGTTCCATCTATTTCTTCTATTTTATCTAATATTCTTTTTAACATTTTATCCATAAATTCAACAGCAGTAACAGCTGCTTCATAAACTCCTGTATGCCCTACCATATCACCATTAGCAAAATTAAGTACGACAAAATCTAAATAGTCTTTATCCAATTCAGCAAGTAAATTATCAGTTATTTCTTCAGCACTCATTTCTGGTTTTAAATCATAAGTTGCTACTTTAGGAGAAGGTATTAAAATCTTCTTTTCATTTTCTAACTCTAAATCTTTATCTCCATCAAAGAAATGAGTAACATGAACGTACTTTTCAGTTTCAGCTATTCTTAGTTGTGAATAACCTAAATTAGATAAGTATTCACCTATTCCATTATTAATATCTTGATGCTCGAAAGCAGTCATTCCTTTTACTGTATCAGTGATAGGCATCATAGATACAAATGAAATATTATTAAACTTAGTTGTCTCCATTGGTGAAGCTTCTGGATTAGTTATTGCAGTAAACATTTCTCTTAATCTATCAGGACGATAGTTCCATACAATAATTCCATCATTATCGGTTAACTTACCATCTTTAAGAACGCTAGGTAAAATAAATTCATCTGTTATATCTTTAGCATATTGATCATCAAATACTTCTTTTACTGTATTATAATGTTCCCCTATTCCATAACAAATTGCATCGTAAGCTAGTTTTAATCTATCATAGTTATTATCTCTATCCATTGCATAGTATCTACCGGAGATTGTAGTAATATTACCTAATTTTGTCTCATCTATTTTATCTTCTAATTTTTTTATCCACTCCTGTGCAGTATGAATACCAGTATCTCTACCATCAGTAAATAAATGAAAATATACTTCACTAATACCATTTTGTTTGCACATATCTACGATTGCTAGTAAATGAGATGTATGTGAATGAATTCCTCCATCACTAATTAATCCCATAATATGTAATTTAGAATTATTCTCTTTTACATGATTCATTACTTTTAAAATATTTTCATTTTTGTAGAATTCTCCTGATGCTATAGATTGATTAATCATCTCAAGAGATTGATAACATATTCTTCCAGCACCTATATTCATATGTCCTACTTCACTTGTACCCATTTGTCCAGCAGGTAATCCTACAGGTTGTCCTGATGCTTCCAATATAGTATGAGGATAGTTCTCCATCAAATAATCTAGTGTAGGTGTTATGGCATTATCAAAGGCATTATAAGGTCCCTTTGGTGCAATACCACATCCATCCAAAATACATAATAATGTTGTCTTTTTCATATTATCACTCCCAACTATCTATATTATATAATATTTTTAAGACAATTCATAATAAAAAGAATATCTTTTTGATATTCTTTTATTAACAAGAATTCTTTTGACATACTGTTGCGCCTTCATCTAAACATTTCCATAAACATTTAAATGAATTATAACTTTCTTCAAGCATCTCATCAGTTAATTTACTATATGGATCTTCTAGTTTTTCACTAATACCTTCAACCATCTTTTCTGCTTTACCATTAACTACTGCAACTACATTAGGAGCATATATTCTTTTTTCTCCTACTTCAATTTCATTTCCTTCTTCATCAGTTAATTTATAGTCAGATAAAACATTACCCATTTTTTCAATTAATGCCATATATCCTTCTGTACCTTCTTTAGTTAATTGTACTTCTCCATTATCATCTATTTGATATGTATCTCTTATTTCTAAGACATCTACATAATAGATTGTTTCGATATTATTATCTTTGGCACTTTTTATTAACTGTTCTATCATAGATCTACACCATGGACATTTTGCGAAACCAAAGTATACTACAAATGACTCACCATCTTCCATTTTTTTTGCAATTTCACTTGATGATGCATATACAAAAGGATTATCTTCTGCTATTTTTAAAGTTCTATTTTTACTTCCATGTCCATTGTCTTCTCCATTAATTGATTCATATTCTTCTTTAAATTGTTTGGCATCACTAGTTTTTGTTTCTTTAGTGCAGGCTGTTAAAGTTAGTACTAAAGTTACTATTAATAATATTGTTAAAAATCTCTTCATATTTATCACCTGAGTACATTATATAATATTTTTTATAAAAAAACACTCAACTATTAGTTGAGCATTATATTTTTATTATTTACAATTATCATTTAATTTAATTGGTATCGTATAAGTAGTTGTTTTATTATCTTTATTTATTGCTTCTATTTCTAGGAACAATGATGTTGAAGTTAAGTTTTTACATACTAATGAATAATTATCTACATGAATATTCGTTTCTTTTAAGAATTCTTCTAATGTAGAATTCTTTTTTTCTGTACATGAACTTATTCTTGTTTTAGTATTGTTTTCTTGTTCATATAGATTACAATTTATTTCTTTATATTCTTCTTTGTCTTCTTTACCACAAAATTCTATGTTAGAAATATAGATAGATGTTTTATCTTTATTATAGGCTGCGCTTCCTGTTATTTTAAAATCAGTACATTTAGATGAAATTGTTTTAAATTCAAATTCATCTGGTTTATTCATAATACTTACTATTAATAAACCTATAAAGAGAGCTATAAATGGTATTAGTTTTATATACCATTTTGTTTTTTCTTTTGGTTTATATTCTCCATTTAGTAATTCATCTATATTAACATTAAACTCTTCACTTATTTGTTTCATAATACCAATGTCAGGAACATTCTTGCCATTTTCCCATTTAGATACTGCTTGATATGTTACTCCTAGACGATCGGCTAATTCTTTTTGAGTTAGGTTGTTATCTAAACGAATTTTTTTGATAAAGTTTCCAATTTTATCTTGATTCATATTTTACCTCCTATAGGTACCATAGTTTTTCATTATTTCTTTGGACTTCTTTTATTATTCCTCCACCTAAGCATAAATCATCTTGATAGAAGACACATGCTTGTCCTGGAGTAACTGATTTTACTCCTTCATTATATTTTACTAATACTTCATTATTATCTAATAGTTCTATTTCTACTGGTAGTTCTTGTTGTCTATATCTGAATTTTGCTTTACAAGTATTAGGAATATTATCTACTAAGAAGTTTACTTTATTAATAATACAAGAAGTACTTATTAGATATTCATTATTATCTCCTAAAGCAATATATAAAATGTTTTTATCTAAGTCTTTACCAACTACATACATCTTATCTTCTGTACCACCAATATTAAGTCCTTTTCTTTGCCCAATGGTATAGTTTGATAAACCTATATGTTCTCCAATTACTTCATTTGTTTTAATATTTATTACTTTTCCTGTTTCTTCTTTTGTATTATTTTTCATATAATCTCTAAAAGTATCTGTAATAAAACAAACATCAAATGAATCTTTTTTATTTGAAATTAATAGATTATTTTCTCTTGCGATTTCTCTTACTTTATCTTTTTCTAGTCCTTCTAAAGGAAAGATTATATTACTTAGTTTTTCTTTTGGTATTTCACATAAGAAATATGATTGATCTTTTTCTTTATTTTTACTTTTATATAATTTATTATCTTTTATTATTGCATAATGTCCTGTAGCTATATAATCACAATTATATTTTTCCATATTATCAAACATGAATTTAAATTTACAATATTTATTGCATATAACACATGGATTTGGTGTTAAACCATTTTTATAATCATTAATAAAAGTATCTATTACTTCTTTTTTAAATTCTTTTCTATAATCTAGGACGTGATGTTCTATATTTAGTTTTTTTGCTACTTCTATGGCATCTTCTGGATTAAAGTTATCTATAAATTGAAAGGTAACTCCTACTACTTCATAGCCTTGTTTTTGAAGTAAAATAACTGCAACTGATGAGTCTACTCCTCCACTCATACCAACAAGTACTCTTTTCATAGATTCACTTCCTTTTTTCTCTGTATTATATCATATTATTAATAATTCCAAAATGATAATTTACCTTTAGCTGGAATACTACTTATTTTTTCAATATTTTCTAATTTGAAAGCATATTCTTTTTTACTAGTATTGATTGCTCCTCTATAAACAATAGGATCTTTTTCTTTTAATTCTTCTTTTAGATTATTATCTACTAATATACAATCTGTCATATTACATTTAGCAATTATCATACCTTGAGGATAATCTAGATTTAAATACTCAAATCTTTTCATTGCTTCTTTATCTATGCCTTTACCGGCATGAATATATAATTCTCCTCGATATGATGATTTCCATGTACGAAATTCATATTCTTTATAGCCATTAGCAATTAAACTTGCGAATGGTTGTTTTATAGTTAATACTTTCATTATTTTACTCCAGTTTTTTCTTTATCTTCTTCTTTTTCTTCTTGCATACTATATAATCTCATTTGTTCTAGTATTTTATCTCTTTTTTCAACAATATCATGATATATTCTTGTTCTTTCTGTTTCTTTTTTATTATTTAGGTCTGATACTAATGATAGATATCTAAAACCACTAAAGTTTTCATAATGAATGTTAAATAGTTCATTTAAAGCATCAAAGTTTTCTTTGCCTACTTTATTTAGTATTATTTCTATATTTCCATTTTTTCTACTTTCAAGTATTTCTTTTTTAAATTCATTATAGAAGTCTTTGATAATATAGAATGTTTCTTCATAACTAGTTACATGCTTTATTTTAGCATTTTTATCTGTATCAAATACATGATGTTTTAGATGAGTACAAATATCTTGAGCAATAAGTTCATTTACTATTTCATTCATCAATTCATATCTTCTTTTATCTTCTGGTGCTGCTAGTGTATTAATAGTATCTTGCTTATCTTGATTTATTTCTCCATACAATTCATCCCAACCACATATTCCAATATACTCTTGTTCGCTTGCGGATTTAAGATATAATTCAAATTGATGATTTAATTCATGTACAATATTGTGATCTATTGAACCATCGTTATAATTACAATTAATCATTATTATAGAGAACAAATCAAAACTAGTTTTTGTTTTTGCTATGTTAGTTGTAACCATAGTCTTTGGTTGCGGACCAGTATATAAAGTTGCATTTATTGGATCATCTTTATCTAATAAACCTAAAGCATCTACTTCTTTTCTCATTTCAATATGAGCTGGTTGCTTTTCATAATACTCAATATTATAAGCATTTATTAATTTATCTCTTGATTCAATAAATTTATTTACTTGTGATTTTTTTGGCCATAATTGTCTTACTTCTGGATTATTAATTAATAAGTCATATTCTTCATATTCGTCCATATCATCTTTATGTAGATCTATTCCACAACTCTTAAAATATTCTATTCTTTCTTGGATAATTGATTTCTTTTGCCATTCATTAGTTTCTGGATTATTTAGTTTTTCATCGGATTCTTCTGAAAATGAATCTAAGATGTGATTAGACTTAATACCATATCCAAATAATTTTCTCATTCTACTAGTTAATAAATAAGTTTTTGTTGAATCTTCTTTTATTTGTTCTAAAATACGTATTTCATCTTCTGTTAATATATCCTTATTTTCTTCCATTAATAATACATAATACTTCTGTCTTATATTATCACTTAGTTTATTTTCTATTTTTACTTCTTCTTGATATTTAATGTATTTATACATTCTGTCATCATAATTATTTTTTATTTCATCATAATTATGAGCTAAGTCACATAATATACCTAATTCTTCATTATCTAGGTAATAGCTAAAGTTGTCTATAGTAATATTAGGATTTATTTTATGTAGTAATTCTTGAGAGTCATCAAAAAATCTATTAAATTGTCTATCTACATTACTTAAATCCATATAATATTTAAAGTTATCAATAAGAAATTTTGGTAATTTACTATACTTTTCTGGAATTTGTTTTGTTCTAATTATTCTTTCATACTCTTCTCTAGTCATATCAGGAAGATATTTTTTAAATCCTAGATATGAATCTTCTATATATTCTTCTTCTCTTACTTGTGGTCCTTTTTCATATAATTCTAGGAAATTTTTAAATTGGAAAATTGGAAGAGAGTGTTCAAATTCCATATTATAATTTCGCATTAAATCTTCTTGTGTTATTGTTTTAAAACCATATTCTTTTACTTGTTGTTGCCATATTTCATTAGAAATTAATTCTGATAATTTTCTAAGATATATTTGTGTAGTTGTGGGTTCTCTATAAGCAAAGAAAATTGCTTTTGAAAATTTTTCTTCTATTTCTTTTCTATATTCTTCTCCATAGAACTCTACAAAAGCATCTATAAATACATTTAAATTATCTCTTAAATGGTTTTTACAATCTAATAGTCTTTCATATTCTTCTATCATTTTAAATCACCAAATAGTTTTTTTAGATAATCATAGTTGTGAGGATATATTCCTTTTCCATGAAATTTAGTTTGTCCATCTGGAGCATTTACTAATACAAAGAATTCTTCACTATCAATATTATTATCTTTTCCATATTCATTTTTCCAAATAGATATTGTTCTTACTACTTCGTTTGTAAATTCTTCTGTTATAGTATATTTTCTATCATTTACGTAACAGATATTTTTAGAAGGAATAAGTATTGCATTCATTACTTCTATTGGTCCCATTTTTATTATTACGTCAATTGTATTAATCATATTATCACCCTATCATTATTATAACATGATATAATAAAACATAAAAAGAGGTTATTTTATGTATTTAATTGAGAAAAATTTAACTAGATTTAATAATTTGGGTTATACTTATTTTTTAAATCCTAGTGAATTAAAACAAGTTTGTTCTAAGATGAAGAAAAATGAATATAAAATATATTACCCTTATAGTGAGAGTGAAAAGAATATTATTTATAAAGGTAATATACCAGAAGTATTATTATATGAAATAAAGAGTAAGATACCTATTAGACATCAAGATATTTTAGGTACTATGTATTCTTTAAATATCGCAAGTGATTTATTTGGGGATGTTATTGTATATAATAATCATTATTATGTTTATATTCTTCCTATTGTACAAAATTATTTTGAGACTAATTTTCTAATGATTAGAAATAGTCATATTGAATTAGAAGAAATACCTCTTAATACATTAGATGAATATAGAAAAGAATATGAAGAAATAGAATTAATTGTTTCTAGTAATAGAATAGATACTGTTTTATCTAGTATCTTACATGTTGGCAGAAGTATGGTTGATACATATTTAAAAAGAAAGGATGTTTTACTAAATTATGAGGTATTAAAGAATACTGATTATAAATTAAAAGAAGGAGATACCTTTAGTATTAGAAAGATAGGTAAATTTTATTATGATGGGATTATTAAAAATACTAAAAGTAATCATGTAATTATTAAAATTAGAAAGTGTCTATAACAAATATTTATTTATTATTTTATTGATTATAAAATAATTGTTAGATATAATTTATGTTAGAGAGAGGTGTTATTATGGCAAAGTTTTGTACTAATTGTGGTAAGGAAATTGCTGAAGGAAATGCGGTTTGTACAGAGTGTGGTACTCCAGTAGATGGAGCAGTTGCTCAAGCGCAACCAACTGTAGTTATCAACAATGGACAAGCAAAACAAAGTAACGGATTAGCTATTGCTGGATTTGTTACATCATTAGTTTCAACATTTTTATGTTGTGGATCTTTTAGTGTAATTGCTTTAATTCTATCTATTGTTGGAGCAGTTAAAGCTAAAGATTATGGTGGTAGTGGTAAAGGTATGGCTATTGCAGGTATAGTTATTTCTGCAATAGGTATCGTCCTATTGATCGCACTATCTGTTTTAGGAGTATTTGCAGAGGCAATTGAAGAATCTTCTTACGGTTACTAATAAAAAGCCCTCTTTTAAGCAGGGCTTTTTAGTTTCTCTTCTTTTTTTATTGTGCATCATATGGTTTATTGTTTTAGATAAAATTCACTACCAATGTCCTTTCATTACACTTTTTCATTTATATTGTCCAGGTTGTGGTGGTATGAGAATGATAATCTCTCTATTTCATCTAGATTTCTATCAAGCATTTAGATACAATCCTTTATTATTTATATTATTAATTATTGGAATAATATATTTAATATTTATGATAATTGTATATATAAAAAAGAAGGTATTTGTAATACCTTCTACTAAAGTTTGGTTATTTATATTAGGATTAGCTATTTGTTTTATGATTCTTAGAAATATAGATATGTTTATTTATTTGATACCAACAGAAGTATAACTTCTGTTTTTATTTGTATCTAATATCTAAATCAACATGTCCTTTTATACCATCTACTTTACCATTATCACATAGTTGCCATACTTTGTATTTACCTAAATAAGTAGTTTGTTTAGTATAATGAGCTAACCATACTGGTTGATTTGAATTCCAGATTGTTTCTAAATTACTTTTAGAACTATATAGTAAATATTTATAATCTTTTTCTTCTACTTTCTCTTTAAATGTTTTAGAAACTTCATTTAAATCATAAAAACTTAGATTGTATTCTTGAAAGTTATTGAATTCTTCCCAGTCAAATACTATTTCTAAATCTACTTTATATTTTTTTATTTGTTTTAAGATCCATTTTACTTCTTTTTCAGCATCTTTAACACTATTAGCATTAGAGTAATAATATACTCCTACTGGTATTCCTACTTTATTAAAACCCTCAATGTTTCTTTCATATTTTTCATCTAAAACAGGATCTTCTCCTATACCATTTCCTCTACCTACTCTAATATATACAAATTCTACGCCAGCTTCTTTTACTTTTTTAAAGTTTATGTCTCCTTGCCAATGAGATACATCTATACCAAATTCTGTATTATCTTGTTTATAATCTTCTTTTACTTGATTAAAATCTGTATAGTTTGATGTATTAGTACTAGACGAAGATGATTTTGGTTTATCTTTAACTATTAATTTAAATGAGTTTTTAGCAGTATTACCAGATGAGTCTTTACCAACAAACATAAGATCATATTCTCCTGGAGTATTAACATCATATTCTCCTTCTATACTACATTTAGGATTTTTATCATAGTTATCTCCACAAAAAATATCCTTTTCTAAATCTCCATCATAGCCCGTATAAATTGTTTTCTTTTTAGAATATGAAATAAGTGGTGGTGTATTATCTATTACTTCTACTTCTACTTCATATGTTACAGGGTAACCTTCATCAGTAGTATATGGAAACTTGATGGTTTGTTTTCCTACTACGGTAGTATCTATTTTAGGATTAGAATCTAACTTACCATTTATTTCTTTTATTAGTGTTTTTAATCTAACATTAGAATACACAAATACTTGATTAGTTGAAAGTTCTACATGTTTTTTGGCATGAGCTACTTTATAATTCCAAATAATTCTTTTTATTCCAAAAAATAATATAATTATAAATACAACACTAATTATTATTATTAAAAGTCTTTTTTTCATATAATCACTTCCATTTATATTTTATCAAAAAAAGACCATAGTTATGAGTCTTTTTCTACTTCTGGTGGAAAAAATGTTTTTAGCAATCCACATATTATAATAAATGCTCCTATAGCAATTACTATTATATGTAGCATTGAGCCTTTTTCTTCTGTAATCTCTCTTGGATTTTCTGGATTATAATATATTGTTAGTTTATCTCCTTTTGTATATGCTTGCTTAGTTTCTATTACTTTATTGTAATCCTTATCGTTAACAGTATATTTAATTTTTACTGAATAGATAATTTCTATTTCATTGTTATCTACTAATTCTCTTTCGGCTTCTTTTACCATTGTAACCGTAGCAGTTATTTCTTGATAGCTTTGAATAATATTATAATTTTTTGTCATATTTAATCCAATTATAATAATTATTATTCCTATAGGTATAAGTATTATATTTGATATACTATTGTTCATATAATCACCAACTTCAGTATATCATAAAAGGAAGCTTATGCTTCCTTCTTTTTTATAAATACTAATAAAACATTTAGTATAGCAAGAATTGTTACTCCTACATCAGCAAATACTGCCATAAGGATAGTACTTATTCCTAATAGTCCTAAAATTAGAACTATTATTTTTACTATAAGAGCAAAAACAATACTTTGTTTTACTTTTCTATTTGTATAGTCTGCGATACTAAAAGCTTCTTTTATTTTAGAAATATCATCATTCATTAAGACAATATCGCTTGCTTCTAGAGCAGCATCTGTTCCAATGTTTCCTAATGATACTCCAATATCTGCTTTAGATATTACAGGGGCATCATTTATACCATCACCTATGAACATGACATTACCTTTTTTCTTATATTTTTCGGCGATATCTATTTTATCTTTTGGTAATAAACTACCATAGTAATTATTAATATTAAGTTTTTTAGAGACATCTTCTACAATTTTATCATTATCTCCTGATAATACTACTAATTCTTGTTTTAGAGTAGTAAGATTATAAGAAGTCTTTTTTATTTTATCTGATATTTCTACTAGTCCAGTATATTTATTATTTATTGCACAATAAGTAATAGTATTACTTGAATTATTATTTGGGATATCAATCTTATTTTTTTTCATTAGTTTATCATTACCTATTAATAAATTCTTTTTACCTATAGTACAAGATATACCCATACCTTCTATTTCTTTATAATTAGTTACTTTCTTTAATTTGTCTTTATTTTCATTTTTTATTGCTTCAGCGATTGGATGATGAGAATTTTCTTCTGCTGATGCGAGTAAATTAATAAATTCTTTTTCTTTCATTGTAGTCTCTATTTTAGAAATAGTCATTTTACCTTCTGTTAGAGTACCTGTTTTATCTAATAAGATATAGTCTATATTTGATAACTGTTCTAGAGTATTAGCTCCTTTAATTAAGATACCTTCTCTAGATGATTTACCTACTCCACAGAAGTAACCTAATGGTACAGATAAAACTAAAGCACATGGACATGATGTTACTACAAATACTAAAGCTCGATATAACCATTCTTGCATGTCTTTTCCTAGAATTGTAGGTACTAGAAATACTAATCCTGCCATAATAATAACTATCGGTGTATATATTCTCGCAAATTTAGTAATCCACTTTTCTGTTTCTGCTTTTTTATTATCTTCTTGTTCCATAAGTTCAATTATTCTTTGGGCAGTAGATGTTTTATATGTTGAAGTTGCTTTAACTTTTAAAGTTGACTCTCTATTTATACAACCACTTAGTATATTATCTTTTTCTTTTACTTTTTTAGGAGTTGATTCTCCTGTAATTGAAGAAGTATCTAGGAAAGATGTCCCTTCTACTATAACTCCATCAAGAGGAATTCTATCTCCAGGTTTAACAATAAATATATCTCCTAGTTTAGCATCTTCTACTCTTATAGTTTTCTTATTATCTAATAATACTTCCTCTACTCTTAAATCCATTAAATCAGTAATTGATTTTTTACTTCTATAGATGGCAATATCTGATAGTAGTTCTCCTATTTCGAATAATAATACTACTAGTATACCTTCTTGATAACAGTTAATATAAAATGCTCCTAAAGTTGCGATAATCATAAGTAAGTTTTCATCAAATAATTCACCTTTTTTTAAGTTTTTAAAACTATTAATATATAATTCATATGAGATAATAATATAACTTAATATATAAATATAGAAAGAATTAGTATAGCTTGCGAGTATAAATAATATAATACTAATAACTATTTTAAATAATTCAAGTTTATGAACTTTCTCCATTATATTACCTCCGAAATATGTTCTAATCCTACTTTTAATATTGTTTCTATATGATCATCTGCGATTGAATAATATACATTTTTACCTATTTTTTCTGTTTTAACAAGATTTGATGAACGTAAATTTTTTAATTGATGTGACACAGCTGATTGTGATATATCTAATATTTCACTTATTTCATTAACACATAATGGTTTATTAACTAAAACATCTAACACTCTAAGTCTAGTAGGATCTCCAAATACTTTATAAAATTCACTTAAACCTATTAATAATTCTTTACTATGATATTTCATATTACACCTCTTATATGAACATATGAACATACATTCATATTTATTTTATAATACTATAAATTTTTAGTCAATAAAAAAAGTATCTATTCTGATACTTCTTCTAATGCTTTTGCTAATTGATCTGGACAAGATGTTCCTCTACCGTTACAATCAATACCTTTAAGTTTATCTTTTACTATATTAATATCTTGTCCTTCTACTAAAGATGCAATACCTTTTAGGTTTCCATTGCATCCTCCAGTAAACTTTAAATTATAGATTTTATTATCTTCTACATCAAAATCTATTTGTACTGAACATGTACCTTTTGTTTTATATGTCTTATGCATATTCTAACCGTTATCAACAATACTACTTACATTTCTAATAGAATCAATTGTAGCATTTGTCTTTCCTGCAGCATAACCAAAACCGAAAAATGCAACAAATAGTACAATAACGCATACTGTTACTATCCACATGTTTCTAGCTTTTTGCTCCTTTGTCATTCTTGCCATATACTATTCCTCCTATTCTATATTTTTATTATACACTTATTTTCTTATTTTGTGAATAATTTTCATCAATTTATAATGCCATGTTATTGGCAACTCAAATTCTCCTATTAATTCTTCTACGTATCCATTAAATCCTCTTTTAAATTCATAAATACCATAATCCTTAGGATGTTCATTAATATTAGCAGGTATTCCATAGAAGTTATGTTTCTTAAAACCATTTTCAATTCCATATTTAATTAACTCCCATTGTATTAAATATTGAGAATTAAATTTCATATACTCTTCATAGTTGCCACTAGATAAATATATTACTTCTGGTTTAATTAACATAAACATTGAACCAGATAATGTAATTACTTCTTTTCCAGTACGTTCCATTATCTCTTTTGATTCAGCAATTCTCTTATCAAATGATGCAATTTCATTCGCAAGATTCTTCTTTGCTCCATCATTATATTTCGCATCAGTTAGACTATCTATCTTAGCTTGTTTTTCTTGTTGTTCTTTCTCTAGTCCTTCTACATATTTCTTTAAATTAATTTCTGTAATAAAGTATTTAACTTCATTTTTATCATGAAATAATTTATACATTTCTTGAAAATATTCTAAGTTTCTTACCTTAAAACCTTTTCTTTCTCCTGTTTCTACCATAATATTTTGAAATCTATTTAGTTCATCATATGATATTTCATTTACTGTTATACCAAATTTCTCTGTTTTCTTTATTTGGTTTCTAGTATTAGGTTTCATTTCTTTTAGTATTTGTTCTTCACTTTTACCTTCTAAATCTAGTGAAAACATCCATATAACTTGTTCTGTATCTTCAATTGATACTTTTTTAAATCCTAAATCTTCTAGTTGTTTTACTACATCTCTATTGTCTACTCCATCTTCTACAATATTTCCATCTAGATCTCTTTGTCTATATATTAAATATGGATCTACTCTAAAGATATAACCATTCTTTTCTTTAATATATTTCTTTAATTCATTAGTAAAGAAATCTACTAATTCTTTATTATTAAAATCTAATAAATATCCACGAGGAGAATAGAATTCATATTTATTAAAATGTCTTTTATGTGAAAGAAGCATTGTTGCGGCTATTAACTTTTTACCTTCTTTTACTCCTACATAATTAGTAATCCAATTTTGTTTTTCTCTTAATTTAGATATTTCAGGAGCTGATAAAAATGTTTTTAATGGATGATTCTCCCAAAATGCTCTATATTCTTTTTCGGTAATTTCTTGAAACTTCATTGTATGCACCTCATTATCATTATATCATAAATCAGCCAACAGTATATGGATTATTCTTAGAACCATCTCCAGAAGTATACTCTGTTCCAGGTTTTAAAGATACAGCTGGTCTCACACCATAAGCAAATCCATCCATGTAAGCAAATGATCCATCATTACTTACTATGTGATGGTGCAAATACGCTCCATATCGACCTATTCCCAAGTTTTTAGATGAGTTAAGCCAATAGCCTTTTCCAGTTTTACGCAAATTATTATTACCTAGAATTATCATTTCATCAATTGTCATTAGTCCAATTGGATAAATTAATCTTGCTTTTGAATTACTTGTACTAAATTTGTCTGTATCATTATTGCAAATCAAATTTGCATTTGAAGTACTATATTTAAAACTCATTTCAGTTCGCACATCGCCACCATTTGGATTCCATCCGTTTTCACCCAAATTTGATTGACTTCTATCACTGCAATAAATAGTATCTTCTAATAAATTTGTATAGCTTGTCATGTTATTTTGATACCATGAATCAATTGTTGACTTAATGGTAGAGTTTTTTGTATTTACATCATCATTGTATAACATCTCATTAACTGCATTTTCTATATTTTTGCCATCTTCTAAATTGATATATACAATATATTTTATAGGATCTACATTATGTACATAAGAAATACTACTACATTCCCCTGTAGTGTTCAAACAAGTATAGTGATGATTATTTAAACTTGCTAAATTAGTAGCATCAGATACATTCCAAAATGTCACACTATCATTACTTAATGTATATTTCCTTGTTTCATTATCATATGTAAAACTACTCGAATACTTGTATGTTTCACTAACTCTTAAATAGTACATTATTGTATCATTTGCAGAAGTAATATACCATAAATCGTTACAAGTATTATTTGTTGGATTTATGCAAAAATATTTATTATTAATCTGACTTATATTTTGATAATATGATAATAAATCAATTGCTGTTGGAGAATTGATTGTATAGGTTCCGTTACCATTATCTGTATAGTCATCTCCATATATATAATTTTCATTATAATATGATATATCATTTCCATTATTTAGATTGATGTAATAGTATCTACATGTATTAGAATTATTTACTGCTACTATATATCTAACTTGTGAGGAAGTTGTTGTTGATGAAGAACTGTTAAACGTGTATTTTCCTATCAATGATTGACAATTCTCTGGTGATTGTAGTTTTGGATTATCTAACTCCCATTTTTGAGTTAAAGAATTCCAAGTTACACTATCAGAATACCAATATGATGATGATGGAATAGTGTATGAAAGCATTGATTTTGAATGAGCATTCGAGTATGAGGTATAGATAGTATTATACATATAGCCCGCGAATGCAAGCGAAGAGTAATCATTGTAGAATGATGAATCTATTTGTTGCGCAATCCCGGTGTTATTGCATTTACCATCATTAGGAATTCCATTAAAAATCATTTTTACTCCACCAGTATCAGTAGTGCGAAGCATTTGCCAACAAAATCCACCAAAAAGCACATTGTTTTTATCTAGTATTTCATTTGCAAGTGTATTTCCCTCTGCAGAGGAAGGTGCATACCAATGATATATTTTTTTTGTTGAAAGTAGTTCATTCATTGAATCTTGATGTGCCCCTGTATATTCTTTGGCATAAGTACCTTTTTTAGCTTCTTTTTCTAATACTCCATATAGCGAATGATCATATTTATCTATAGATATAATACTTGTTATATTCAAGTCTGTTGATAAAACAGAATATCCTATACCTATTACAAAGAATACAAAAAGAGAAATAATAATATATTTACGTAATGGATTTGTTCTTAGTACTTTACGCTTGCTCATATTATTACTCCTCTCTAGTTTATAATTATTCTATTTTATTATAACATAAAAACTACTGAGTATTCAGTAGTTTATTTCTTCTTCTTTTTCTTTTTTTGTTTTTCAAACATGAATCTTGCTCTATCTATTTCTTGATCTATTTTATTATCCACTTTATCTACAAATTTATCTTTATTAAAGATTGTTGCGATAAATAAAGCAAATACTATTAATAATAGTAATAGAGTTATAAATAGAACTATACTAAAGTTATTTTGTCTACTTATTGTTGTATCTAAATAACTATTAGTAAGATATGCTTCATAGTTTTCTTTAGTTATTTTTACTTCATTTTCTGCTGGCACAAAGTTTGTTATATTTTTGATTGCTAATTCTTTTAAAGCATCATCTACAATAACTGGATATCCATATACCTTTTTAGGTTTAGGTTTGGTTTTTGTCCTTTCATAAGAATAATCTATTATATCCTTATAATCATCATATTTATCTTCATCTATTGCGATTAAAAATGTATGCCATTCTCCTGTATCTTCCATTTCTATTACGAAGTGGATACCTACATTTGATTCTTTGTAATAAGCAAACTTTTCTGACATTCTATCTATTGTCATATAAGTATAGTCTTCTATATTTTCTACATCTGACCAGGCTACTATATTATTCTTTTGTTCATATATTTTATAAGAACATATAAATAATAAAGTCATTACAATAAGATAGATTAAACACATAAACATCTTTATAGCAAGACGACTTTCATTTATTCTATGTTTTCTTTTCATACTTCTACTTCTTCCTCATTAGGAGTAATTTTTCTTAATCTAGGTAAGAACACTTCTATAAGTTTAAAACCTTCCCTATTTTTTACATATAAATATCCAATTACTGAGAAGATTGTTGCGCCTAAGAAGTTTACTATTAAATCTTTCATAGTATCATTTATTCCTATATCTAGATAACCCCCATCTATTACTATTAAAGTATCCCCATCATCTGCATATATTTCTGTTCTTGTTATATCTTCTAATTCAATAGGGATATTTTCTCCATTCGGATTTATTTTTACTGATTGAAATTCAGTAACTATTTTATCTTTTTGCATATCTTTTTTTAAATAATGATCTGCAGAATATTCTGCAAATTCCCACATTATTCCAACTGTCATTGAAAAAGAGAATGCTACTAGCGCAGCAAAGGCTGGTGACATATTGATATGAAATTCTTCATTATGATTTAAGATATCAACTAGTGAAAAGCCTATTGCGGCGCACAAAAAACCATTTAATGTATGTAGTATTGTGTCCCAGTGTTCAAATATACCATAGAAATTTTGAATTTCTCCTAATATTTCTGCTGAAAAGATAAATAAGTAAACTATTATTTCTAGTGGTTCTGGTAGATCAATATGAAATCTATTTGATATTAAACTAGGTAAGGTAAATAATATTAATGTTAATATGCATAAGGCAACGTTGTTCCAGTTACCATTTAATCCTTGACCTATCATACTTAATACTACTAAAACTCTAAGTAAGAAATAAATTATTAATATTGCTTTTTTCTTTTCTCTGGCTCTGGGTGATATTCTTCTATTAATGTTTTTCTTAATAATTTGGGTTCTTTTCCCCATAAGAATCACCTACTATTCATCAAATAATTTATCTAGTGTTTCTCTAGGTACTTGCATTTTCATGTTTTTTTCTACTCTAAATACATATTTGTTTGTATCTATTTTTAATTCTTCTCCATCTATACACCATGATGTTTTTGGTTTATCTAAAAAGTCTATTTCAAAGTTGTTTGTTTGATAATATGTTATTCCAGGAACATCTTTAACATCCATTGTACTTATTAGAACTAATAGTCTTATCATCTCGGTTTTATTTTTAACGTTTGCTAAAGCTACTTCAAACATATTATCATCTAATTTAACATCATAGTATACATCAGGTTGTCCTGCTATACGTGATGAATTTGATACAAATATAAAGGAATATGTTCCTACATGTTTTTCTCCATCTATTGTGTATTCTATGTTATATCGATGTATTTTGTTTCTAAGTTGTTTTAAACCATATAGGATATAAGCTAATTTTCCATAACGTTTCTTTAGGCTTCTAGGAGTTGCATATGCCATATCTATGTAATCACCTAAACAAGCTACATAGACAAAAGGAGCATCATTGATAAAACAAACATCTACTTTTTTTGCTTTACCTTTTAATATTATTTCTAGATTTTCATATACGCTATGATTTAGGCCATACATATTACCAACATCATTAGTACTTCCTAAAGGAAGAGGTGCTATAGTTAGAGGTTTTTCTCTTTGAAGGTTTCCTTTAACTATTTCATTTAGAGTTCCATCTCCTCCTCCACTGATTACTAAATCAGTAGATTTATCTAAACATTGAATAATCTTTTCAGCATCACCTGCTGCTTTAGTTAAGATTATATCAGTTTCATAACCATGTTTTCTTAAGATATCATAAAAATCTTGATAAGTTGTTATTTTATGTTTTTTTCCACTTTCTGGATTCATGATGATAACACATTTTTTCACGATATCATCTCCCTTTTCATGTCTTATTTTACTAAAAAAATCAAAAAAAGTCTATTATATATAAAAAATAAAGAGAATCCTTTGATTCTCTTATTTTTCTTCTAAACTATATAAGGCAAATCCACCAGTTCTATCATCTGGATCCATACATTGTTCTCTCCAGATTAAATCAATGTCTGTCCATTCATTATTTGATGAAAATAATGGATCTAAAGTGAATGTTTTGTCTTTTTCTTCATCATAATCATACATGATTATTACATGATTATATGTTGGTTTAGCAAACTTTCCATTTTGCATTGAAGCATAAACTATTTTACCATCTTGTAAAGCTTCTCTTAAGGCATTTTTTGACTCTATTCCTTTTACTTTAACATTGTAGTGATTTGATGCATATATAACACCCATACCACTTGTTCCTTTTAATCTCCTATTAAATTGATCAGTATAATAATATAAATAATTTCCTACAGTTATTGGTAATATTTCTTTTTCTAGTATTGCAGTATAAGCCATTGCCATTCCTGTTGGAGCACAACCTGTCATACCAAATGTTCCAAGTCCTAATCTTTTCTTATTCCAACGAGCGTCTTTTTGTTTGTAATAAACTGGTTTATATTGTTTTTTAATATATTCTCCTGTTTCATCATCAATTACTAGATCATAGTATTTTTTCTTAACAGTTTTAGTTACTCTTTCATAAGTTTTTTTATCGAAGTAGTATTTTTTTCCATCTATTTCAATAATTCCTGATTTTAAGTTTCTTCCTTCAAAGTAATATTCTTTTCCATCTATTTCTGTTAATCCTTCTCCTATTACTACTTCTCCATCTTCAAATTCATACCATGTACCTTCTTGATTAGATACTATTCCTTCTAAAGCATAACCATAGTTTCTTGAGAAGAAATATAATTTTCCATCTAACTCAATAAAACCGGTTTTTAATTTTCCATTTTCATCAAAATAATAATGTTTACCATCTATTGTTTGTTTCCCTGTTAATAAGGATCCATCCTCTGTTTGATACCATTTACCATCGATATTATTACTTATCCAACCGTGTAATAAATATCCATAGGTTCTACTATAGAAATATATTTTATTGTCTATTGTGAAGAAGCCTGTTTTTAATTTTCCATTTTCATCAAAGTAGTAGTCTTCTCCATCTAGTTTTTGTTTTCCTATAAGTAGTGATCCATCTTCTGTTTGATACCATTTTCCATCGATATCATTACTTACCCAACCGTGTAGTAAATAGCCATAGGTTCTACTATAGAAATATATTTTATTATTGATTGTTAAAAAGCCTGTTTGTAATTTTCCTTTTTCATCAAAATAATATTCATGATTATCTATTGTTTGTTTACCTGTAAGTAGTGATCCATCTTCTGTTTGATACCATTTTCCATCGATAT
>JAEEGL015776308.1_pt1 | contig 35053 bp, 27 predicted proteins | sample 9134231 | NCBI WGS metagenome assembly JAEEGL01 (sample SAMN16246548, study PRJNA631951) | gut metagenome | biome: gut microbiome; feature: rumen; material: fiber-attached | host: Bos | place: Iran: Karaj | collected 2018-10 | reverse complement strand
TTATAAGGCTTAGAGTCAAAGCTACGGCAAATAAGGTGAGTATTCTCTTTGTCATATGTGTTTCCAATTAGTTTGTGAATTTCAGTTTCTTGAAGAAATAGCCTGGGGCATCGTATGCCATGCCGTAATCGAGTGTCATCAACCGGAAAGGATGCAGCCGCTATCTTAATGCGTTAGGGGTTTCGTTCTTAATTGAACTTCAGAATCTGGCCGGCCTTCAGCTTGGCATTCTTCTTTAGGTGATTCAGCTTCATGATGGAACTGACAGAGGTGCCACGCTTTTTGGCAATACTGAAGAGCGTCTCGCCACGCTTCACCTTGTGGAAGCGAGACTCCTGCTGGTAGCTGGCCTCGGGAGCTGCCGTAGCCAACTCCACCTCCTCGCCGTCCTCGTCGCTGCTGAAGCTCATGCCGCCAGCGCCACGCAGACGGGTGGCAATGGCAGACTCCTTCTGGTACGTGGACTTGCGGAACATGTAGTAGTCGTCGACAACATCCTGATTGCGGAAGTCGAACATCAGGGCAGGGTTGAGGGCCACGCCACAGAGACGCGTCTCAAAGTGCAGGTGGGAACCCGTGCTCCGTCCGGTGTTGCCACCAAGACCGATGGGGTCGCCGGCGCGCACTTCCTGATCCTCTTCTACGAGCTGCTTAGACATGTGGGCGTAGTAGGTCTCCAGACCGTTGTTGTGGCGGATGACGACGTACTTGCCGTAGCCACGGCCTTCGTAGCGTACGACACGCACCTTGCCTGAGAAGGCAGCACGTATGGTGTCGCCGATGTACACCTTGATGTCGAGTCCCTTATGCTGGCGTCCCCAGCGGCTGCCGAAGTTGCTGGTGAGCACGCGGCTGTCGGTGGGCATGCAGAAATTCTTCAGTGAGATACGGAAGGAGTCGGGCAACTCTGTCACCTTGCTGTGGGCATGCATGTTGTCCCAGTCCTCGTAAAGGTCGCTGGAAGGATTGTCGAAGCTCTCGGTAAATATCAATCGCTGCAGTGCTACGCTGTCGACTTCTTTCATCTTTCTGTCAATAGGTGCCTGGCGTGCCAACAAGTCCTGTCCCATGCTGGGGAGTGTGCTTATCGTTGCTATAGCCAGTAGTGCAATTTTCTTGAAAAACATCATTATTATGTTATTATCTCAATTATTAATAGGGTTCGTTTTTGTCAATAAAACGTTGCAAAGTTACTAATTATTGTTGTAACTTGGCACTTTATCACCACATGTTTAAGGTTTATTTGTGTGTTTTAACACTTTTCCCCTCGATTTTCATTGCTCATTATTCATTTCTCATTCCTCATTTCTCATTCCTCATTTCTCATTTAAGATATCGCCCCCCAGTTGATGTTGGTCTTCCGCAGCTCCTTCAGCCGTCGCCACAGCAGGGCATAGCGGCTGGAGGTGCAGTCGGGGTCATCGTCGATGACCAGCTGAGCCTCGTCGCGGGCCATCTGCACCAGCTGTCCGTCGCGGGCAATGTCGGCTATCTTCAGGTCGAAGGCCATGCCGCTCTGCTGTGTGCCTTCCAGGTCGCCGGGACCGCGCAGCTTCAGGTCGGCCTCGGCAATGCGGAAGCCATCGTTCGTCTCGCACATGATGTCGATGCGCTTACGGGTGTCCTCGGCCAGCTGGTAACCCGTGACGAGTATGCAGTAGCTCTGGTCGGCGCCACGCCCTACCCTGCCCCGCAGCTGATGCAACTGGGAAAGTCCGAAGCGCTGTGCTTCGAGTATGACCATCACCGAGGCGTTGGGCACGTTGACACCCACCTCGATGACGGTGGTGGCCACGAGTATCTGTGTCTCGCCACTGACGAAGCGCTGCATCTCGGCCTCCTTGTCGGCAGGCTTCATCTTGCCGTGAACCTTGCTCAGGCGGAACTCGGGGAACACCTGCCTCAGCACCTCGAAGCCGTCCTCCAGGTTCTTCAGGTCTATCTTCTCACTCTCCTCGATGAGGGGGAAGACGATGTACACCTGCCTGCCCTGCCGTATCTGCTTGCGTATGCCGTCGTACAGCGTGGGCAGCGAGCGGTCGAAGACGTGCTGCGTAACCACGGGCTTGCGGCCTGGTGGCAGCTCGTCGATGACGCTGACGTCGAGGTCGCCGTAGAGTGTCATGGCCAGCGTACGGGGAATGGGCGTGGCGGTCATCACCAGCACGTGGGGCGGATTCTGGCTCTTGTTCCACAGCTTGGCACGCTGTGCCACACCGAAGCGATGCTGCTCGTCGACGACCACCATGCCGAGGTGTGCAAACTGTACGGTATCCTCGATAACGGCATGCGTGCCGACGAGTATGTGTACCGTCCCGTCGAGCAGTCCGTCGAGCACCTCCTGGCGGCGCTTGCCCTTGACGATACCTGTCAGCAGGGCCACGCGTACGTCCATGCCTTGCAGGAATTCCATGATGGTCTGCAGGTGCTGCTCGGCCAGTATTTCCGTGGGTGCCATGATACATGCCTGGTAGCCGTTGTCTATGGCGATGAGCATCGACATCAGGGCCACGAGGGTCTTTCCGCTGCCCACGTCGCCCTGTAGCAGACGGTTCATCTGCCGTCCACTGCCCATGTCCTTACGTATCTCACGGATAACGCGTTTCTGGGCTTCCGTCAGCTGGAAGGGCAAGTGGTTGTGGTAGAAGCCGTTGAAGATGTCGCCCACCTTGGAAAAGACGTAGCCACGGTATTTGCGGCGGCGGTCGCTGGTGTACCTTAATATATTCAGCTGGACATAGAACAGCTCCTCAAACTTCAGCCGCACACGAGCACGCTCCAACTCCCCGGCGTTTTGCGGATAGTGAATCTTGCGCAGGGCCTCGTCACGCGGCATGAGATGCAGTTTTTCGGTGATAAAAGAGGGTAGAGTTTCTGGCAGCGGGGTTTTCAGCACGTCGAGGAGCGATTTTGTCAGTCGCTCTATGGTACGGCTGTTGAGTCCCGCTTTCTTCATCTTCTCCGTAGTGTGGTAGTAGGGCAGCATATTCATGGCCGAAAGCTCCAGCTTGTCGGCCTCGTCCATGTCAGGATGTACCACCTGGATGCGTCCGTTGAACACCTGCGGACGGCCGAACACCACGTATTCGGTACCTACCTGGTATTTCTTGATGGCACTGTCGGCATAGTTGAACCATGTCAAGTCCATCACCTTGCCGCTGCCGTCCGTAAAATGAGCTACTACGCGCTTCTTGCGAGCACTCTGCTTGAAGGTCTCGAAACTGAGGATATGGCCCTTCACTTGTACAAACGGCATGTCGCCCGTCAGCTCGCGAATACTATACAGACGGCTACGGTCGATGTGCTTGTAGGGAAAGTACTGCAACAGGTCGCCATACGTCGTGATGCCCAACTCCTCGTTGAGCATCTTTTTCCTGTTAGGGCCTACCCCCGGCAGGTATTGTATGTCTTGTCTTAGCAGTTCATAGCTCATAGTTCACAGTTCACTTCGTCGATGTGGCAGGCAACATTCACAGTTGAGTACGAACTAAGGCTTCCGCTATCGTAAGGTCGTAGGGTGTCGTGATCTTGATGTTCTCGCGGTTACCGTCAACGAGGGTAACGGGGTGGCCGAAGGCTTCGACCACACTGGCATCATCCGTAAATCCGTCGTTGTAGGGCTGGTGGTTGGCAGTCTTCAACAGCTGAATGTCAAAACACTGAGGAGTCTGCACTAAGCGGTAATCACCCCTCGGCACAGTGACAGAAGTATCGCCTTCCAGATGGCGCACCGTCTCTACTACAGGGATGACAGGAATAACGGCTTTTGCCGTGCGTGCTATCTCATAGCAGTTGCGAATGACATCAGTGCTGGGGAACGGGCGTACACCGTCATGCACACCGACCACACCTTCGGCATCGTCGGGAATGAGGGCGAGGCCATGCTGTACGCTGTGGAAACGGGTCTCGCCACCATCAGCTAAGAGGTATGGTCCCTTCCCATCCTCCCCCGACTGGGGGAGGGGAAAAGCATACTCCCTGCAAAGTTGCCGCCAGTACTCCTGCTGCTCTTTGGGCAGCACGAGGATTATCTGAAGGTCAGCCGAGTATTCGTGGAACCGCTCGATGCTCCGCATCAGCACAGGCTTCCCGCCTATGGGTAGGAATTGCTTGGGAATGTCGCTCCCCATGCGCAGACCTTTTCCGCCTGCTACGATAATGACATAGTCCACTTATTACCTTTTTACTATTTCATCTTTCCATCAGGTGTTTGAAGCGCATACCCTCGGCTATCTGCTCGGCTGTCTGCTTGTTAACCAACTGAGACAGCAGTTCGTAGGCGAAGGGGAAGGCTGCGGCAGGACCCTCACCAGTGGTGACATTGCCGTCGACGGTGACAAGGTCGGCAGTGTAGGTAGCACCGTTTGCAGCCAGTGCCTGCTCGAAACCGGGATAACAAGTGGCACGCTTACCCTCAAGGACACCAAGAGGAGCCAGTACCACACCTGGCGAGGCACAGATGGCAGCGACCTTCTTGCCTGCGGCATGCTGGTCGACAATGGCCTTGCAGACCCCCTTGTGTTCAAAGAGGTTTGTGGCACCGGGCATGCCACCGGGCAAGAACAGCAGGTCGGCATCCGAGAAGTCACACTGCTCGAACATCACGTCTGCCTCGATGTTCACACCATGTGCCGACTGAGCCAACGGAAAGTCTGTGGTGCTCACCGTCGTCACATCAATACCTCCGCGACGCCATACGTCCACGGGAATGAGGGCCTCGACATCCTCGAAGCCGTCAGCTAAGAATACATATACCTTTTTCATAATGCTTAATACTTAATGCTTAATCACTGAAGAGCCGCCAGATACTGGCGGATGGTGTCGCGCAGTCCCATGTACAGGGCATCGCAGATGAGGGCGTGGCCTATCGAGACCTCGTCCGTCCACGGTATCTGCTGGTGGTAGTAGTGCAGGTTCTCGAGCGACAGGTCGTGGCCGGCATTCAGGCCGAGACCTACACGGCGAGCCTCCTCGGCAGCAGAGATGAAGGGGGCAATGGCCGCCTCGTGGTTCGCCGCATAGCCCGCAGCGTATGGCTCCGTGTACAGCTCCACACGGTCTGCACCGCATGCCTTGGCACCCTCCACCATGCGTGGGTCGGCATCGACGAAGATGCTGGTACGGATGCCTGCCTCGCGGAACGTACGGCAGATGTCGGTCAGGAACTGTCGATGCTCGATGGTGTCCCATCCGTGGTTGCTGGTCAGCTGGTCGTGGCCGTCAGGAACCAGCGTCACCTGCGTCGGCAACACCTCCAGCACCAGCTCGGTGAACGAGTCAATGGGGTTGCCCTCGATATTGAACTCCGTAGTGACACGAGGTCTGATGTCGCGCACATCCTGATAGCGGATATGTCGCTCGTCAGGCCGTGGATGTACCGTAATACCCTGTGCGCCAAACTGCTCCGCGTCAAGAGCCACCTGCAGCACATTGGGGTTGTTGCCCCCCCTGGCGTTGCGCAGGGTGGCTACCTTATTAATATTTACACTCAGTTTCGTCATATTTTTCCCTTTTCACTTTTCTCTTTTCACTTTTATTTGTATCTTTGCACCGTTCTTTGGTGCAAAGATAATAATAATTTGCGAAATAACCGCTAAAAAGGAGCAAAAAAATGAGTACCTCACGAAAACTTCGTTTTGCCGTCTTCGGTAACACCTACCAACCCAAGAAGTCGGTTTCTGTCCAGAAACTGCTTGCATGCCTCGCCCAGCGGGAGGCTACCGTGTGCATTGAACGCGAGTTCTTCGACTTCCTGACCAACGGCCAGCGGCTTCCTGTCGACGGTGTGCGGGTGTTCGATGGTAGCGACTTTAACGCCGACTTCGCCATCTCGATGGGCGGCGACGGCACTTTCTTGCGTACCGCCAGCGTGGTAGGCGACAGACAGGTACCTATCCTCGGCATCAACACGGGGCGGCTGGGTTTCCTGGCCGACGTCAACGCCCAGGAGATTGAGCGTACCATCCGTGCCTTGTATGAGGGCGACTATGCCGTGGACACACGCTCCATCATACAGGTGAAAGCCGACGGCCAGCCATTGCAGGGCTACGACTGTGCGCTGAATGACGTGGCCGTGCTGAAGCGTGACAACGCCTCGATGATCACTATCCACTGCTCCATCAACGGCGACTACGTGACGACCTACCAGGCCGACGGCCTCATCATCAGCACCCCTACAGGCTCCACAGCCTACTCGCTCAGCAACGGAGGTCCCATCATCGTGCCGGGTACCCACGTCTTCGCGCTGACGGCCGTTGCCCCCCACTCGCTGAACGTGCGCCCCCTTGTTATATCAGAAGACTCAGAAATCAACCTTACCGTCGAGAGCCGTACCCACAATTTCCTCGTGGCACTCGATGGACGGTCTGAAAAGCTGGCCGACACCACACGGCTGACGCTGCGAAAGGCTCCCTACCGTGTGCGTGTTATCAAGCGGGCTGGCACGAAGTACTTCCATACCCTGCGTGAAAAGATGATGTGGGGTGCTGACCAGCGCCGTTAAGGCCGTGCTATCAGTGTTCTGAAAAAAAACTTGTGAGATGGAAAATAAGAGACATGCCCTGCGAAAGCTGTTGGAGGCAGTAGAGAAGGAACTGCTGCAGAAACCGAACCACAAGACGCTGGACCGTCTGTCACTGCTGGCCGGTTTCCAGGACTGGGACTCCTTCCAGAATGCCTTGCACGGTGACGGTGGCGAGACAGTGTACGGAGGACATCAGCGGGAAAAAGCAGAAAAAGGAGAGAAAAGTGAAAAAGAAAAGTGAAAAGCTCTCACTTTCCACTTTACCTTTTTCTCAGTTTTTGCTTACACAGTAGCACGGTTGCCGCTGCGCTTCTCCTTGATGCGGGCAGCCTTACCGGTCAGCTTGCGCAGATAGTAAAGCTTGGCGCGACGAACCTTACCAATCTTGTTCACTTCGATGCTCTCGATGTTGGGCGACTCCAGGGGGAAGATACGCTCCACACCCACGGTGCCTGACATCTTGCGGACGGTAAAGCGCTTCTTCTCCTGATGCCCGCTAATCTTGATGACCACGCCACGATAGAGCTGGATACGCTCCTTGGAACCCTCGATAATTTTGTAAGCGACTGTCACAGTGTCACCAGCCTTGAAACTGGGGTGCTGTTTGCCGGTTGCAAATGCTTCTTCAGCAACTTTGATTAAATCCATTTTTAATACTTCTTTTTATTTGTTTGCTGTATCGTTTCATGCGCAACATAACAGGCCACACGAGTCTTCCTGCCAGCGATTACGCCGAAAGCGGCTGCAAAGGTACGAATATTTGGCCGAACCACCAAATATTTCGCCAACTTTTTCTTTCTGCATTCCGAAGTTATTCGTTTTTTCGGCAGTAATTCTTTTTCTTTCTCGCTGTAATTATGGTCTGTTTTACCACGGCTTTACAGCCATCGCGCAAAAGGAAGCCAAACAGGGGTTGCCGACCGTTGGCCACCATTGCGACATGTACGTCGTCAGCCATGAGCATCATTAGGCCAGCCAAGTGGCTGTTTACGCCAACCAAGAGCCTCCTTATGCTGGCCAAGTGGCTAATAACGTCGGCCAAGAGCCTCCTTATTACAAAAATGACTTTCGGTAAAGATGGGTGACTCCTAACCAGATAGGCTGAAAGCCCTTTGTGGAGGGTGGTTGAGAGTGGTTAGGAGTAGCCGTAACTCCTCACCAACTGTTAACAGACTCCTAACCCGTCGTCTAACCCGTCAGAAGCAATTCATTTTTAATTCGCTGAAGACAATGGCAGGACTGGGTTAGGAGTTGGTTAGGACTTGGTTACCAGTCCGCCAAACTCCTCACCCTTTGAATCGCCTTTGTACAAAGCAGTTTCAAGGATTTCGGTTAGGACCTACAAAAAAAAGTGAAGATTGGAGTTCGCTCCTAATTGTCCGAACGAGAGCAATAAGCGACGACACCATCAAATCAGCGAATGTACCCGTCTGCGCCCAGACATTTGGTACGCAAACTTTCCAGAACGGTCGGCGAGATGCAGTGCAACAGGATGTATACCGATGACATGACGGATGGGGAATACGAGTGGCGCTATTTGTCATGCAGACTTGACAAAGTAGGCATAGGTATGAATTAATAAACATTAAAAAAGATAATCGGCAACGGGAAACGCAAAATAATTTCTGTACGGAGATTGGTGATTTAAGAAAAAAGTTGTAACTTTGCAACCAATAAACGTAAATAACTAAAAGTTAATAAAAAGAATTATGGCATTTTTAACGAACGACAAACTGACCATCGTCGGCGCTGCCGGTATGATTGGTTCAAACATGGCCCAGAGTGCCCTGATGATGGGGCTGACAAGTGAAATCTGTCTTTACGACGTCTTTTCTCCAGAGGGTGTGGCCGAGGAAATGCGTCAGAGCGGTTTCGACGACGTGAACATCGTAGCCACCACGAATGCCGAGGAGGCTTTCCGTGGTGCTAAGTACATCATCTCTTCCGGTGGCGCTCCCCGTAAGGCTGGCATGACCCGCGAGGACTTGCTGGCCGGCAACTGCAAGATTGCCGAGGAGCTGGGTCAGAACATCAAGAAGTACTGCCCCGACGTGAAGCACGTGGTCATCATCTTCAACCCCGCTGACCTTACCGGTCTGGTGACGCTGCTGTACTCTGGCCTGAAGCCCGGACAGGTGACGACGCTTGCCGGTCTGGACACCACTCGCCTGCAGTCGGCACTGGCCAAGAAGTTCGGTGTGATGCAGAACCAAATCACGGGCTGTGCCACATACGGCGGTCACGGCGAGCAGATGGCCGTCTTTGGCAGCCATGTGGTTGTAGCTGGCCGCAAGCTGACCGACATTATCGGTACCGCTGAGTTCCCCGCTGAGGAGTGGGAGCAGATGAAGGTTGACGTCACGAAGGGTGGTGCCAAGATCATCGAGCTGCGCGGACGCTCATCGTTCCAGAGTCCGTCATACCTCTCTGTTGAGATGATTCGTTCCGCCATGGGTGGTGAGCCGTTCCGCTTCCCTGTCGGCACATACGTGAAGACCGACAAGTACGACCACATCATGATGGCCATGAAGACCACCATGACCGCCGATGGTGCCAAGTTTGAGGTGCCGCAGGGTACTCCTGAGGAGAATGCCAAGCTGGATCAGAGCTACGAGCACCTGTGCAAGATGCGCGACGAGCTGGTGACGCTGAACATCGTGCCGCCCATCAGTGAGTGGAGCAAGATTAACCCGAACCTGTAAGTGTTGCTAAAGAACCACGAATTAAACGGATTGGGGTTTTCAACAACGGATTGTACGGATTGAACGGACTGTTATAGTTCTGTTTCGGGATTCGTAATAAGAATCGGGGCGTTCGCTGAATAGATTTGCGAGCGCCCCGATTTTGTTGTACCTTTGCACCAGCAAAATCAAACAAGGCTTTACATCAATTGTTTTAGGTTAGTAGTTTTTAGTGAATAAAGTTAGTTAGTAGTTTTTTCATAGGTTTATTTGGTTAAGATTATTTTCAGCATGAAGGCCCGTCGCGACGACGGGCCTTCATGCTGTCTGTGACAGGCTGTTATTATGTCGCAAAGTCAGGCATGACAACATCGCCCTGCCGCTCCTTGGGCAGCACCTTCACGCTGACCACCTTACCGCCGCGCAACTCAGCCTCAACAGTGGTACCACGGCTGGCACGCAGGCGGAACCGGACATCACAATCGCGGGGCCATGCGGGAAAAACATATAGCTTATTGCCAACCTCCTGCAGCAGCATCTCCTGCATGGCTATCATTCCGCTGCCGCCCCAGTTGTGATCGGGTGTCCAGTCGAAGCCTGGTCCCCAAAAGGCAGGGAAGCGGTGTGGGCCTTCGCCCATCTTCAGCTTCACCAGCCGGACAGCCTCATCAGTCATGCCGAGACAGGCTGCCCAAATGGCGTCCTGCTTCCAGCCAACATGCGAGCGGAACTTCACGGCCAGCGTGTCCTGCTCATAGGTACGCCGTGCCAAGTCGATGTCAGGCCGCCCCACGCCATACATACGCCACGGGAACACAGGGTACAGCTGGGTAGGCTCCGTGTTCTGCACACGCTCATAGTACACGGCGGGAGCTATCATACCATCGCGGATGGTGATGTCAGGCAGGCGGTTGAGGAAATGAGAAATGATGAATGGGGAGTGAGAACTGCCGTTCTCCCCTTCGTCTGACTGAGCCTCATTATCCTGATCGTATCCCATATCCACCATCGCCTGAGCCACAGTACGCAGGGCAGCAATGGTCGACGTAGAGTTATAAGCCATCTTGAACGTCTCGCCGCCTGATCCAGGATAGAGTATCAGTTTGCCGTTGCCGTCGAGGGCTTTGATGCCACGACGCTTGGCCAGATACTGGTAGTGCTCGTCGAAGAAACGCAGGCATGAGCGTATCATCGGCACGTACTTACTGATATCGGTGCCATTGTAACGATGAGCCTCCAACGCCATCATACAGAATTCCAGGCACGTGTCCCACTCATACTCCAGCCACGCGTTATACTCCAGACCTGGGTCGAAGCCGTCGGGCCGCTTGTTGCCGTACTCCGGATAGCAGGGCAGTCCATAGTTCTCAATCTGCTCAGTCAGACAGGCTCCCTCGTGTCCCCAATAGTGGCGCGAGCGCACTTCCGCGTTCTTATATATATTAAGGTAGAAGTCCAGCTGTGGCAGCAGCAGGTCGTAGTCGCCGTTCTTCAGCATGGGCCAGTAGACCAGACGCTGGTTCTGCGACGTATGCACTCCCCCACCCCAGTTGCGGTAGTCGGGCGTGAGTCGGTACTCAGGAGCGACGTCCACAAACTCCGGGTCGAACGTGAACAGGCCGCCATTGAACTTCGTAGGCCACGGGCCATGGGCGTTACAGGCCAGCATATAGCGGAACAGGTTGTAGTTGCGGATGGCCGGCGAGAGTGGTGAGTCGGAAAGACTCTCCACAGCGCTGCGCTTCCAGAAGCTGCGCCACCAGCGGCGCGTGTTCTTGCGGTCGGCTGCCACACGCACACGACGTGCCGTCTCGGTGAGCTGGGCCTGCCAGTCGTCCATAGTCCCCTGCGCCGAGGCCAGTGTCACCTGTAGGTGAAACTTCTTGCCCGGACGGTTGCTGACATACATCCACCCCTTGCAGTTGGCACTGGCGTAACGGCCGTCGATACTGTCCATCAGCACGAAGCCGTCGCCCTCCATGCGACCGCCGAAAGTCAGGTTCTTCAGCGGATTGGTCAGCCGCCCCTTCACATCGTCCAGATGCTGCTGAGTGACGGTAGCGTCGAAGACGGTGGTCTCGCCGTTACGGTGCAGGAAGGTGACGCCACGGTTGTCGGCCATGACGTTGTCGTGCATCGTCTTCAGGCCCTTGGGGGCCGAGAACTTGTAACTGCTCTGAAACACCTCGCGTTTCGTCAGCAGGATGTCGCTGGTGCGCCAGTTCTCGTACGAAGCCGCCACACTGAGTTTCTCACGCAGGCTTTCTATATCGACATGCACCACGGGCTTCTGCACGTCGGCCCACAGCTGTACGGAGATAAAGCCGTCGGTCACCTCGACATAGCCGTCGGCCAGATGCAGTATCTGGCGGAAGTGCTTCATGTCGATACCCGGTGTCAAGCTGATGCGGAAGCGACCCTGCTTGAGCAGCGTGTTATTCTCGTCGAACGAACCGCTTCGGCTGAGGTAGAACAGCACGTCGCCCTGCTCGACCCATACGTTCATGCCGATGTCGCCGCCTCCGCAGGGCATCGATTCCGACGAGTTACGGCTCGGCGTGTTCCACTCGTAGTCTCGCGGCAGGGCGGAGACATGGCTGATTGCTAACAAAAGGCATGCAAAAACTAAAATTGTATTCTTCATCATATAATAAAGACGAAGAATACTAAATTTTGACATCTTTTTCACCATTTTACTTCGCTACGTTTTTTCTTTTTTATACCTTTGCACCCGAATTAGCAGAAAAAGACAAATGGCACTGATAAAGAGTTACAAGGGAATGGCACCACGCTGGGGCAAGGACTGCTACTTCAGCGAGAACGCAACGATAGTGGGCGACGTCACCATGGGCGACGAGTGCTCCGTATGGTTTAACGCCGTGGTGCGCGGCGACGTGGCACCCATCACCATCGGCGACCGCTCGAACGTACAGGACGGCAGCTGCGTACACGTCACCCACGACACTGGTCCCACGCACATCGGCAGCGACGTCACCATCGGCCACAACGTGACGGTACACGCCTGCACCATCCACGACGGCGCACTCATCGGCATGGGAGCCACCCTGCTCGACGGCTGCGAGGTGGGGCGTGGCTCCATCGTGGCAGCCGGTGCGCTGGTGCTGCAGAACACCGTCATACCCGACGGCCAGATATGGGGCGGCGTGCCTGCCAAATACCTGAAGGACGTACGGCCAGGCCAGACGGACAACGCAAAGCACTACGTGGCATACGCCAAATACTACATGGACGAAAACGAAAACAACCACTATAGCAATGAAACATTTAAGAGTATTTAGTATCATGCTGGGCTGCATGGCAGCCTTCATGATGACGTCGTGTCTGAAAGACGACAACAGCGATGAGAAAGAGAAGGAATGGGAAGAGTGGCAGAAGAAGGTAGACACCGAACGGAGAGCCATGGTAGGTGACTACAGCGGATTCATGTACTACAACTTCGACATCACCAAACAACAGAGAGACTCGGTGGCCATGAGCTGGTCGGCAGCAAGCGACACCACTATCGTGTTCAAAAACGTTCCCCTGCAACTGGTCGTCAACAAGATGGTCGGCAACGACGAGCTGAAGGAAGCTATCGCCGCACAGGGTACCGTTGACATCATGGCTATGGCCTACGTGAACTACCAGTACTATAGCCCCATCCAGATGTACCTGTTTCCTGACCCCATTGTGATAAAAGACATCCTCGTGGGTGGCCAGAAGGTAAAGGTCAGCATCACTTTCGACACCTACGACACCTCAACCGGCTACCCATCGTACGCCAAGTTCATGATGAGCACCGGCGAGATGGTGGCATCGCTCTACCCCAAGGACGTCTATGTCAACAACGACCGCAAGGCATACTTCTCGCCGCTGGCTGCCTCGATGCAGTGGTACGGAAAGCGCAGGTAGTAGCCTGATGACAACACTGGCACACGACACAAATGGGTTCGCCTGACGGCGAACCCATTATAGTTTCCTTTCAAAAGTCAGTTTCCGTTAGGGAAGACTGATAGCCTCTGACGGACAAACGTCAGCACATGTACCACACTCCGTACACATGTCAGGGTTGATTGAATACTTGTCGCCCTCGGAGATTGCTCCTGCGGGACACTCATCGATACATGTACCGCATGCAATGCAGCTGTCACCAATTACGTATGCCATAATCTCTTTCTATTTAAATTAATGAATAATTACCTAAAAATGGTGATGCAAAGGTAAGCATTATTTTTGAATTATACCCATTTCCGAGGAGATATTTTCACAATTTATACGGTGTCGAAATAATAAAACCCCGCGAAATGCGTTTACAACAATATAGGCTATAGCCCAAACAACATGATACTCATGATCAAGACAACATACATTCTCTATAAGGCCGCGCGGTTGCTGCCTGTCGTGGCCGCCATCCTGCTGCTGACCGCCGTGCCGCAGCAGGCCGGCGCACAGGCTGACCGCCAGGTACAGAACAAGCCGTACATCGACCTGCGGCCACTGCACTTCGGCATTCTGGTAGGCGTACACCTGCAAGACCTGGAACTACAGAACGTCGGGCCATACACGATGACCGACGAGGAGGGAAACGTGACATCGCAAAACATCCTGTGCGAGGCTGACCGCTGGAGCCCGGGGTTCTCTGTCGGCGTACTGGCTGAGATGCGTCTACATCAGAACTTCTCGCTGCGTCTGACTCCCACCATGCACTTCGGTGCCAAACACCTGACGTTCATCAACATGAACGAGCTCGACGCCAAAGGGCGTCCCTCGCAGAAAACCCAGGATCTGAAGAGCACATACGTCTCGCTGCCCATCGACCTGAAGTTTGCCGCTCCACGCTGGAACAATCACCGTCCGTACATCATGGCCGGCATCAATCCCATGTTCAACCTGACGGGTGGCGACCAGGACATGGTGCGGCTGAAAAGATTCACCACAATGTTCGAGGTAGGACTGGGCTGCGACTTCTACCTGCCGTTCTTCAAGCTGATACCCGAATTGAAGTTCTGCTTCGGACTGGGCAACTCGCTCGACACGAGCCACATCAACGAACTGCGCGATGCCAGCCTCAAGGCTTACGCCGGTTCGGTCAGCAGCGCGCATTCGAAAATGGTTGTCCTTACATTCTACTTCGAGTAAATCTTATTTGAAGTCAACGACAATCTTGCCGACGAAGACGGCATGCTTGCCGTTCTGGTCGACGGGCACGGGCTTGCCGTCCATGTTGTTCCAGTGCTCCAGCGTCTCCATATAGGTGTGGGTATGTCCGCCTAAGACGAGGTCGATGTTGCGCGAACCGCTGATCATGTACTGGTCGTCCTCGCCACGGTTGCTTTCCCAGCCCAGGTGAGATATGCACACCACCATGTCACACTTCTGCTGTTCCTTCAGCATGGTGGCCGTCTCCAGTGCCACCTTGGCAGGGTCGAGGTATTTTACGCCCGGGCAGTTCTTGTCGCTGACCAGTCCCTTCATCTTCGGACACACAGCAAAAACACCAATCTTCAGGCCGTTGCGCTTGATGATAGTCCATGGTTTGCAGACACCCTCCAACACCGTACCCGTGAAGTCGTAGTTGGCACAGAGGATGGGGAAATTGGCCATCTTGAAAATGCGAGCCATATTGTCGAGTCCGAAGTCAAACTCATGGTTGCCGATGGTCGAGGCATCGATGCCCATCTGGTTCATCAACCCCACCTCGACGTCGCCCTTGAACATGGTGTAGTATGCCGACCCCTGGCAGAAGTCGCCCGAGTCGAAGTACAGCAGGTCTGGATTCTTCTGCCTTTCCTCCTTCAGCATGGCTATGCGTCGCAGGAATCCGCCGCGTCCCGCCTTCACCGTGTCGGGCAGCTGTGCATTGACAGGCAGGATGGTCGAGTGCGTGTCGTTGGTATGCAGAATGACGAGCTGCTTGTGCTTCTTGGCCGAAGCAGTAAAAGGTAAAAAGGTAAAAAGGTAAAAAGGTAAAATGAATACGACCCACTTCAATACCTTATTATTTATTAAACAAGTTTCTTTCATAATCTCTTCGGTTTTTTTACTTTTTTATTCTTTTACCTTTATTCGTCCCTCAATGTTGGCATCCACCTCCCTGCCCTGCTTCTGCATGTCGCGGAAGTAGTTCATGATGATGAATCGCGTATTGTTGCTGGCCTCCTTCGGCGAGTTGATGTTGCGGCTCCTGGCAAAGGTCGTCATCTTGTCCGTGCCGCCCAGCAGGTAGTCGATGGTCGCCACGCGGTATTCACGCTGCGGGTTGACAGACTGGCCGTCGATAGTGGCCGACTCCAGCTTGCCGTCCTTGGTGATGACCAGCCGCACGGAGTGGCTCACTCCCTCACCGCCTGAGGATGCCATCTCGCTGAAGAGGCTCATCACCTCGGCACCACTCAGCGTGGCGAAAGCTATCTTGTTCTCGAACGGCGCAATGTCCAGCACGTCACCGTACGTCACCTCGCCCTTCGGCAGGTCGGCACGCACACCACCCATGTTATATACGCCGAAGTCGGGCTTTTCGTTATAGTCCTTGGCCGCCCACACCAGTATGTCGGCCAGCAAGTTCGACAGCGTGCCCTCCGGCCGCTGCGCCGTCATGTACTTGGCCGAGCGGCCCACCACGGGCCCCATCACGCTGTCCACGATGTGCTTATAGGGTTTCAGGAACTCTGCAGCACGTTGGTCCGGCTGTGCGTCGTAGCGACTGTCCACCAGTATACGGCTGCGCTGCACGGAGGCCACCTCGTAGTGTTGCTTGCATGATGCCAGCAGTAGCGGCACCACGACCCATAGAATCATCTTTCTGTTCATAACATGTCGTACATTTATAGTTTCGTTCGGCAAAAGTAGCGTCTTTACCTGCAATTTGTACTGCAAAGATAGTAAATCATACGGACATAACAAAATATTTTGTGCGAAAAAGATGCGTTTTCCATGAAAAAAAACCATATCGTCCATTTTCATTGTCGCATATTCGATGAGTTCGCTGCAACGCAACAACAATGATTGACTTCCTAAAAACGTCATACAATTTTTTCTGAATGATGGAAGGGCTATTCACGTTACATACCCCACCCCTGCCCCTCCCCTCAGGAGGGGTAACAAGAAGAAGATACTCCGTCAGTTCAACTATGCCGGTGACATGCGTATCGAGTATGTGCATGACATTCTCTGTCCTGTGGTCAAGGCACACAAGGAAGAGCGCTTGCTGGCCAAGCAACAGGAAGAGGAGAGGCGAAAACAGGAAGAAGAAAAACAGAGGATACTACTTGAAGAGAAGGCCAAGAGAGAAAAGATAGAAAGAGAAGCGGAAGAAGAGCTGGCCAGAATAGCAGCCGAGGCACAACGGGCGAAGAAGAAACGTATCATCAGGACTACCGTCATGTTCCTGCTGGTTGCAGCCTGTATTGTCGGACTGCTGTCAATTGCGAAGTCCTTCTTTGACGAAGCAGAAGAAGAAAAGAAAAAAAACGATTATCTGAAACAGCAGATTAGCAAGTTCAATGTCAACATTTCCCTCACTGAAGATGTTGCCGTGAAGTCTCTGTGGTGGGAGGCTAATCTTAAGGTCATAGCAAAAAAGGGTGAAAGAGATACCATCATCCTTGACAGAGACATTGACAAGACTAAAGCCGACTCGACAATCATACTACCGGTTGAGTCCAGCGGTTATGAGACCATAACGGCAGTACTCTCGTATCCCCAGCTGAAGAATTTCCACAAAGAGGACATCCCCCTGTCCATAGACCATCTGATCAAGTATCCAACCATCGTATTGCAAGTCAGGCTGACTGACCCGATCAAATACCAAGGGCGGTTAGTGTTCAAAGACGGACAGACGGAATGCAACGTCCAGAATGCCATTGTCATTCTTAACAATGTAGTCGACTTCACGGACGCCAAAGGGCAGTTCCTGTTCCTTTTGCAAGACTCCATGAGCATGGGTGACGAGATGATGATCATAAAAAAAGGATATGACGTCAAATATGAGAGTGCCAAGAAATATCAGACGGAACTGGAAAGCCAGGAATTCCAGACGATTGCGTTGACCTTGAAGGATTCCACAAACTATTATAGCCTCAAAGACAGCTGCAAGCATAAAGGAAAGACACCTCAAGACAGCATCTGGAGTTTCAAAACGAAGCAGCCCATCAGATATACAGGACTGAAAAGCGGCACTCCGGACGACGAAATCACCATGTTTTTCAAGGAAGAAGGAAACTGGTTGTGGGGGTTGTACTATTACAAGGGAGACTACAATAAGCGGAAAGAGTACTCCTACCACTTCTTTGAAGGCAGGATGAGTGACTACGAGAAGGATCCCACAGACAAACAGAAATATCGGACATTTGTGATTGAGAGCAAAGACATTGCCAACAACGAGGAAACTATCAAGGGCACCATCAAGGGTCAGAAACCGGCAAGTGGCGAATGGAGCTTTAAAGTCTTCATGCATTCCAGGCAAATGGCCGAAAGTGCGCAAAGTCAGAAAAAGAAGTAGGCATTATGAAGAAACGTATCATAGCATTCGTCAGCGCCATAACCACGATAGCCGTCCTGGTTCTGCTGCAGTGTATCCTGGAGGAATTATAGACCTTCGGTGTGGCAATGCTGTCGACAAAGCGAACTAAAGAATCAGAAAATACTGTTATAATATAACAAATTTGCTAAAACCTTTGGCTGTTTTGCGGGAAATGCTTATTTTTGCAGCATCAAATCCCCCGCTATGGACTTAAGCATCGTCGTGCCTGTCTATCAGGTTGAGCAGTATATCCGCCCTTGCATGGAGAGCATCTTCAGGCAAGGACTGGATGAAAGCCGCTTTGAAGTCATCATCGTTAACGACGGTACGAAAGACCGCAGCATGGAGGTGATTGCCGACATTATTGGCCAACACAGCAACATCACTGTCATCAATCAGGAAAACCTCAGTCTGTCTGTTGCCCGCGACAATGGCATAGCGAAAGCGCAGGGAGAGTATATCCTGATGCCAGACTCAGACGATTTGCTGATAGACAACAGCCTGCTTCCATTGTTGAACAAGGCTCTTGAGACGAAAGCCGACCTTGTGGTAGCAGACTTCCTTCAGACGTATGAAGAAGATATCGAGCAGCTTGGGAAAATCAGCCAGGACACGGCAGAGTTTGAAGCTATGACGGGGAAGGAATTCTTTCTCCAGCATCTGAACCCCAACCAGTGCTATGTCTGGCACACGCTCTACAGAAGAGCATTCCTCCTTCAGGAACTCATTACGTTTGTACCCAACATCTGCTATCAGGACGTTCCCTATACACAGGAATGCTATCTGAAGGCAAAGACGTGCCTAAGGACACACTGGCTGCTAAACGTCTACCGGCGGAAACGCAAGGGGGCGCATACAGCGTCGTTTGGCATGAAGAAAGCCTTTAACTATTGTGAGGCAATCAAAAAGACCTGGGAACTGACATCCATTGAGGGCCTCGAACCCGCCGTACTGAAGAAACTGCAGGACAATGTCCACACAACCTTTAACGTCATGCTCTTTTCTGCCTTGCATTCGATAGGGAGGTTTTCAGACATCCTTCGGATTATCAGCACACTTAACAGGGAGGTGCCGGGCTTAAGGTTCACTAACGGTATTAAGCAAAGGACGGAGACCCTGCTGTTCAGGAAAGCCCCGTCACTCTATGTGGCTATCAGGAAGCTACACTGGAAATGGATCCGACGGCACTGCTAGGACCGTCAGGCGCAGATGCCTCATATCCTGTGGGTCAGCTTTCCGACAAGCTTCAACAACGCGACAGACAGGGCAGGAGGCAAGACGCCAAACAGCCATGCCTGCAGGTTTTTCACCCTTGCCTGCTTCGAGTGCAGTATCTCGCGCAACGACATCGGATGGTGCATAAGGTTGCGAATCTCCAAGTCGGTATATCGTGGAACGGGATCTGCCCTGTGGACCAGTATCTGACATGCAAACGAATAGTCGTACATCATCAGTTTTTCGCAACGTTCTGCATAATATGGCTTATGGCACAATTCCTTGCGCTGTTTCTTCTGTTCAATAGCCTCTATTGCAAAGTCCATGTACTTTCTTGACAGCTTCCGTCTACGTTTCTTCAGGCGTATTTTCTCTTCCATCTCAATGATGAGATACTGATAGGTGATGTCTGGCAATAACACGACCCTTTGCACGTAGGTCGGAAGATCGACGGTGAACGTGTAATCCTCGCCGTACCCAGAACCGACAGGAGTCACCTTCAGATGATTACGTCTATAGACATTGATGTCGGTCAGCACATTCCAATGCATAATCTGGACGCCTTCGCGATATGCGTAGACAGCAAAATCGTCCGGTTCTGTAAACACCTTGAACGGATATGGGTATTTTTCTATGCGGTCATTGTCGGTCAGGTACACCCGCTCATAGCTTCCATAGACCATTTCTGCCTGATACTTCTGGGCGGCTTCATATAATAAGGAGATGGTGTCAGGGAATATTATATCGTCGGCATCCATAAAATAGACATACCGTCCCTGAGCTTCGGCTATAATACGATTACGAGCTTCGCCCTGCCCCATATTATGTGGCTGATGAATGATATGGATATCCTTTCCACGAGGATGAGTCTGCTGATATTCCTCCAGGATGGAGATGGAGGAATCTGTTCCACAATCATCACATATCATATATTCAATACTCTCAAAAGTCTGCGACAAAGCCGAATCCATAGTCCTGCGGAGATATTTCTCTACATTATAAACAGGAAACCCTATTGTAACTTCGTATTTTGGCATCATAATTATGATAGTTGTAAATTGAGATTAAGCGATTAGACGGCTAGGAGGTAAGCCTTTTCCCATTCTTCCATGACCTTATTATTTTCAAATCGTGACACAGTCTGATGAGCTTGTAAGCCCATTTCCTGTCTTTCCTGATCATGAGTAATCATCCATTCCATTTTTGCGGCTAAATCTTCTGCCTCTAAACGCGACAAAAGACCATTCTTTCCATCATCCACAATCTCACGAGGCCCAAATGGACAGTCCGTTGACACTACAGGAATACCACATGCCATCGCTTCGACAATGACCATAGAAAAGCCTTCGCTATCAGAACTTAGAACAAGAAACTGACTTCGCCCGTATTCCTCAAAAATAGTAGATACAGGTTTATGAATGACAACCCTTTCAGTCAGTCCACAATCAGAAATCATATTCTGAAGTCTGTTTTTCTCTTCTCCATCACCAAAAATATCAATATGCCAAAGCGGATATTTATCTGCAATCATACTAAAAGCTTGTATCAGTCTGTCTATTCTTTTTACATGGTGAAGTCTACCTACATAAAGAATCCTACCTTCTTCCTTAGAACATTCTGCTAATGTATTGGGATATGATGATAATGGATTCGCTACAGTTTGAACATGGTCACAATGACGTTTCCAGAACATGGAGTCGCCCTTGGTTAATGCAACAACCATCTTTATTCTCTTCAACATCGGGAAGAAACATATATTATTCAGGAGCATTCCGAGCAAGCCCCCCCGGATAAATTCCGTCGATGCGCTATGAGACTCATATACAACAGAAGTAATAGAAGACATAGAAGCTATAGCATATTGGAACTCCTCTACATTATGAGGCATAACGACAACATCAATGCCATATTCTGCAATTAACGAACGGAGCTTTTTCTTAAACTTCTGTTTCATCCTAAACATTAAGAACGGACGCAACAAAAGGGAATATTTATATATGGTAAAATAGCGGCATTCAATATCCACATGATTAACCTTAGGATGCAGTGAAAATGATACAGGATGCCTTCCCTGTTCATAGGTTACCAGCATCACATAGTGGCCTCTCTCTGCTAACCAATTCATTTTGTCGGTGATAACCCTCTCTATTCCACCAGTTAGGACTACCGATCTTAATACAAAAGCAATTTTCATGTGATTCTTTTAGTCCAAATAGCCTCATTACTCACTCTACACAAATATATGACTGCAAATATAAAAAAAAAATACCTGATGGCAAAAAAAAAACGCGAAAAAGTACAATAAACAACAAAAAAAGTTTGTATCTTTGCGAATGTTAACTTACCCCCAAGCCTAATTCGAACATGAAACTTAGTATAATCGTCCCAATATACAATGTAGAAAAATATGTTCACGCATGTATTGAAAGTCTTTATAGGCAAGGACTTAACGAGAAGTGCTTTGAAGTCATAATCGTTAACGACGGGACTACAGACAACAGCATGCGTGTCATCACCAATTATTTCTGCATAGTCTCATCAAATAGTATTTTCCACCTTTCAGCTATGACATCCAAGCTATAACGCTGGACATTCTTAACAGCTGCAGCCGCCATTTGCCTACGCCTGCTTTCATTCTCCATCAAACAAAGTAATTTATCTGCTAAATCTGAAACGTTGCCGTTCTCAGCCAACAGGCCGTCTTCACCATCCCTGACAATATCCTTTGGTCCACAAGGGCAAGAAAAAGACACAACGGGCAAGCCGCACGCCATTGCCTCGATCAGAACCATGCCGAAGCCTTCAAAGCGTGAGCTGAAGACGAAAAGCGAGCTGTCCAGATATTCTTGCTGGATTTGATTAGTTGGCCCAAACAAATTACACCGGCTTGTCTCGATTCCAAGTTCTTTCATCTGACGTTCGTAGGGCGTACGGTCACCAGCCCCATAAATGGCCAACTGCCAGTCAGGACATCTCTGCCCTATCCTTGCCCATGCCTGCAACAGGAGGTCAAAGCCCTTCTGGTAGACATAGCGGCCAACGGCAATGACACGCTTTTCTGTCAACAAGCTATAATTATCAGTCTTAAAGGACAGGGGGTCAGGTATCACACAGATATTCTGCAGTTCTGGCCATGACGATTTATCCTCTTCTGTCAAAACCACAAACCGATCTAACTGCTTCAGTTTACACACAAGGTTGTGCATCCATAACTTAGAAAACAGTTTTTTGATGAAGTTTGATTCGTTGACCTCAAAATTTCTGTAATTAGCACGATTGACGTGCAGCTCACCTATTTTACGGCTACCGTCCTCGATGTCGTTGATAAAATTTATTTCACGCCGCAGCAGACTGACCGTGATGTCTGGACGCAACCTCATCAACTCTTCCGTCAGAAGTCTCTTGAATCTCCGCTGCTTCTTTAAATAGACAACAATCTTCTTAGCAAACGAGCAGGTCCAAAGCTCCTCGAAATTGATGTCCAGATTGATGATGTGGATTTTATCAGACAGGGGATAGAAAAGCGGTTTTCCCTTTCCTTCTGTAAGAATGACCGTAATGTCATACCCGAAATGCTCTGCAAAATAGTTCGCCTTCAATGTCAGCACACGCTCCACGCCCCCAGCCATATAAAGGGCTGGAGTGATATAGACGATTTTCGTTTGACGAGTATTCTGTTCCATGTAAGTCACCTACTTATAAACCGTGTCGACAACTTTCTGCATCTGAATCTTCCACGCCAGATTCTCCACGGTTTTGCGTATCTCTTCTGGTTTCATTTCGAAACGCTCCATGAAGCTTAGAATCTGCTGGACATCAATAGGACATTCGTCAGCTGATGCCTTCAGCACGTATGGCTGATGGTCGAAATCGCTGTCACATTCGGAATAGACGAACGGTAAGCCACGCGTGGCATACTCGCGGTTCTTGAGCGTCTTGATGACGGTGATGCCGCTGCGGTGACGGGCCAGCGAGCCGATAGCAAACTGGCACTGGTTGAAAACGTCATCCAACTCCTTGCCAAACAGCGTTCCGTGAAAGATGATCCTATCAGAAATCCCATACTTGTCGATAATAGCCTGTAACCCTGGATGGAAAGCGCAAGGCTTGTACATTTCGTTGGGATGAACACCGCCGACGATGTGGAAGAACACATCCTGAGTACCGCCGTTCTGATAGTATTCACCAATACCGGCAATCAGGCGGTCAAATCCATGCCATATATGAACTTCAGCAACACCTATCAGGTGGAGTGGCTGTGTTTGCCCCTCACCTCTAAATTGATGCAGCGGTATACTGTCGAAATCCACACCGTTACTGATGCGGATGGTGCGCTGTCCGAAAATCTGCTCTGCATCTGAGAATGTCACCATAGCCGTCATCTCACGAGCCAGTCGGTTACGGAAAAGCTGGTCTATCTTCAAGCCCATACGAAACTTGAAAGAAAAGGCAGCAAACTCCTGATCGTATGGGTAGGTGGGAATCTCTGTCACAGATTTGATGCCCAGTCGGTTCAAGCGCTTGAAGAAGCGGACAAGCCAGGGGTTGGCATTCTGGAAACAGCGGGCGTAAACGAACTGTATGCCGGCTCGTTTACAATACTCATAGACAGAGTTATACTCAAGGCGCTGGTGCAGTCCGCCCCAGAGGCCTGTACCATAGTCTATGATTACCTCACCGTCGACATAGCGGCAACGATGACCTTCAGGCGAGAAGTCGTAATAGCAGAGATGCACCTCGTGACCATTCTCGCGCAGTCCCTTCACCTGATAGTGTATCTTCTTCGAGATGCCGCTATGCTCAGAGAAACCGTGATAGACCAGGAAAAGAATCTTCATAGTCCTTTCTCATATTTTCGGCAAAGTTACGAAAAAAAAAGATACAAAGCAATAAATCGACAATAAAATTTCTTAACGGACAGTAAGAGGTGAGAGGTGAGAGGTGAGAGGACAGCTACTTCTTCTTCAGGTACTTGGCCAGCGGACTGTTGTTCTGGCGCAGGCCTTGGGCGACACTCTGGGCGTTGGTTTTGGCACCGAGCAGCGAGGTGTGGGTGTGGTCGCGGTTGAAGTACTTCATCGCCTTTTCCTTCTTGCCGCACTTCTTGTCAAGGAAGTCGGCGGTAATGTTGTGCAGGTCGACGAACTCACAGCCGGTATCCTCCGCCACCTCGCGGTACCACTTGCCGTAGGTGTCGTTGCGGCGCTCTATCTTGCCGCCGGGCCACTCGTTGCGCGGCGTCAGCGAGACGAGTATGGGCGTGGCACCCTTCTCACGCACGTCCTGGATGAACTTCTTCAGATACCAGCCGAAGGAGTACACCACCTCGTAGCTGCCCACCTGTGTGTTGCTCTTCAGCTTCTGGTCGATGACGTTCTGCTTCGTCAGGTCCTCCTTGGCGGCCTGCATGCGGTAGACGTGACAGGTGTCCTGGGCCGTGGCGATGGCACCACGGTACTTGGGCTTGTCGATGGGGCTGATGTCGTTGTGGCCGAACTGGATGAGCACGAAGTCGCCGGGCTGCAGCGAGTTGTACACTCGGTCCCAGCGGCCCTCGTTCAGGTAGGAACGGCAGCTGCGGCCTGCCATGGCGGCGTTGACGATGTCAATCCTCGACTCGTCGAACACGGTGTTGGCCACTGCTCCCCAGCCCCACATGCCGTCGGGGTCCTTGTCGTTGTTCTTCACGGTGCTGTCACCGGTGATGAACACCACGGGCTTGCCCTCGGTGCGTGTCAGGCTGTAGACGGGCAGCTGTACGTTGCACATCATGGCCTTCAGCGGAGCCAGCGCGGGGTTGTGGCTTGCCATCAGCCCCTCGGCGGCCGACCGTGCGTTCATCATGGCACCGAAACGGCTGGTGTGTATCTTGTCGAGGAAGAAGTGGTAGTCGGTCTTCCACTTGCCGTAGCTGTCGAGCTTGCGGGCTGAGATCTCGTTCAGGTCGACGAAGGGCACACCCTCCTCGGCAGCCACCTGCATGAGCCACTGGGTGTGTGGCTTGCGCACTATCCTGCCGTTGTCGTCGTAGGCATTGCGGGGCGTCAGCGACATCAGTATGGGGTTGCCGCCCATTGAGCGTACATCGTTAATATACTTCCGCATGTAGCCGCCGTAGGTGTACACCGTCTCACGTTCGCCGCTCTCCTTGATCGTCACGTCCAGCGTGTCGCAGCCCACACCGGGGATGCTGGCACGTGCGCGCCCCGAGTCGTACGGGCCGTTGTCGTTGTGGCCTATGCTGATGATGACCCAGTCGCCTGGTCTGATGGCCTGACGGACGGGCTGCCACAGCTTGTTATAGAAGGTACGGCTGCTCATGCCTCCCAGCGCGTGGTTCTCGACGGTGATACGCGTCGGGTCGAAGTACTCGTGGGCGTAGTAGCCCCATCCCCACTGTCCGTTGTTGCCGTTTCCCAGCGTACCCGTCCGCATGGTCGAGTTGCCTACCAGGAACAGCACGGGGTTCTGTCCCCTGCGGCTGCTGCCTGGCACGGGGCGTGCCGTCATAGCCTTGGCGATGCTGTCGGGGGTATTGTCTGTCACGCCGTTCACATCCTTGGGAGCCTCAGCCACCTGTGCTGTGGCTGTCAGGGCGAAAGCTGCCATCAGGCAGCACACTATTATCTTTGTTTTCATAATGCTTTAAGTAGTTTCTGGCTACAAAGGTACAAATAAGCGAGGACAAAACAAAGAATTTCAATTCTTTTTTTGTCAAGCGAGAGTACTTTCGCTGAGTTTTCCCCTATTGTGCCTATAACGTATGTTACAAACACTAAGAAAAATCGTTCATTGAGCGCTTTTTGCGCATCAATGAACGATTTTTGCCATCACATCCTATCTCTTATCTATTATCAAATCTCTTATCTAACCACAAACTTCTTTCCGTTGCGGACGTAGATGCCCTTCTTCAACTTTGAACTTTGAACTTTGAACTTTGAACTGTCTACGCGGCGGCCCTGGAGGTCGTAGACAGAATTGTCAATTGTCAATTGTCCATTGTCAATTGACTTAATGCCCGTAGCAGCGTTAACTGTCAGCGCGCGGGAGTCGAAGACGAAGTAGTCGTTGGGGTCATTGCTTTGGAAGTCGTTGGCGATAAGCAGATCGCAGCCATACTCGCCAGGCTCGAGGGCTTCAGGCAACAGGATGGAAATGGCTTGCCGGTCGTTGGATGCCACCGTAAGATAATTATGGAATTGAGTCTCGCCGGAGATAGTGACGGGACTGTAGGCACCATCATCCCCGAGCTTATAGAGTCTCGCCACTATCACTGCGTTATAGTCCAGCGGTGTACTGTTGGTCACCGAGATGTCAAGACAGCCGACATGGCTTTCCTCGTTGGTCAGCTCCCGATAGACGAAGTTGTGGCAGTAGAAGGCCAGCGCCTCGATGGAGAAAGTCCTGTGGCCCACATAGCCCTTTACCTTTTTGACGTCCGACAACGTGCGGCCCGTCAAGTCCTCGCCGTTTTTTGTAATCACCAGTACATGGTTGCCTATTACATTCGTTGACACGAAGAACTCGGCTTCGCCAGTACCGTCACCCTCAGCCATGATGCCTGCCCGCGAAAAATGAACCAGGCCCTGCAGCTTGCTGTCCTCCACGTGGTACACGGCACACTCTAACGAGCCGACGAAGTCTTCGCCCTTGTTGGCGACGGTGGCGACAACATGCTGACGGATACCGCACTGTTTCAAGCCGTCAATCTTGATGTTCTTTTGTGTACAGCTGAGTTGTGGCATCGGGTGGAAGATGGTTTCCGTCGGCTGGCCTTCGCCATCGACGGTAAGCTCTATATAGCAGTTGGGGCCGAAGACTGGTTTCCACGGTGCATCACTGCCCGACTCCCTGTTGACGAATACCAGCTTGTGGTTTCCTGGGGCAAGGCCTTCGGCAACGTTCCCGGGTATAGTGAAAGACTCGCGTCCTGTATGCTCTTCTGTATTAAAGCCTCCAAAGCTGTAGCCTGCCATTTTCAGCGTCTGTCCGCCGAAGAGTTGGCTGCAGTCTGCCGTTCCGTCGGCACCAAGCTCGGCCAGGGCGATGTCGTAGACGCCGGGCTGGTAGGACGGGTTGGCGACGAAGAAGGTGTGAGAACCGTCATCTCCGACCATGTTCCACCGAAAACTATCGACGTAGCGATGATAGCTGTCCGTCGGAGTCTTTGCCGGCTGGAGGCCGATGAGTGCAGACTGGTCACGGCTGAAGCCGTCCTTGGTAGAGCTGCCGCCGGCACCTGACATGTAGGGATTGAGCACATTGATTTTGAAGTAGCCGTTGCCGCCGCCACCCCACCCCCAGTTCACGTGGAAGTAGCCGCTACCGTCCCGCACCTCGTAGCCATCGACGACAAAGGCATGGCCACCACCGGTGGACTGACCGCCATAGATCAAGGGACGGCCTTCCTTCAGCTCGTTGTACAGCAGCTCGTCCCAGCCGCTGGGGGAGTAATCCTCGGCTCTGGCGGAATGGACGCCAGCATCGTAGCCGAACACGTTGGTGAGCAGGTCAGTATCATAGATAAAGCCATTGGATACCCACGGTGTATAGTCCATCTGCAACAGCTGTCCGCAGTAGCGCATCAGCAGGGCGACAGCCACCTGCTGGCCTTCAGTGGTGGGCTGGGTGTAGTCGTCAACCATATTGTCCCAGTCGAAGGCGACGGGGGCCAGTGCGTCGAAGGTGTACCCGTTGGCCATGGTGTAGGCAGGCAGTTCGCCGGCTATCGGTCCCTGCGGCCAGCGGTGATAGTACATCACCTGGCTCAGTGCCGTGGACATGCAGCCCGTGAGGCACAGCAGCCCGTCGGTCGCTGGGCAGAAGCCATTGTAGGGGTTCTGAGGGTTGAAATAGTTGTCGCCCTGATTCCATAAGGCGGTCACGAGGTACGGCACATCTTCGTGGGTAGCCACCGCACGTGCCTTCAGGCCCAGGCGGCTCAGTTCGGCTATCTGGCTGGCCGTCTCGTCGAGCCACCACTGCATGTTGGCCGGCACGGCATCGGTCTCGAAACTTCCTTGCGGCGTGTAGCCCAGCACGAGGTTGTCGCCCACGCAGTCGTCACCGCTCACGATGACAAAGCCCTGCGAGGCTTTGGCGTTGAACACATAGTACGGACTGGCCTCCGTCTGCTGCCGGCTGCCCATGGCGCGGCTCTTGGCCCGCATGGCCTCACCCTTCAGGACGGCACCCTTTCCCTGCAGGAATTTTGCCGCTGTCTGGCGTGCAACACTCGGCGAAACGGGTTCCGCCAGCATGGTGGTAACGCAGCAAAGGACGGCTGCGAGCGTCATCAGTGTCTTTTTCATCTTGTCAGTTATTTAGATTCTACTGTTTTTCGTTGATAGTGTACGGGAGAACCGTCAGTCTCTTTCATCTCCAGGCGCGTACCCGTCTGGTCGAGGTTTGTGGCGTGCGAGATGCGGTTGTTATCCTGCAGCCTCTTGACGAGTTTAGGCTTCATCATCTCGCTGGCCAGCTCTTCCTTCAGCTTCGAGATAGTCTCTTCCATGTTGGGCTGGTAGACAGCACCGGTCACGTCAATCTCCAGCTTGTAACTGGACAGGTCGTAGTGCTTTACCAGCGAGTCGCCCTCAACGGCCCACGTTCCTGACAACGTAAACCGCTGTATCAGGTTGCCCATGAATTCGGTGTGTGTGTAGGAGATGGACTGCCGGGTGGTGAAGGTGTGATCCTTGCGGAACTCGTAGGCCACATGATGCTTGTCGTCGGCCATGACAGCTTCCCAGGATCCCACAAGCTCCTTGTCCTTCACAGGGCGAACGGTCATGTAGCTATGGTTCAGGAAGTCTTCCATGTCCTGCTCGGTGATGCCCATCAGGAATTTGTTCTCCTCGTTCAGGTTGACGAGTTTCAGGAATTCCCTGTAGAACGTCATGCGTCTGCCAGCGTTGTCAATGTACTTTTTCACACGCCGCATTCCCAGCAGCCTGCGGCATGTGGCCACGAAGGCTTCACGGGTATCCATGTCTTCGGAGTCGATCATAATGGTGAACTCCTCCTGCTTCGTCAAGGGCTTCTGGAAGTAGATCCACTCCTTGCACTGTTGCTCCACGACGGCACGTGTATTGTAGAATTCCTGCACATTGTTGAGGAACTTCCTGTCGTTGAGTTTGCGCCACGAGTCCTGGCTGCTGTTGAAAATGGCCTCGTTGGTCTTCTTGAACTCCAGGTCGCTGTTGAACGAATAGCTGGTCACGTAGTTGAAGAAGACAAGGAGCGTGTCGTCGGGAACGCTGTCCAGACGGTGCATGTTGCCCATGAGGTAGTTGGAATAGCTGCGGTCCCTGTCCTCCTTGTCAAGGAGTCCCTTGACGACCTTGAGGCTCTCGTCGATGTCGCTGACTATCGTCATTGCCAGCAGCCGGCGGGCCTGGTTGGCCTCCCGCTGTTCTATGAGGTGTGCCGTACCAAAGGTGAGGACAATGGAGATCGAGGTGGCTATGGTTGTAAGCAGAATCTCCTTGAAGGTACCTTGGTGTTTGGCTTTTCCCCAAAGCTTTGGCATTCTGAATTTTATGTTCATAATGGTGACTGTTAACTGCTATGCGCTGCAAAGATACGAAATATTCACGAAACTCGTTGTATATTTCTACTTTTTTTTCATTATAATATTTTATGACTGACTGAATTAATCCATTGAGCAATTGCACCAATATAGGCTTTTATAACGTTATTTTGCGTGATTTTGGGGCGAACTGTTGCATATTTACCGATTTCGTCGTAACTTTGTGGCCGATTTTGAGAGAAGGGACAAACACTATATAAACGAAAACAGAAATGCTTATGGAGAAGATACAGATTTGGGTGGAACAGCTCGTTACGGCTTGCGGCGTAACGGGCGACACGGTAGACTTCGTCACCCACACCGTCCTGGTGGTGGTGGCCTTCCTGCTGGCAGCCATCGCGGGCTGGATATGCCGCAGGGCAGTGGTGCCTGTGCTGCTGCGACTGGCGGCAAAGACGGAGGCTAAATGGGACGACGTGCTGTTCAACAAGCGTGTGCTGCTGGCTGCCAGCAGCATCGTGCCGGCCATCGTCATCTGGCAGCTGCTGCCCTGGACGTTCTTCGACTTCCCCTCTGTCCGCGAGGTGCTGACACGTCTGACAGCCATCTACATCACGGTGATGGCGACACGTACCGTCACCGCATTCATCGACTCATTCAAGCTGCTGGAGAAGGGGCCTCGCTCGGCTCGCCAGCAGTACCTCTACTCCATCTGCGGCGTATTGAAAATCATCATCATCTTCATCGCCGTCATCGTGGTCATCGCCATCGTCGTCGACAAAGACCCCTCGACGCTCTTTGCTGGCCTGGGTGCGGCATCGGCCATCCTGATGCTTGCATTTCAGGACACCATCAAGGGCCTGGTGGCCGGCATCCGGCTGACGAACAACGACATGGTACACATCGGCGACTGGATAACCGTCACGGCAGCTGGTGTCAACGGCAGGGTGGAGGACATCTCGCTGACCACTGTGAAGGTGCGCAACTTCGACAACACCATCGTCACCGTCACACCGCAGACACTGGTCGACGGCTCGTTCCAGAACTGGCTGGGCATGGAGCAGAACGAGGGCCGCAAGCAGACGCGCAAGATTTACTTCGACTTCCGCTCCATCCGTCTCGACGACGAGGGTGTGGCCAACATCACCAAGTTCCGCCACCATGTGGAGCAGTGGCTGCGTGACAATCCGAAGGTCATTGCCGACAAGAACCCGCTGGTGCGCCAGGCCGAGGCCACCCAGGGCGGCTGCTGTCTGGAGTTCACCTTCTGGCTGTATGCCCAGGCATGGGCCGACTTCGAGCACGACACCGCCGACATCATGGAGTACATCTTTGCCGCCAGTGCCGACTATGGCCTGACCATCTACCAGCAGTTCCCCTTGCAACAGGATTGATTCACGTATAAACAACTGTTGGAAAAGGGGAGAAAGTCCGTAAATAACGGGGGACTTTCTCCCTTTTCCGTCAGTTTTTCCCCCGTTGGAACCACCGTTTCCCACTACTTTTGCAGCAGAAAACGTGAATCAAGCCATTTTACAAACTACAAACAAATGCAAATGAGAACACTAAAACTTTTCTCGGCACTCCTGCTAACAATAGTAGGAGTGCTTTTCGCGAACGCTGCCGAAACGGTGACCATACCGACGGCGGCAGGTGAGTACATCGACTGGAATGCCTGCGACCTGACAGCTGCCACCGTAGAGAACAGCGGTGCCAACATCGGCTCGACAGGCAAGAACACTGTCGCCACGTTCTCCGTCAGCAACCCCACGCAGCAGGACTACATCCTGACCTTCGCCACGGGTTCACAGTATGCTGCCAAGATGCAGGTGACGCTGACCAACACCGCCAACAGCAGCGTGGTGCTGACCAAGAGTGTTGACATCGTGAACACTGGCAGCTGGACACCAAGCACCATCAGCAACCTGTTCCTCTCGCAGCTGCCCGCAGGTACCTACGAGCTGAAGATGCAGGTGACCGAGGCCACCAGCTATGCCGGCAACTGGGGCAAGCTGGCCTTCTACACCACCGAGAGTTTCAACACCATCCCCGGCACCATCGGTATTGCCAGTGGCGGCTATGCCGGTGGCGCACGTTTAGAGAACAACAACACCAACGTTGGCTGGGTGTCGAACGGCACGTCGGCCACCTACAGCTTCATCTGTTCCGAGGCTGGCGTGTATAAGATGACCATCCCCATGACACGCTATGGCGACGGCACCATCACCACCATCGTCACCGACGACGAGACGAATGCCGAGGAGGCCAACGGCACGTGGACCATGACCAACCCCTCGAACTACGAGCCTGTCGACGTACCCGTAGAGGGCGAGCTGACCACGGGCATGAAGACCCTCACGATGCGGTTTGCCACCACGAGCAGTTTCCTGTTCAACTACAAGGACTTTACGATGACCCGTGTCGGCGACCACTACTCCAAGATAGCTGGTGTGGCTGTTACTGGCCAGACCGTCACGACTGGCGACGACAGCGACTGGTTCTGCCAGCTGCCTGCCTCGTACGATGCCACCACCACGTTCAGCGTCACCGCCCTCTACGGCACCGTCGCTGCCACGGCTGAAGGCATCAGCATCACCGACAACGGCGACGGCACCTTCACGCTGCCCACGCCGGCACCTGGCAGTACCACCACCGTCACCCTGACGCTGACACCCGCCGCCGGCACCTTCTCCAGCAAGACGACGTACACGCTGAAACTGTTCCGCATCGGCGAGATCTCGCTGACCGACGTGCTGGTCGACGGCATGAGCATCGACGTACTCAGCGACATGAACGACAACCTGACAGCAACCTATAACAACATATATACCGCAGTTCCTACGGTCAAGGTGAAGGTGGTCGACGGCTCGACCGTCACCGCTCCTGCACCCACCGTCAGCGCCACCAAGGCCACCTACAGTATCCATGTCGAGATGGCTGGCAAGACGAAGGACTACACGCTGGTCGTCGACGGCCTGCATATATATAATAAGGTAGAGGGCGACGAGACCGTCAACCTGAAATACACCTCCGAAGGCAACGACAAAGACAACAACATCTGGAGCAATGGCCTCTACACCCTCTCACCCATCGGCGACGGCTGGAACAACAGCGGCTTCAAGATGCGGAAGAGCTCGACCAATACACTGACCGTTCCGAGTGACGTCGTGGTGAAGCAGTTCATCATCCACCAGTTCAGCGACAACTATGCCCCCGGCTCCTTCGGCACCCTCACCTCCGAGGGCATGACGGCAGCCTACATCCCCGCCAAGCACGACTTCGTGAACGGCAGCCAGTACGACCTCGTCGTCAATCTGGACGGCCATCAGGCCGGACGTGACATCGTGTTCACGCTGGTTGACGGTTCGCAGCCCACCGGCTGGTTCGAGCTGACCATCGAGAAGCAGGCTGTCACTACCGCTCCCGTCGTGACGGCACAGAGCGTGACGGTCGTCAACAACCACGCCGTCGTGGCCCTGACCTTCGACCGCGAGATGACCACTACCACCGCCACCATCAATGGCAGTACAGTGACTGCCGAGGGTGGCTCTGCCACGCTCTATTTCCCCGTCTGGAGCCTCGACTACAGCAAGGACTACACGCTGACCATCGCCGCCGGTGCCGCTGAGGACACCTACGGCAACAGCAACTCCGCTGCCATCGAGGTTGCCGTCAGCACCGAGGCCAAGCCCGTCGTGGCCGCTGTCGCTTACGACTACGTGGTCAGCACCATCGACGAGCTGAAGACCGCTGTGGCTGCCGTGAACAGCTCCAACAACAACGCCTCGGCTGCCCGCAAAACCATCTTCCTGCGCAATGGCGACTACAATATGGAGACCACCGAACTGCGCATCAGCGGCTATAACATCTCGCTCATCGGCGAGAGCCGCGACGGTGTCGTCATCCGTGGACAGCGCGGCGGCATCAGCAATCCCACCGTCAACCTGCGCGACCGCTCAGGCTTCTACCTGCAGGACCTCACGCTGCTGAACGACCTGAACTACTACAAACCCCTGCAGGACAAGGAATCGACGGGCGGCGGCGTAGGCGTGGCAGTCTATGGCGGCGACAAGACCGTCATGAAAAACGTCCGCATGCTGGGCGCACAGGACACACAGGTGACGGGCCATCGTGCCTACTTCGAGGACTGTGAGATCCACGGCACCGTAGACTTCATCTGCGGCGGTGGCGACAACTTCTACTATCGTACCAACCTCGTGGTGGAGCGCAACAACAGCTGTATCACGGCTCCCAGCACCAGCTCGACGCTGAAGTGGGGCTACGTGTTCCAGCAGTGTACCATCGACGGCATCCACGACGGCAACACCGATGCCGGCTACTCGCTGGGCCGCCCCTGGCAGGACACGCCACGCTGCTACTACCTGAATACGACAATGAACATCCAGCCCGCCGACAACGGATGGACGGGAATGGGTACGCTGCCCACCTACTTCTACGAGTATAGCTCGACGGACAAGGACGGCAACGCCATCGACCTCACCGTTCGAGGCAACTCTCCCACCAGCACAAACAGTTATACACCAGTGCTCACCGACGGCGAGGCTGCCAAGTTCACCCTTGAGAACGTGCTCGGCGGTACCGACTCGTGGCTGCCCACCGACTACACCGTCGAGGTCAGCGCTCCTGCCGTCAGCCTCGCTGGCTCCACCATCAGCTGGGATGCCGTCGCTGATGCCCGCTGCTATGTCATCTTCAAGAATGGCCAGTATGTGGCCAACCAGACTGCTACAAGCTACGACATCGACGGCGAGGGTGTCTATACCGTCCGTGCCGCCAACGACTTCGGTGGCCTGGGCAAGGAGTCGATAGCACTGGTCTTCAAGCGCACCGTCAAGGCTGGCAACTGGAGTACCATCGTCGTACCCTTCGACATGGACAGCGAACAGCTGAAGGCCGCCTTCGGCAATGACGTGTGCGTGGCCGCCTTCGACAGCTACGATGCAGGTGTCATCACGATGGCCAGTGCCACAGCACTGAAGGCTAACGTGCCATATATGATCAAGGTCGGCAGCAACTTCGACGCCGCTGTCGTCAGCGGTGCCACCGTTGACTTCGGTACACCGGTGCTGACCCTCGGTCAGCTGACCGTCACCGGCAGCTACAGCGAGGTGGCCGTTCCTAAGGACAGCTACTACTGCTATCAGAACTACCTCCTCAAGGTTGGTGACGATACTGCCGGCAAGGTGCGCATCAGCCCCTTCCGCGCCTACTTCACCGTCAGCGACGGCAGCCGCGAGCTGCGCCTCGCCTTCGAGGGTGAAACGACAGGCGTTCATGCAATTGACAATTCAAAATTGACAATTGACAATTCAGTCTACGACCTCCAAGGCCGCCGCATAGACAGTTCAAAGTTCAAAGCTCAAAGTTCAAAGTTGAATAAGGGCCTGTACATCGTAAACGGAAAGAAGTATGTGATAAAGTAACTCAACTTTCGCATGTTTTTTTACGACCACGAATTTAACGAATGACACGAATTGTGCTACGCCACCACGCACTGTCGTATTATTATGCTGCCAGCTTGTATGCGCAGCCATTAGTGAATTGAATTCGTGAAATTGACT
>JAEEGL014195596.1_pt1 | contig 35055 bp, 29 predicted proteins | sample 9134231 | NCBI WGS metagenome assembly JAEEGL01 (sample SAMN16246548, study PRJNA631951) | gut metagenome | biome: gut microbiome; feature: rumen; material: fiber-attached | host: Bos | place: Iran: Karaj | collected 2018-10 | reverse complement strand
GTTGACAAAAAGGGCCTTTACCATTAGGATATTAAGTACCAATTCACTTAACGGCGAATTGGTGCTAGTATCACACTAGCCAACCCCTTTTTATTCTTTTTGGAGTTGTTCTCAGGGGGACAACTCCTATTTTTTTTGTTTGCATTTTATGATAGAATGATAGAAGGTGATTATATGAAAAGGGTATGGCATGGTTTCCTTAACTTTTTGAAACTACTATTTCAAACTTTAATATCACCATTTATAAAGAATAAAAAGGAAGAAATAGTTGAAGAAAAAGTTTTTAAAAGCGAAAAACTAGAACAAATAAAAAAGAAACAATTAAATGCTACTGGTGCTGTTACTGGTACACCAGATGATCATAATATAATGAGTAATCCTCATAACGAAACAACTGAGACAGGAGAAACAGAATCCACAAGGATTTATTCTCTTCCACGCGAATTGAGTAGAATGATTGAGGTTAACTCAAAATATAGTTATCTAGCTTTCAATGATGAAGAAATAGATGAACTAATAGATAACTGTTTCGAAGAAAAAATCTATAAAAAAGATGGCTTTAAAATGTATAGAGCCAAAAGAGATCCAATACTAAGAAAGAAATTTGAAGACTTTAAAAAAGAAATAGTTCCTAAAATAAAAGATCGTATATACTTTCAAAACATCGTAGATGTTAAAGACTTAAAAAAAGAAATTGAATACATAATAAAAGAACAATTAGAGATTACTCCTATCTTTGAAAAACCTAAAGAAGAAGTAATCGAAGAACCTAAAGTAGAACCTTACTTTATGGCTACTCCTCGTAAAAAAGCATTAAATCTTCCAGATGAAACTATTAAAGTTAAAGAAGAAGATGTAATTATAAATCTTGAAGAAAAAGAAACAATAGAAAAAAGATTAGAAACACCTTCTACAATGATGGTTCAAAATACTGACATTATCGAAGAACCTTCTTTTATTGAAGAAATACCTAAACTAGTAGCAGTTCCATTAGCAGTAGCTACTAATGGCGTTATTCAAATAATTAAAGAAGATGAACTTCCTAAACTAAAAGAAGATGAATTACAACCTGAAGAAGTTGAAGAAGAAAAAGACATCGACGCGCAAATTGAAGAAATAACCGCTGAAACAACTGTTATTATTGAAACAGTAGACAAAATAGATGAAGAAGTAAATGAAATAATTACAGAACAAGAAGAACTAGAAGCCAAAGAAGAAGATGAAATAGAAGCAGTCGAAGAAGAAGAAAAAGATATCGATGAAGTTGTCAACAAAGAAGAAGAATCCCCTATCATGAGTGCTTATCTAGATCTTAAGATTAATTCTTTAGGCAACAAAGCTTTCGATGTAATCGAAGATGCTAAAGAAGAAAGTTCTAAAAATGACTTCTTTGAAAAAGACTATGATGCTGAAGAAAAAAAGATTGATGACATGTTAGATAAAATAGCAAATACTAAAATTAAATACGAAGGAAAACTAACTGAAGAACAACAAACAAAACTAAATGCTCAAGAAGAAAAACTTCGTACTGCTAAAGAAAAACTAACCAAGTCAAAAGAAAACGATATAGCATTTGAAAAGAAAGAACTAGATCAAGAAATAAAAAAAGTCGAAATAGATGGCTTACAAAAAGAAATAAAAAATATGCATCTAGAATACAATATGGAAGCTAACGAAGAACTACTAAAGAAAATGGATACCCTAGAAGGTGTTACTAAAAAAGAAGTAGCTGATATTGATCGTAGTGTCATGATTAAAAGATTCAATCGTGCATCAAAAGTATTAGAAATATCTTCCCTACTAGCTTTCCCATTTGTTAGAAATAAATACTTTAGATATTTCACTGTTGGTTTAGTAGTAGATAATCATTTAGGTTTAACACATGCTTTCCTAAATAGAAAAGCTAAACGTTACCAACCAGTCGATATCGAAGGAATAAAAAAAGGCCAAGATGCTTTAGATGGAGCTATTGATTTAGCATATAAAGACTTAATAGAACTTGACTACATCGAAGAACAAGCTTATTCAAGGTATCCTAATCTAACTGAAGACCCTACTTATCAAGCATCTATAGCTAGAATTAGAAATAATCTTACTCACCAATATAACAAACTAATGAAAAAACAAAATGTTATGGATAAGTATATGGGTAAAGCGAGAAAACAAAGAAAAATACTAAAACCAGAAGAGGAAGAAGCAACTGTATAACAGCTGCTTTTTTATTTATAAAAAATAAAAAATTTGCTATAATAAGAATAGTAAAATATGGAGGTGTCTTATGAAAGTAATGTTCCAAGGAAAAGAAATAGAATTAGAAGAAGCAACTGACGAAGAAAAATCATTAGATTATCATCTTCCTACAGATTCAACTAATGATGATCTAGTTAACTTACAAGATACAATAGAATTAACAGACGAAGACTTAAAAGCAATCAATGACAACGTAGGTGAACAAAATGGATAATCAAAGAGTAACAGAATTCTTAAAACGTTGGGCTGAACTATATAAGTCAAATCCAAATGTAGTATTTAATCCTAATCAAGTCTATAAAGAATTAGTACGTATTGGTGTACCAGAACAAGAACGTTACGTTGATTTAAGACACGTTCCTTCTAAATACTACCCTGATGTAAAAGCTAATCCATCACAGATATCACCAATATGTCATCCACAAAGTCCATTTAATAACTGGATTCAAATCTTCTCTTTTGCACCTAATACAGATTGTTTTGTTCAAAGTAATTGGGCTTACTTCTGTCAATTCGTCTCAAGAGATAATAAAGCAAGATGTGCTGGTGAACACATTAAAATGTATATTCCACTTGATGAAGCACACATTGAACAAGGAGCTAAACAAATCTTTACTTTCCTAGATGAAAACAGAATATCTCATTCATCTAAAATCGGAAGTCATATTAGATTTGATAATATTGTTGTTAGACTAATCGATCCAAAAGATGCTGAAAGATTATTAACATTTATAAAAAACAATCCATTCATTCAAGAAGGTCTACTTCCAGCTAACCCATTCGCTTTCCAACAAGATGGCATAGCAATGGCTTGTGATGGTCGTAAATCTTATAATGAAACAACATCTGTTTTAATAAAAATGTACTTAGACGCCTGTCGTCAACAAAATAGATTAGATCAAGTAAGCGCCCAAGATTATCAAAACTTCATAAGAACAAAATACAAAGAACAATTCCTAGTACATAGTAATAATGATCTTATGAACAATCTAGACTGGGAAGACGAAACAGATGAACGTAACTATAGAGAAATAATTGCTCTAATGATTCAAACAGCTCATCCACAATTCGACTTCTCTGATTACTTAAAACACTATGCACAATGTTCTAACATTGAACTATTAGATGAAAGACAAGTAATGATTGTTAATAGATTACTAGCTGAAGCACTAGAAGCAATGACTGCTAGATGGCAAAGTGCTGAAGAAGGTTATAAAAATGTTAAAGACTTTTACCATGGTGGTCAACCAAATCTAATAACACGTACTAACGACTTACGTAAACGTATGGTTAATGGACCATTTAGAGAAACACTAAAACGCATTCTTCAAATGAAAGGCATGTCATATGATGAATATGCTCATATGATCATTGAACAATATCATCTAGATTTAGAAGAAATTGCAAGAAGAAGCATGAGTAAATAAAAGCAACTAAACAGTTGCTTTTTTTATATGTAATCAAAATGTATAGTAAACATCTCTTTTTATAATAACCTATTACATCATTTGATATAATTATTATAGAATTGGATCATTATAAACTAACAACATCAAAAAATAAATGAGGTGTCTAATATGAACAAAAGAGAAAGAGTTCAAGAAATGCTTTTAGAATGGAGAGAAGTTTTCTTTAAAAACCTAAAACAAAGATTTGATAAAAAAGAAACTACTGATAAAATATATCATGACTTACTATATAGAGATGTCCCACATGCAGAAAGACAAGCTGATATGAGTGTTGATCCATCTCTTAATCATTCAAGTTATTCAAAAGATTCTAAAACAAATTCACCATATGCAGCTCCAGGATGTGCTTTCAATAATTGGATTAACTACTACGCTAACAGTAATAATACTGATGTCTTCATCGATAATTATTTAAGATCATTCTGTCAATTTGTTTCTAAAGATGGTAGAGCCAAAAAAGCTAGAGAACATATAAGTGTTCAAATCCCTCTAGATAGAAAACATCTAGAAGATGGTGCTACCCTAATCTTTGACTTTCTAGATAAAAACGGAATAAGTCATAAATCTAAAATAAGTAAAAGAGTTAGAAATGATGATATAGTAGTAAAACTAATCAATCCAGATGATGTTAGTAAACTAATCGACTTTGTAAGTAATAATAAATACTTACAAGAAGGATTACTACCTGCTAATCCATATGCTTTCCAAAAAAATGGTCTAGCATTAACAGTTGAAGGAAAACTATCTTACAATAACGTTGTAAGTGAATTAATTGGTTTATTTATTGAACACTATAAACCTATGTTTGAATTTATTGGCGAAGAAGATTTCTATAAATATATCGAGAGTTTATATAATAATTATTTTGTTAAACAAGATACATCGGTTGATGAGTATCAAACACTAAAACAATTCTTCAAAAAGAGACTAAGAGAATACAGAAAAACTCATAATGGTAGATTAACCGATCAAAATAAAAAAGATTTAATAGAAAACTATCATCAAATTATTAAATTAATAATTAAGTCTCATTACAAAGACTTCACCTTCGAAGATTTAGTAGACCACTATGCTGAAAGTGCTCATCTACCAAAAGTAAACGATATAACTAAACAAGAAATAGATGAAACAATAATTCAAGCTTTAACATCATTATCTGCTAAATATGATATTCAAACTAGTATAGCTAGTGTCCGTAATTATTATATTTATGGTGAAGATGAAATAGTTGCTAAAGAAAATAATGTGGCTAGTAAATTAGGAAAAGACTATTTCCGTCCAACCTTAAATGCTATCTTAAATAGCTTACATGTTGACTTTGATACATACGTTAATATGGTATTAGAACAATATCAAGTATCTTTAGTCGAAATACTACCTTCTAAAGGCAAATAAAAAGTGAGTTTAATTACTCACTTTTTTCTTGGCTTAATTTCTTATAGTACTCATAACGCTTCATAGCTTCTTGTTTATTAAGTTCTAAAATATCTTTAGCAAATTCTGGATTCTTCTTAGCTAAACTAGAATATCTAACTTCGTTTGCTAATAAACTTTCATACTTACTAAAATCTGGTTCTCTACTATCCATATATACTTTATCTTCTAATGGATTATATCTCATTAATGATACATAACCACAATCAACAACTAATTTTTGTTCTTGAGAAGAATTAATCATACCACCCTTAATACCTTGTTCAATACATGGTGCATAAGCAATGATAATAGATGGTCCATCATGAGCTTCTGCTTCTTGCATAGCTTTAATAGCTTGCATGAAGTTAGAACCTAATGAAATATTAGCTACATAACAATTAGGATAACTCATAGCAATTTTAAATAAATCTTTCTTAGCGGTCTTCTTACCTGCATCAGCAAATTGTGCTACTTGACCTATTCTTGAAGACTTACTAGCTTGACCACCAGTATTAGAATATACTTCTGTATCTAGTACTAAAATATTAACATTTTCACCACTAGATAAGACATGGTCAATACCACCAAATCCTATATCATAAGCCCATCCATCTCCTCCTAGTGTCCATACACTACGAGCAGGAATATAATCAATTAAATCTTTTAATTCTTTAGGAATTTCATACTTAGATAATTTTTCTTTAATAATCATTGTCTTATCAAAGTCTTCTCTATTATTAATCCATTCCTTAAATATTTTAGCTATCTCTGGAGCCACATTCTTCATATTGGCTTCCATAATACTTTGAACTCTATCACGAGTCTTATTGAAGCTTAAAAGCATGCCATATCCAAATTCTGCATTATCTTCAAATAATGAATTAGCCCAAGGAATAGAATATGGAGTACTTGGTGCAGATCCACCATAAATAGATGAACATCCAGTAGCATTAGCAATAACTAATTTATCACCAAATAATTGAGTTAATAACTTAATATACGGAGTTTCTCCACAACCTGCACAAGAACCACTAAACTCAAACTTAGGTTTCATAAATTGACTTCCCTTAATTGTACTTAGTGGGAATAAATCTTTTGGATTCTCATAATGTTCAAATAATTCAGTAGCTTCTTTTTGTTTTTTATCATCATATGGTCCATACTCTAATGCTTTAGCTCCTGCTTTACCAGGACAAGTATTAATACATAAACCACAACTTAAACAATCAGCTTCGGATACTTCAATAACATAGTTATATTCTGGTTTACCAATCATTGGTATACCCTTATCTTTATCAGTAACTGCAAATGGTCTTATTACTGCATGAGGACATACAATACTACATTGACCACATTGAATACAATTTTCTGGTATCCACTTAGGTACTTGAGTACTTACTCTTCTCTTTTCTTTTCTAGTTAAAGAACAAGGGAAAGTACCATCTCTATAATCCATTAACTTAGATACAGGAAGATTATCTCCTTCTCTAGCATTAATAGTTTCAATAACATTCTTTTCTTTTTCCTTAACTTCCTTGTTAACAACTAACTTCTTATCAACAAGTACTAAATTATCTAATGCTTTAGTAATAGCATTCTTATTAGCATTAATGATTTCATCACCTTTAGCAGCAAATTGTTTTTCAATACTATGATTAATCATTTCTAATGCATTAGGGAACTCAATTAGGTTCATAATAACCATTTGCATTATCTTACTAATTTTACCCTTAATACCAGCCTCTATTGCTATCTTATCAGCATCTATAATATAGAACTTAATATGTTTCTTATTAATAACCTTCTTAACATTATCTGGTAAGAAATCATTCATCTCTTCTTTAGTCTTATTGGTATTAAGAATGAATATTCCATTCTCCTTAATATCATTAATCATTTCAAAACTAAATAAATACTCTGATTTAGTACATACTATCATACCAGGACTTGTTGCATAGAATGGTGCATTAATAGGTTTATCTGCAATTCTTAAATTACAAATAGTAACCCCACCACTCTTCTTAGAATCATATTGATTATAACCTTGTACAAACTTCTCTGTATTAGTACCAACCAACTTCATAATATCTTTTGAAGTACTAACCATACCATCAGAACCAAAACCAAAAATCTTAATCTCTTGGTAACCTAGATCTAATTCATATGGATATTCAGGTAAACTTAAATTAGTAACATCATCTACAATACCAATCGTAAAGTTATTCTTTAATCCTCTATTTAACATCTTAAAGACACTATATATTTGACCAGGTGTTGTATTCTTACTAGATAAACCATATCTACCACCAACAACCTTAATAGAAGTATTAGCAAGAACACTACATACATCTAAATATAAAGGTTCTCCAGTAGATCCAGCTTCCTTAGTACGATCAAGTACTGCAATTCTTCTAACTGTTTTTGGTAATACTTTCATTAAATATTCAGTACTAAATGGTCGATATAAATGAACTTCAATTAAACCAACCTTTTCTCCTTTTTTAACAAGATCATCTACTACTAATTTAACAGTATCACAAACACTACCCATCGCAACAATTACTCTAGTAGCTTTCTTATCACCATAATAATTAAATGGCTTATAATCTTTTCCTGTTATCTTATTAATTTCACCCATATATTCATTAACAATATCAGGCATCTTATCATATAATTCATTTCTAGCTTCAGCACTTTGGAAGAAAATATCTTCATTTTCTGCCATACCCTTTTGGATACCAGCACCAACGTTTAACATTCTCTTCTTAAATTCTTTAACTTTCTTAAAATCAATTAACTTTAATAAATCCTTATCTTCTAATTCTCTTACCTTATTAACTTCATGACTAGTTCTAAAACCATCAAAGAAATGAACAAAAGGTAAACTACCTTTAATAGCACTTAAATGTGCTACAGCAGCTAGCATATTAGCATCTTCTACATTAGTAGAAGCTAACATACAGAATCCTGTTGCTCGTGTAGCATAAATATCACTATGATCGCCAAAAATAGAAAGTGCATGTGTAGCAAGAGTTCTTGCTGCTACATGGATAACTGCTGGTAAACATTCACCAGCTATCTTATACATATTTGGAATCATCAAAAGTAATCCTTGTGATGCTGTAAATGTTGTAGCTAAACTACCAGTTATTAAAGCACCATGCAATGCTCCAGCAGCACCTGCTTCACTTTGCATTTCAACTACTTTAACTGAATCTCCAAATAAATTTTTTCTATCAGTATGACTTATTACATCTACTTCAGTAGCCATAGGACTACTTGGTGTAATAGGATAAATACTAGCTATTTCACTAAATAAATACGCTGTATCAGCACAAGCCTTATTTCCATCTATTATATTATACATATCTATCTCCCCAATCCATGAACTTCTTCTCCTCCGAATAGTTCATATTCATTATTCTGTGCATATTCTAAACAATCCAATACATTTGGCAACCACAAATCATTACCATCACTCAGTGGTGCATGTATATCTCCAATCTGTTTAACAATTTCTGGATCTACATTATATGGATTTTCTCCAATCATTCGATAATATTTTAATAATTCCATTCCAAACTCTAAGAAACCTTCTTCTTTAGTAGCAAATTGCCACCAACCTTCTCCATTGACTCCTATAAGTCCCGCTGGATTATTACTATTCATAAATAAATCACTATTAAAACTAGTTTCCGATCTAACAATTGCATACATTAGATTTCTATCTAATCCTAATATTTCACACACATCACTAATCTGTGCATAATAATCAGTACCAGAACTATATCCGTTATTAATACGAATACTTTCATCTAAACCAAATCGATCTGGCAACTGTTTAATTGCTCTTACTGCATATACTAATAGTTCTTCTTCACTATTAGCATAAACTGTTTCTCCCTTACATGTAACTCCAGGAATACAGCCATTAATATAATCAATACTATTAAAATCATCAGTAAGTTCTCTTAATTTATCATATGTTCTTTGATAGTCAACTTGATAAATATCACATAAATGCCTAATAATATCTTCCCTATTACTTGTTTGAACTTCTCCAATAGTATATTCTTCTTCATTTGCAGCATAATACTCAGGAGCTTTAATTTCTACAGCAATAGGTTCTTTATCAACAGCTTCTGAATGATTATAAAATAAAGCAGGCCCAACTACTATACTAACAAGCAAAGATCCAATAATAATTGTTCTACCCAAACCATTTCTCTTTGGTTTTTTCCTAGTTCTACAATTATCATACTTATTTCTATCACTAGCCATTTCAAATCTTCTTTGTGGAGGATGAACATCAACTTCATAAGCTATATTAGGATCATGATGATACCATCTTAAATATCTAATATCTTCTTTATTAAGTCGAATAGTACTTACTTCTCTTCCCCAAGTCCAAAGAACACCATTAGGTTTTATATTTTGAACCCTGACTTTTCGTAAGAATTCCTTTCTTCTATCATCTAGCATCGACTATCACCATTATAATTATAGCATAAAAAAAGAGAATTACTTCTCTTTTCTAAACACAAATACTTTACTAAATATAAAATTAAATACCATAACTAATACTTGAATAATAAATGTAACAATAATAACCCATGTATTAGATGTTAAACCTAATAGAGTAAAGAAAATAAATGTTAATAATGCTTCCATTCCTAGAGTTAACAATCTAGCACCAAAGAAACTAGCCATCTCTTGTAAAATCTTCTTACTCTTACTCTTAAACACATATATTCTATTTGTTATATAAGCAAATAATACTGCTGCTATCCAAGAAACAATAACACCTACTTGGGCTTGGAATGCATTATCTACATCAAGAATCGTGAAGTATAAACCCCATTTAACAGCTATCGATACAACAGTAGTTAAACCGCCTACTATTAAATAATTCCATAGCATTTCATTCTTGTGGTATATACCCCAACCCCATCTCCAGAATCTTACTAATACATTTGGTTTATATTCATAATAATTATACAAATCATTCTTCTTAACTAAGATACCTTCCTTAGCTTCTTCAATTAAAGGTAAATCATTAACACTATCTGTATACATCTTCATAATAGTAGCTTTAGGATATTTATCATAGAATAATTTAACCTTTTCCTTACCATGACAATTATTACCAATAATCTTGCCAGTCTTCATATCTATATCAGTAGCAAACAAATCATAAACTTTATATTTATCAGCTATTGGTTGTAACCAAAATCTACAACTAGCAGAAATAATAATATCTTTACTATGATCTTTCTTCTCTATCCAAAAAGCTTTAATTTGATGTTCATGTTCTTCCCAGAAACCTTTAACATACTCATCTATATTATCGATATCTTTAACAAATCTAAATATTTTATTTTTCATTTCTTCTTTAGTTCTTAACTTTAAGAAGAATAAAATAACAGTACCAATAGCTCCTAATAAACATTTAAAAGTCCCTTTATGATGCTTAATAGAATACTTAATAAAGTCTATTCCACTATCTCCATCATAAATAGTACCATCAAAATCATATAAATCAAATTTCATAATTTCACCTGCAAAAAAATTATACCATATTTTTTACAGTTTACATTATGTAAACTATTTTTTTTGAAGATAAATGATATAATTGTTATAATACAATAAGTTGTTGGAGGAAGAACATGAAAAAGAAAAAAGACAATAAAATACTAAAAACAATTATTTCATTATTATTTTTAATTATTACAGGAGTACTACTATTCTCAATCCATCGATTGAATATAGTTCCTACTAAATATATGATTCTAGGTACTTTAGTCCTAGTATTCATCAATCTAATAGCTATAATATGCTTATTTAGCAAAAAGAAATGGCCTAAAGTATTTACGGTACTAATATATCTATTCATTATAGCAATTACAGTATTTGGTGTTCATTTTACAAATGTAACTAATAACTTCTTAAATAATGCCTTTAATACTGAAATACAAACTTATTCATTAAAGTTCTACATCATGAGCCCAAACGAACATAAAGAAGAAGATCTAAACGGTAAAGACATTGTTTATTACGATAACTCTCAATATGTTAAAGATGCTATTAAGAAATTAAATGAAAAACATACAGCTAATATGGTATTAAGTGATGACTTAACTACTATCTATAATAATGAATTCTTCTTAATAGATGATGCTACATTAGGTATCTTTGAAGAAGAATTAGACTTCGATTCTACTAAATATCATATAATCTACACTATTGATCTAGAATACAAAGTAGAACCAAAGAAAACAGAAGTAAAAGGAAAACATTACTACAACATCTTTGTTGGAGCATATGACTTCTCAAACAAAAACATGGACTTAAATAAAATTGTTACAGTAAATACTGAAACAAATGAAATCTTAATTACTAACATCCATCGTTTTGCTTACTTAGAAGTACCTGGATACAACAAAAAGAATCGTTTAAGTTCGATGTCTACATTCAGTTTTGAAAACAATATTAAAGCTTTAGAAAAAGAATTTGATATTACACTAGATTATTACATAATCGCTAAATCAACTGGTTTAGTAACATTAGTAGATGATATTGGTGGTATTGAATATTGCTCAGACAAAGAATTCACTACCTTCCATGCTAAAGTAATTAATACTTACGATGACTCTGGAGCAGATCATGTTCACATTAAAAAAGGTTGCCAACACCTAGATGGTATTGAAACCTTAACTGTAGGACGTGAACGTATGGCTTTCCGTATGGGAGCTACCGAAAGAGATAAAAATACTACAGCAATCATGATTGATATCTTAGAACAAATGAAGAAACCTTCAAACATTTCTAATTATGCTAAGATCTTAAATGATTTAGGTGGTATGTATAACACATCTATTCCAAGAGAAGTAATAACAAGTAGTGCTAAAAAACTATTAAATGATGGTTGGTCTATTAAAACAATAACCGTTAATGGAACAAACGGAACTAACAACATTCAATTCAGTAATATGAAAGGTTCCGTATATTACTTAACTCCATCTAGCGTTAACGAAGTTAAAGCTAGAATCCAAGCTTTAAACAAATAAAAAAGGATTACTTAGAATCCTTTTTTTTATGTTCAAATAAGATATCTGTTTTAATAACTAAGAATAGTAATAAAACCATCAATACTGAATAGATACCCATTGCTATTTTCTTATCTCCTAAAACAAAGAAAATAGAAACAGATGAGAATAAAATATTAATAGCATAAATAATTAAAACTGTAACTGGTACACTAAACTTCATCTTTAACAATTGATGATGGAAGTGTTCCTTGTCCGGTGCCATTATACCCTTCCCTTTTAACAACCTTCTGAATATTGCTAAAGCTGTATCAAAAATTGGAATAGCAAGAATACATAACGGTACGATTAATGATGTTAATGTCGTAGCTTTAAATCCTAATAATGCTATAACACTAATTGTAAATCCTAAGAACAAACTTCCTGTATCACCCATAAATATTTTCGCTGGATGGAAATTATGAATTAAGAATCCCAATGTCGAACCTAGCATAATTAAACTCAACATTGTATCTAAGCCTTGCATCTTATTTAAAATATAAGCAACAATTGTAATCGTCATAAAATAAATACTAGATACTCCAGATGCTAAACCATCTAAACCATCTATTAAATTAATGGCATTGGTAATACCTACAATAAATAAAATAGTAATAATTTGACTTAAAACATTAGGTATTACAAAATCTAAACCAAATACTGTAATTCTTCCTAAAGCAATATTGCCATAGAAAACAACTACTGCAGCTGCTAGTATTTGAATTAAGAACTTATATCTAGCAGGTATTGGTTTAATATCATCAAACACACCCATTAATACAATAATAAATCCACCTATTAAAATAGATAACATTTGAAGGGATGATCTGGCAAACAACATATAACCTAATAAGAAAGCACCAAATATTGCTAAACCACCCATTCTAGGAATTGGATGATCATGGACCTTTCTAGCATTAGGTATATCCATTGCTCCAACATGTTCAGCTAACTTTTTAACTAATGGAACCAAAACCAAACTAGTTAAAAAAGTAACTAATATAACTAAAAATATATTATGATCATTAACAGTCAAATTCATAAAACCACCTAACAATATTATAACATAATAAAAAAAGAAGAAATATTATTTCTTCTTTTTACTCTTTTTCTTTTTCTTTTCTTCTTCTTTTACGATTTGAGATATTTCTGTTTCTCTCGTCTTGAAGAAATCTTCTTGCATAGCTTTTAATTCAGCTTCTTCTTGAGCTTTATCAGCTTTTGCTTTTTTCTTTCTTTTCTTCTTTTCAGCTTTAGATTCTGCTTTCTCTTCTACTATAGGTTCTTCCTTAGTATCAAAAGCATCTTCTTTAATTTCTACGTCTGTATTAATCTTAGACATCGTGTCTTCTTCTCTAGCAAAGAAAGCTTCATCATCATAGTCTTCATCATCTTTGATATCTTTCCATGAACTAACTTTCATATCAGATTCAAACACAGGATGTTCTACTATCTTAACTTTGTTATTTTTTAGTCTTCTAATAAGTTTTTCATTTTTATTCTTTAAACGACTATTTAAACCTAATAAGATAAATACAATAATTAAAGCAATACCACTAACCAAAGCAAAACCAATAGCCAAATAGAAATAAACATCTTTGCCTTTTTTTTCTTCTTTTGGTTCAATAAATCTTTGTAATGTCCCATCTTTAATATCATATGAATACCAACCAGTTTCACCATTACTTACATTAATAGCATAAATTAAAACAAAATCACTATTATTATCAGAATAATAAACTTTAACTTGATTACCGTTAATTTCTATTTCTTTAGATTGTTCATAATTTTGAATATAAGTATAAGTAATCTTTGGTATTAAAGTTAGTATTTCATTATTAACTTCAATATATTTTTTAAATTCATCATTATCATATGAATATAAAGCTACATTACCTTCACTATCTTTTAAAGCTACTAAAGTATAACCTGTAACATCACTTGATAATGCTGGAACACTTTGATCCTGTATTTCTACAGTATCATCAGTATAATACTTAGGTTTATCTACATCATCAAGAGATCTCATTACAGTATATTCATTTTTTCCTACTTTAACAACAATAGGAGCTGTTTCTTCTCTTAAAATATTAATTACATAATTCTTTTTAGCACCACTTTGAGCTACCAAAGAAATAGTAACCTTATTATTTCCTTCAGTTAAACTTACAAAGTTTTCAATTGAAGGTACAGCACTAATTTGTGTATTATTTGATTCTCTTCTAGCATTGATATTAACTTTATCTACATCATTAGGAACTGTAACTGAATAATTAGTAACCTTTTTATCAAACTTAGGAGTTAACTCATAACCTTCAACTTCTAATAAACTCAAATTAGCATTATCATCTTTAGGAGTATCTGTTTTAGGATTAACATTTATTTCACTTTGTGCTTTTACTGTAACAGTAGCACTACCCTTAGATACTTTTAATTCATTAGCATTATCATCTAGCATTGATACAGTACCTAAAGTAAATGATCCTGTGCCAGTTTTTAAAGATTTAAAAGTAAATGTAACACTAGAATTACCAGCTAATGTACCACCAAGAACACATCTATTACCATTATTACCGCTAGTTAGTTTAAATAAACTACTATCATAATTAATACAGTATTCCCAACCAGCAGCTCCACTAGCTTTAACTGTTATTTTTACACTATTTCCAACAGTAACACTACTACTTGATCTGCTCATTGATAAAGATGCAGCATTAACAGTAGCCAAGCCCACAACACCTAATATTAAAGTAAATATTAAATATTTTATTCTCTTCATAAATATCCTCCTATAAAGATCCTTTCTTTAAGATATGACTTTGTACTAAAACGAAGTCTTTTAAATTAATATTATTATCATAATTAGTATCACCAGCATAGAACTTAATGTCCTTTAATGTTGATTTCTTTAAGATATGGCTTTGTACTAAAACGAAGTCTTTTAAATTAACTTCAGCATCGCCATTAATATCTCCTCTAATTGCAACAGTGAACTTCGTATTTTCTTTAGTTCCACCTATTGTAATTATATCACCAGTTGCTAACTTGCCACTAGTTTTTTTAGTACCTTTACTATTGGTAATAGTACAAGTACCATTAGCTTTTGTAACTGAATTAATCATCTCTTGAGCAGTCATACCAGGACTCATACCATACATTACTGCTTTATCAATTTTAACCTTTAATTTATTAGTTACATCCTTAACAGTTATCTCTTGTTCTTCTACAGGGATTTGTTTAACTGTAATCTTATAAGTTAACTTAGTACCATCTTCTGCAGTTGTATTAAGAGTAACTACTACACTGCCTTCAACAAAATTATATTTACCAGTTCCAACAACAGTTGTTAATGGATAGTTAGGAGTTGCTGTAACATTAATATAATTCTCATTTGTTTGAACATTTAATGGATACTCTAATACATCTTTATCAAAACCTGTTACTAAATTATTATTAACTTTTATTTCCTTTAATGTAGCATCACCATTCTTATCAATTGGTTCTGCTGGATCATCACCTAAATCAGTATAAACAGGAATAATAAAATTAAATTTAGAATTCAATAATCCCCCTGCTTTATAAGCATTATATAAAGTTCCACCTTCACTATTAGGTGCCATAATATTAGTCATATATTGGTGAGTATATAAACTGAAACCATGTTTAGAAGATACATTAAACTTTTGGAAATATAATGTATTTTGACCTTTCTTAACATAAGTACCAGCCAAGAACTCTACACCACCAATAATAGCTTTTTCTTGATTATTCCATGGTCTTTGATATGATAACTCGCCGCATTTAGCACTATCATATACAAAAACATTTTTATCATTCTTAGTAAAACAATCTCCCTTTTCTAAGAAACCAGCTGCATAAGCTAATCCTCTTTGAACAGGATATGAATAATAACCAGAAGCATAAGAACCTATATTATAGAAATTATAATAACCATCTAAACTATAACCTTGTTCAGAAGTTCTACCATATGTAGTGGTATACGTTCCAGTTACTGCTCCATAAGTAGCTTTATTAGCACCTTCTTGAGCACTTCTTGCCATTGCATGTAATGGATTAATACCGTTAGCAACAGCTGCAGTTCTAAATTCATTAAAGTAATTCTTTAAATTACCACTAGAACCACTAATCTTTAACATAGCTGCTTCATTAGCTATATCTTTACTAGATTCTAAATCTAAATATTGGAAAATCAATGTAGGGAACATAGAGTTTCTTGGATCCATAAATGATTTAACTACATTAGCTTTAACATAATAATAATTACCTTCAATAGGTTTATTACTTACCCAATAATTACTATTTCCAGTTTGTAAAACATTCTTGCCTTCTTCTTTCTTAGAAGCATCTTCTAATGTTAAACCAGTAAGATCTGGTGTAAATGTCCAATTAGGATAAGCTACATGTAAATAGTATAATTGAGGACAATAACTTTCTAAGAATCCTTTAGCTTTTAAACTATCACAATAAGTTCTATAGTTCCCACTTGTTGAAGCATATTCATTAACATTTAATACATATGACTTTAAAACAAAACCTGTTTTATCCTTATCATACTTAACATTATAAAAACTTCCACTCTCACTATTAACCGTAACTCTTGTACCAAAAGCTAACTCTGTTAATTGTTCACTAGAACTAGATGCTGTCTTTCTTACAACCAAAGAATCAGCATTTATCATTCCTTCAAAAGGATATGCTGAAGCAGCAAATACGTCCTTATTAGTACTAAATACTAGGATAAAAGAACCAACACAAAAAACAATTAAGAAAAAATACTTAATAATTTTACTCATGCAAAAGCCTCCTATCCATTATTTTACACTTTAATTATACCATGGTTGACATTGTAATTGAACGCTTATTTTGTCTAGGATTGTAAACCTTACACTTTAGTATTTTTATATTATTTCTCCCCTTTGAGATACCCTATCTTTTATGTTATAATAGATAAAGTAAAAAAGGACGGCGGTAAGATGAAGGTTTTACACAAAAAATTAAAAAAAGTAAACATATTCAAGCGTATCTTTTATAACCTAACAATCATTGCTTACTTAGCAACATTCATCTATTTTGCGCTAGGTTTAACAAGATTAACGGGAATTGAAAATGTTTTAAGATATAGCATAATAGGCTTCTTTGGAGTATGGTTCCTACTATACCTATTAATAGGACTAGTAACCATGATAGCCAAAAAGAATAAAACATTTATTATCTTCACAATAATTACTCTACTATTTACTCCAGCATTTGTTTTCTCATCATACTTAGTAAACAGAGTAATGAATACATTTGAATCAATCAATAGTGATGAAATAGTTTATACAACAAACTTAATTGCTTTAAAAGAAACTAATTTCAACAATTCACTAAAGATTGGTATGATCGAAGATGAAAATGACATTGAAGGGTACCAATTAGCAAAGAAATTAATTGCTAAAGAAAAACTAACCAATAAGATCAATGTCTATGAAGACTATCATTCAATGATAGCTGACTTATACGAAGGTAAAATTGGTGGCTGTTTCGTATCAAGTAACTATGCAGTTAACTTTGAAAATGAAACATTTACTGAAAACGACACTGAAGGTTCTTTAAAAGAAAAAGTAAAAGTAGTATATGAATACTCAGAAAAAATGAAGAACCAAGATGTTGAAACATTAGAAAAGAGTAAAACTAAAAAACTAACTGAACCATTCACAGTCTTAATAATGGGTGTTGACTCAGCTAAAGATGGATTAAAAGCTAATCAAGCATTTAATGGTGATACCTTAATCCTTGTAACATTTAATCCTAATACTTTAACTGCTACAATGTTCAGTTTACCAAGAGACTTATATGTTCCAATTGCTTGTAACCATGATCGTTATGCTAAGATTAATTCTTCAGCAGCATATGGTTCAAGTTGTGTAATTAAAACAATTAAAAAACTAACTGATATTGATATTGATTATTATGTAAAAATAAATTTTAAAGGTGTTGTTGAATTAGTTAACTCCCTAGGTGGTGTTGATGTTGAAGTTGAAGAACCAGACTTCTTCTATCCTGGACGTACAACAAACGAAATGTGTGAACAAAACTCAAGTCGTCAAAAAGGTTCTCACTTAATATGTGTTAAACCTGGAAAACAACATCTAAATGGCGAACAAGCCTTAGCATATGCAAGATGTCGACATCTATATGCTGAATCAGATATTGCTCGTAACCGACATCAACAAGATGTTATTGCAGCAATGACTAAAAAGATTAGAAAAATAAATTCAATTTCTGAAGTTGAAGATATCTTAAATACTGTTTCTCATAACGTAGAAACAAACATGACTCCAGAACAAATCTTATCATTCTACCAAGTTGGTAAAGATATGTTAACAAGCTCAAATACTACAGAGATATCAATCAAGAAAACAGCATTATCATACTATAACTTAAGAGTATGGCGTGGTAAGATGTATACTTCAGCTTTAGGTTACTGGCCTGAATCATTAAAACAAATCGTTTCATTAATGAAACAAAATCTTAACCAAGAAACACCAAAACCAAATTATTCATTCAGCTTCAAATATAATGAAGGATACAAAGAAAGAGTTACTGGTCGTGGCGTATCTGGTGGCGAAAAACTTACTACACTAGCAAACCAAGTTGGTTATAATCAATCTACAGCATCTTCATACTGTATGGCCAATGGTATTAGCTGTACATTTGAATATACTAATAGTGATCAACCTTATGGTGTAATAGTAAGTCAAAGCGTTCACGAAGGAACATTAATGAAAAATGTATCTAGTGTAACATTCTATATGAGTAATGCTTCACAAGGTAACAACAATACACCAACTAAACCTACTGAACCAGAACAAGGTGGTAACGAAAACCCTGGTGGTGGGGAAACCCCTGGTGGTAGTGGTAGTGGCAGTGGTGAAAACCCTGGTGGTAACGAAAACCCTGGCGGTAATGAAAATCCGGGTGGAAACGAAAACCCTGGTGGTGGAGAAAATCCTGGCGAAAATACCGGAAATTAAAAAGTACCATTTGGTACTTTTTTTACTAAAGGAGAAACTATGCATACAGAAACATTTTATACAACTAAAGACATTAAAGATACTAGAATAGCTATCTTTAGTGACCTACACTATTATCCTAATTTTCCTAAAAGAAGATTCAACAAAATTATTAAACAACTAAAAACAAGTAATGTTGATTACATAGCAATCTTAGGTGATACAGTAGATAGCGTAGATGAGATAGAATTAGACGTTTTAAGAGACTTTTTAACTACAATTGCTAATATTACTACTACAGTAATAATACCTGGCAATCACGACGAAAAAGCCGGCTATAGACATCATTGGCATGAAGAAAACAATGATGAACTAGTCGCCCTATTTAAATCAATAGATAATCTCTATTATTTAGATAATAAGAGCTATAAAACTGCTAATATAAACTTCTATGGTATCAGAATACCATTCTATAACTATGAACATAACGAACCATATGAAGAATTTAGTGATTTCATAAATACCTTAAAACCAAACCTTCAAGATGATGTTTACAACATTACACTTATCCACTCACCTATTAATATTTATAAATATCTAAATCGTAATAAAGATCACAATCTTAGTAAAACAGATTTAATCCTTTCAGGTCATATGCATAATGGTTGTTTACCATTTTGGTTTACCAAAATGATCAACAAATTATTTCATACCAATAGAAGTATTGTAGCTCCTGGTGGTAACTTCTTTCCTAAATACTCTCAAGGAAGAATTTACGAAAGAGATGGTTATATCTATCAAGGAATCTCCAAACTATCCAAATCAACAAGAAAAATGCATTTCTTTGAAAGATTTTATCAAGTTAATATAACAATAATCGAAATAAAAAAGCATCAATAAGATGCTTTTTATTTTGTATTATAATTAGGACTTAAAGTATTTTGTGTATCAACAACACTAATCTTCTTACCATCCTTTTCTTTAACCAAAACTACAGATACTGCTGTATCAGCTTTAACGCCTTTATAAGAAACATTCATCTTAACAAGATATCCATCTTTACTTTCAGTACCCATAACATATTTAGTCTTTTCAGTACTATTAACTTTAACCTCAGTTACCTCAGGCAAATCTTGTTTACGATCCCCATAAGTATTATCAATCAACTTATCATAAATTGAATTCATAACAGCTTGACCAAATTCGTCTTGTTTATCTGAATAATAGAATTCTCTACCACCAACATCATATTTATTTATCTTAGTACTTAAAGTATATAAATCAATTACAAAACATTTAGCCAATTGAGTAGCATACGCTTCATCATCAACTGTTTCTTGGGTAAGGATTTCCTTTAATTTCTTAAATTCTTCTTGATAATACTTACTATCTATTTCAGTTAAACTATAACCATAGTCATAACCTTTAGTTTCAACTTTATCAATTTCTTTAATTTCAACAGGTTTAGGATTTAGTTTATTCTTGATATATCTATATCCACCATAACCTAAACCAGCTAAAGCTAATAGAATAATTAAGAAGATCAAGAATCCTTTTTTTCTTTTCTTCTTTTTAACTTTTTCAGTTTCAATCTTTCTAGCCATTATTATCTTCTCCTTCTAAAACCACTATATTATTTCCTTCTTTTTTAATTAAATTATGAACGATAATATCATTAGAAACAACTAATCTTTCTTCCGTATATTGCTTCAAATCCTTAATATAATCTTCACTAATAACAACTGAATTACTATTCTTGTTATTATTTAAAATCATATAATCACCAGTTGAATTATTATAGAATACTTTATTAGTAACAAAGTTACCATTAGGGAAGATAACAATATTATTTTCTTTAATATCATATATATCATGACCTAAAGCATATTTATCTTCAAATCCCATCATATTACCAATTGTAGGTAGTATATCATACATACCCATTACATTAGTATTAGTTCTTCTGAGTTTTCTAGCCACTTCTTTATTCTTAGTCCATATAATTAATGGAGTTCTCTTATTTATTTCGTGTTCAAAATATTCATAATGAACAAAATCAGGATCTCCTTCTTCATACAATTCACCAGTCTTAACATTATAATTATAGAAATATTGATATTCTTTCTTATCTAATCTAGCATCATGATCTCCATAGAATACAAATACAGTATTTTGATAGAAATCACTCTTTTCAATATAATCTATAAATGTTCCTAATGCCATGTCTCCATAGTGAGCACTAATAAAATAGTTACCTAACTTAGTATCTTTTAAATAATCATCAGTCTTAGTTGTTGGAACACCAGTCTTAGATTCAACCTTAACATATGTATTAGTTAAATTAAGCTTACCAAAATAATTATATAAGTCTGGATTATAAGGTGTACCAGCAAATGGAGAGTGATTAGATAATTGAATAATTGTACCCATATAATGCTCATGTTCATTCTCTATTTGTTCTAACATTGGTCTTAATTGAGCAAAATAATCAACATCATTTAATCCTAATCCAACCCATCTTGGATCACTATCATCACCAATATCAAATTTATCTTTAAAGAACATTTCTTGATATCCCAAACTAGGATGCATATTATTACGATTCCACATTGTAGCAGCATTAGCATGAGTACTAAAAGTATAATATCCCTTCTCTGCTAATAATTTAGGAATACTAACATAATCTCTATCATAATATTGTACGAATACTGTACCACTATTAGCAGGCATCAAAGAAGTATTTAAAGTAAACTCAGTATCACTACTAGTACCAACACTTATTTGTGGATAGAAATTACTAAAATACATTCCTTCTCTACTTAACTTATTAAATGTAGGTGTTAATTCTACCCCATTAATAGATAAGTCTTTAAAGAAAGATTGAATACTTTCCATATGTACAAATATTACATTCATACCTTCTAATGTACCAGTATATCTATTATTCTTATGTTCATGTTCTGACCATTCTTTACTAAAGAAATCTTTAAACTCTTTAGCAGCTTCATCATAACCAAACAACGAATTAATCTTCGGTGTTAAACTTTGAATCAAGTCATTACCTTGATATAAAACAATACCGAATCTTTGAACAATATATTCTCTATTCCATTGTTTAACCAATCTTGAAGCATCAGTTCCATCTATATTAACTAAAGTAAATGCTAAAACAATAATACCAGCAAGTAATGTAGATACAAACATCTTCTTACTCTTCTCTACTTTATTAACAAAATGGAAATAACTACCATTCTTTAAATGCTTATTAATAAAATAGTAGAATATAGGGAATAGTAAATAGATAAAGTCTTTAACTTTAAACTTCTCAATAACAGAATCTCCTACTTCTCCAACAAATCTAATCTCAGCAAGTAAACTGAAAGAAGCAAAAGAAGTATAGAATACATAATATATTGAATTAACAATACAAGTAGCTGTAATTATTGCCATCCATATAAAGAAATACCTAAACTGCTTCTTAGGCTTAATAAAATATCCAAATGCTCCAATAATCATTATTAAAGCTAAATCACAGATTAATGGTTTAATAGCAAAGGGATGACCAATCGTAAATCTTCTTAAAAGCATTGTTTCTATCATGCAAAAAACAACGAATATAATATACAATCTATTCGTAGCTAAGTACTTAGAAAATCTTTTCCTAATCTTTTTACAGAAATTAGAAACTTTCTTTTTCATCTAATCCCTTCTTACTCAATTAATTATACCATATATAATAATTTACTTCTACCACGATAATTCCTTTACATGTCCACTTTTTTGCAAGAAATACTTGCTTTTTAAAGCATTATTTGGTATTATCTAACTACAGATGCAGGTGTAGTACAATGGTTAGTATACAACCTTGCCAAGGTCGAGATGGGAGTTCGATTCTCCTCACTTGCTCCATTTTTAAAAATCCTCAGTATTTACTGAGTTTTTTTATGCTCTATAATATGGAAAACAAAAAGATGATTATGCCTATAATCATCTTTTTTAAACCTAACTATTTAACAAGTTCAACAGTCGGATTAACTACTTCTATTCTTGAAAAATCAGTATAGAATGTACAACCAATGTTATCAGTTGTTAGTTTTAAATAATCGCCAGTTTTAAGATTCATTATTAAATCTTTATATTTATTATAATCAATTTTAGCAGTATAGTTAGACCAACTATCTGAACCTTCAAGCCATATTTCTAATAACGTTGTAGATCCAGTATTATATTGATAATTAGTGATTTTTGTTAATTCAGCAACAATAGTACCTTTAACATTACAATACTTTTCTTTAAAAGCAACTGAATTTTCTTTTGCTTTATTTTTTAATTCTTCAAAAGTATATTTTTCACCATTCTCATACATAACATAACTTTGTTTCTTTTCTGGTTCCTTACTATCTTCTTTCTTTTCATCATTACCACAACCTGAAATAATAAATAATGCAACTAACATCAAAAAACTCAATAATAATCTTTTTTTCATATTATTCCTCCTAATCCAATTATATATATACATATATATAAAATCAACCATTTTTCATGGTATAATAACTCTAATAGAGGCGATAAATATGTACGATTTAAATAGCAAAAAATTCAACTTTGATAATAACAGTACTACTGTAGATATTAACCCTAGTAAGATCTATGTAATGCAACCTGATACAGGTAAAGAAACAATTGAAAACCATGATCTAATTCAAGATATAACAAACTATGTAACAGAGGAATTTCAAGTAGCTTCAACAATAACTAAAATTGATAAACTAGATTCTCGTATAAGAAATGATGATGGTTATAATTATGACAATCTTCATAAGATAATGGAAAATGAATATCAAAGAGATGATTACGGAAATGTTATAGGCAAAGCCTACGACAACGAACAAACACTTATAGAAGATTTACATAAACTAGAAGATAATTACAAAAAATTCCCTAGTTTTAAATACTACAATCAAGTACTATATGATGAACCATATGGTAATTATGATATTAAAGGATCAGGTTGTTGCCCCACTTGTTTAGCAATGGTTTTAACATATCTGACAAAAGATAAAGTATTACCTACCGATCTAACTGATGCTATGAGTAATTACTTATATCCAGAAGGAACTGATGTAACTGGTAACTGTTATCCTGACGTATGTGGTAAATATAATATTAAACCAACAATGTTAGATTGGAGCAATAAAGAAACAATTCGTGATGCTTTAAAAAATAACAAACCGTGTATTTTAAATGTTTCCGAAGGAAACTTCACTAGTTCTGGTCACTATATTGTTTTATTAGGTTTAGATGAAAAAGGAGATGTTATCGTAGCAGATCCTAACAACATAAATACATCTATTCAAACATATTCCTTAGATTCATTAATAAATCAAACTCATCAAATAGGAGCAGCTTGCTGGAGTTTTGAAGTTTAATGTATTCTAACGATTCCAAAGATTTTGTCATACTAAGTGATATTATTCCTAATATCATTTTAGAAATGCGTTATTATACTGATTATAACTTTGTAGGAGAAAGAATTGATGGTTATGAAGAACCAATCGCTCTACTTACAAAAAAAGCTGCAACCATACTAAAAGAAGTAAATGATGAACTAAATAAAAAAGGATATAGATTAAAAATATATGATGCTTATCGACCACAAAAAGCAGTTGATCACTTTGTTAGATGGGCAGAAGATTTAAATGATCAAAAAATGAAAGAATACTTCTACCCTAACTTTGATAAAGATAAAATCTTTAAAGAAGGATACCTACTAAAGAATTCGTCTCATACAAGAGGAAGTACAATAGATCTAACTCTAACAGATATGGATGGTAACAATATTGATATGGGTGGTACATTTGATTTATTTAGTGATATATCAAATCCCAACTATACTGAATTAACAGAAGAACAATTAAATAATAGATTACTATTAAAAAACACCATGATTAATCATGGTTTTAAACAAAGTAAAGTAGAATGGTGGCATTATACTCTCATAGATGAACCATACCCGGAAACCTACTTTACCTTTCCAATTAATAGTAAAAACATAAAATAAAAAAGATGATATAAATCATCTTTTTTTATTTCATTAAAACAGTCTTACCTGAACACATCAATTCACCGGTATCTTCATTATATATTTTAAATCTTTGGCCAAAAATTCCAGGAGCATTTTTTAAGATCTCAACCTGCCATTCACCATAAGTAACAAATGCTTCTTCATCATCTATTTGATTAAGTGGCGTCCAAGCATCAGCATTTTTATATCGATATCTATAATCTTTTATAATATACGCATATTTACTAGGTGCATTACCAGTTATTATAAAATGAGCGTAAACAGATTTAAGCGAATCATAAAAACTTCCATTATAAGAATTCTTCTTTTTAATATATCTACTAATAGTTGAAGGTGCGGATTTTATGTCATCTCTATTATCGTTAATAACAATAGTACATTTAAAATTATATAAACTATGATAAATATTTAACGAATCTTTATATTTAGCTTTTACTAAATCTCTAAGATAATCATAAGTTAGTCCGTCTTTTTCGTTTTTATTGTTTACTACGTAAGCATATTTCCCCTTATTAATAGCAGCTTTATCCTTGGCCTTTTGATACCAATTAATTGCAAAACTATATTCTTTTTTCTCCAATTGTTTGTCTCCTGCTTTAATAGCAGCATCTTTTTCCCAAGTAGCAGCAGTATCGTTAGTACTACTAACTTTATTGAATTGTTCATAAGCACGTTCATATTCACCACTATCATATAGGTATTTTCCATATTTCATAATAGCTGACAATCTTTCATCAAACATTTCATATTTTTCATAAATAGTTATCGCTTTATCATATTGATCATTGGCTACCAGCTTTTTAGCGTAATCAACATAATAACCTTTTATATATGCATTTTTCCCCATACTAGCAATATAGTGGATTGGCATTTCTTCCAACAATTTTATGGCTTCTTCATATTTATCTTCTGAAGCTAATTCTTTTGCATAATTAATATAACTTTTTTCCAAGTATTGCTCTTTAGAATTAAATCTTGCTGGAAGTTTATTAAATTTTTCGATAGCAGCTGCATAATCTTTTTTCTCGTACAAATTAACAGCTTGTCTATACATTACTGTAGGAACTATAAAAAAGAACACTATTAAAAAGGCAGCCAAAATTCCAAGTATTATATATAAAAATCTAGTAATTTTTTTCTTTTCTTTTTCTTTCTTTGCCTTGTTAACTTTTAATTGTTTAATTTTTTTAGTAGCTTCTTCACTCTTATTTTTTGAATCTTTATAGTCTTTTAAAGAATCAAAATTCTTAACAGCTGCTTCCAATTGTTTTATACTATTTGATTTTAAATAATCATCAGACAAATCATACAAAGCTTCTCTTTTTATTTCATCAAAATCAAGATTTAAAACATCTTTCTTAGAAGCCTTACAAATAGCACAATTATTATCTTCATTTAGATTAATACTACCGCAAGTACACATCCAAACATCTTTTCCCTTCAAAGGAATTAATTCAGCAGTTTTACCATACATCTTTTGGAAAAACTCTAATTCCATTGCATCAAAAACAGTAGTCAATTCATCTTGGCCTTCTAATTTATATGGCTTTTTATTATTAGTCCATACATCTCCATCAGCATAAACAACTCTTTTTATAGTCACATCAAAAGAACGAGAATTACTATATGGTAAATCAATAGGTTCTTGAGAACCAAATTCAGCATTTCTGCTCACTTTTAAATCTAAGTATTCATGATTTACTTTTTTCTCTTGTTTCTCTCCTGCTGCATCATACAAAACCAATTCTACTTCTAATGCTTTAACAACTTTATCAGTAATACTTTGAAACTTTAATTGAGCTATAGCATCATTGGTTTCATTATCTTTTAATACTGCCCCAGCAAGTATTACTAAAGGAGATCCTTCAATATATAAAGGCTCATTAAAATGATATACTCTTGTATATTTTTCCATTTTATCACCTATAGTTCAGGTAGATCCTTAGATACTTTTTTAACAGTACTAGATACAGAAGCATTCTTATTTGGTAATGCAATAATCAAAAGATATCCTGGAATAGTAAATATAAATGGTATAACAAAATACTTTGTTTCTGCATATCCTTTCTCTTTTGCAACTTCATAAAATTGGTAAGCTAAATACATATTAATAAATAATACTACAACTCCCAAAATAAAATAAATAATCGCTAAGCCTGGATCAAACATTTCACAATTCTCCCTTCATTAAGATTTGCTTCTTTACTAATATAAAATACCAAATATTTCGTTATTTTCTACTAACAAATAAACGCCTTCCCTTACTTCCATAACATCACATTTATTTGTATGAACACCAGTGCTACCAACCCAAGATAATGATAACTTGTCTCCTTCTACTTTCCATGTTCTTTGATTTACATATCTAGTTGCATATTTATTACCACCTTCATAAATCTTACCAGAATTTTCAAAAGTCCAAGTTCCTGTCCAAGTTCCACCTTCACCAATTTCAGTAACATTAAATTTTTTTCCATTGATATTAGTTTTAATCTTGTCACCAGTTACTGCAGCATAAGTGCTTAAACGTTCTTCAAAATAAGCCTTACCAGGTTTTCTATTAAGATTCTTAATAGCTAATTCTTCGGTAATTTCTTCACCTTTATATGATTCTCTATCTTCTTTAGTAACTACAAAAGAGAATTCTTTATTCTTACCATCAGATGCTGGTAAAGTAATGATCACTTCAATAGTATCCTCTAAATCTTTTACTTCAGTAGGTACATCGATATAAGCTCTAAAATAAGTCTTAGTGCCAGCTTGAAGTAATAAATTGGTTCCAGAGTATGAATCCCAATTAATATTATCTAGTGATTTTGATTTAACAATAGTCCTAGATTTATTTAAATCACCATATTCTTTCTTATCATATTTAACTTTTTCTAATGATGTCCTATAGAAATCAAGATTAATTGAAGTTCTATCAGTGTTCTCTATAGAAAAATAAATATAAGCCAAAGTATGCCCTTTTGCTGCAACATAAGGATTATGAGCATCCTTAGATGCATCATACTCTTTTGGAGTAGCAAAAACATCTCCTACACCATTATTTAATGCAAAAGTATATTTAGCCCCTAGTAACTTAAACTTAGCTATATCCGTTTCAACAGTTTCCCCTATTTTATAAGTCTTTTTGTTTGCTTTATTATCGTTTTCATCTTTATCTCCACATCCGGTAATAACAAATAAACCAACAATTAATAATATAAATACCAATATTTTCTTTTTCATATAATTTCCTCCTAAATTATTTCATCTTTTTATTAATTTCGTGTGTTGACTTCAACATATATGCTTTCCATTCGGCATCCTTAGCATAAATAATACCAAAGCCTATAACAACAACTCCACCAAATATAACTGTTGCAGCTCCAGGTGTTTCATCACCCATCATCATAATACCTGCAACAATCATAATACAACCTATAACCATACAAATTGATGTTATATGTCTAGCATATTTTAAGAACCATGTTACTGTTCTTTGAATAGCGACTGAATCTTTATTGTCGACACCTTTTAATGCAGCTCCACACTTAGTACAAAAATCAGTCTTTGTATCAACTTTTTCTCCACAATTAGGGCAAGTATTAGTAGCCATTTTTTCACCTCGTTTTCCTAAATAATTTAAACTTAACTATATTATATATTAATTAAAATGTTTTTGCTATAATATAATTAGGAGGAGACTTAAAATGAAAAAAACTTTATTAATACTTTTAGTAGCGGTTTTACTACTAGTTGGTTGTGGAAAGAAAGAAGAAGAAAAACCAAAAGATCCTATCGTTGGTGAATGGGCATATTTCTCATATGTTTATAAATTCAATGAAGATAAAACATGTAGTTACTATGGAAGAAATTGTACCTATGAAATAGACGGTGATAAACTTTCCATTCTTTATGAAGGTGATACCGCTCCATTTGAAACAACTTTCAAAATTGAAGGTAATAAACTAACTATTAAAGACTCACTTGATAAAGAAGTTGTATACACAAAAAAATAGACTTAAGTCTATTTTTTATTTTTCTTCTTTCTTTCCACAAAATGGTAAAGAAATAGCTCCGTAAAGGAAAAATGCTACACCAAAAGCAATAAAGCAGGTTCCAACAAATTCCATTTTATTTTGATATTGTTCTTCTAAATAATTACCTAATGCTAAAACGTTATTTGAAGCATCAGCACTAGCATTTTGAATACCAGTATAAGCATCTCCACCATAAGCAGAATAATCCGTTTTTTTACCATCAAAACCTACGCTAGTATTTAATGCTATAATTCCTAAAACAACTGCTATAACACCAAATACCATTTTAAAAATATTTTTAACATATTTCATAATCCTCTACCCCCTTTCCTATTTATTTATACTATCAATAAAACTATCCAATATTTTTTTACTACTATCATCATAAATATACTCTGGATGCCATTGAACTCCAATAATAAAATTCTTATCAGGATGTTCTACCCCTTCAATAATACCATCATCACTTACAGCATTTATCTCTAAAGTATGCATATCAAAATTAATAATATCATGATGAAAACTATTAACAAGTATTTTATCCTCTAATAAAATGTTATATAACTTAGTATTATTCTTAATATTAACTTCATGTTGATATTCAGTTGGTGGACCTAGATGTTTTTCTAGGTCTTTTCTAATAGACATATCAAACTTATTACGTTCATTAGCAAACATACTACACATTACTTGGAAACCTAAACAAATAGCTAGTAATGGCTTATCGTTTCTAATAGCATAATTTATTACATATTCATCAAAGTAATAAGCCCATGTTCCACCAGGAATAACAAAAGCATCACACATATCAAGTAGATAATCTATTTTAGGATCTACTCTATCTTCTCCTGGTTCTAGAGTAGTCAAACGTTGTTTTTCATTAGGAAGCAATGTAAGTAATACTACATCATCTCTATTATTAAGATATCTTCTTAATTCATCCCTAGTTTGAAAAATATTTTGATCATCCCTATTATAATAAGCCCTTCCAACAATACCTATTACATGCATAATATCATCTCCTATTTATACATACATCCTACATCTTTATGATTCAAGTCACCAAACATTGCATATGTTAAACATTTAAGACCGCCACCACAAGTCTTACTATATTCACAAGACTTACAATCATCTGGTGTTGTATCTTTTCTTAAATTCTTTAACACTTTGTTGTTCTTATATAAATCATACATATCTTCTTTTAATAAATTACCAACAACAATTGGCATTCTACGACATGGAACTAAATCTCCATTTTCCATTACTGTTAATAAGCTCTTACCAGCTGTACATTCATATGAAAAATCATTAGTTTTTAAAAACTGTAATGCTCTATACATCGCAACCGTTGTTTTACTTTTCTTAATTTTTAATCTTACTCTTTCTTTAGACATAATATCTAAATACTCATTAGTTTCCTCTTTATTCATCATAAATTCTTTATCATAATCAGTACCTAAAGGAATAAATCTATCCGACCAAACAGTATCTACTCCACACTTTTCTGCATACCTAACTACTTTTGGAAACTCTTTATAATTAAGTTTAGTAGCTGTAAAAGATAAAGAAGTATAAATATTATATTTCTTTAATAATTTAATAGCTTCTCCAACTTTTTTATAAACCCCTTTACCTCTTACATAATCATTTATTCTTTTTCCACCTTCTAAACTAACTTGAACATACTGTGGATGATAACTAGCTATCTTTTTAACGTTTTCATCATTTAATAATGTTCCGTTAGTTAAAATAGAAAAACTATATAAACCCTCATCTTTTTTAAATTCATCTAATAATTTATAAAAATGTGGAGAACACAATGGTTCTCCACCTGTTAAATTTATGTGTCCTTTAACTTTTAATTTCTTTAACAAATTACGATATTGATTTAAAATCAATAATAATTTATCAAAAGACAATTGAACTGGAACATGGTTTTCTTGATAACAATGCTTACACTTTAAATTACAAGCTTCACTTAAATGCCATTGTATAACAAATTCTTTTACCATGATCCTCCGCCACCACAGGAAGAACATCCACCTCCACACGAAGAACAACCGCCTCCGCATGAAGATCCTCCTCCTGAAGATGAAGGTACATATACACCACTAGATATTGAATCAAATACTGCATAATTCAAATAATTAAATGATCCCATATCTCTTTCTGGCATTGGAATATTTTCAAATTTTTCTATCCACTTTTTAGATACTCCTAAAACATATGCATAAGGCAAAATATCATAGAAGTAATTTGGATTTTGTTCTACTAATCCTTCTAACTGATCTTTTTCAGCTACTTCTAAATAATGTTTAAACCCTTTAATCTTGCCTCTAACTTCTTCACCATATTTAGTTTTTCTTTTCATTAAAAGAACAAATAATAAACTGAACAAGTTAGCAATATATGCAATTAAATATATAAATTTATAACTAGTATTTAAATCTTTAATTAAACAATAAGCAATTCCCCACAAGCCAACACATAGTATTAACCATAAAGCTGTTATTATTGTCCACTTATAAGATGCTACTTCGTTAATTAATTCATCATATTTAGTATGAAGATTATCTGCAACTTTAGCAAATACTGTATAAAGTGTTTTATGTTCGCTTAATTTAACTTGATAATCATCTTCAAATAAAACATTAAATACTTCTTTCTCATTTTGCGATAATACCGCTTTATTAGAATTTCTTTCTTTAATATCTTTTTTGATATTTTGAATTGCTTCTTTAGTATATTCACTCATTGTATCGCTCTTGATTTCAAGATAACCTTTTTTAACTAATGGCTCAAATGCTTCACATACTTTAGAAACATCAGTCTTAACAGTTGCATTCTTTGATTTTTTACTAGATGGAAAATACTTATGCCAATAATCATGTACTTCACTAGTTAATAACTCATCTTCATCTAAATCCTTTAATTTATTAAATACAACTTCTCTTCCGATTGCTTTATCAAAGTCGATATCCATATTTCTTCTAATTGTGAATTCTTTTGTATCCTTATTTTCATCAATCTTAATAACACCTTTAGCAGCTAAAGAAACAATCGTTGCAATAGTTAACTTACGACCAGTATCACCTTTAAATAAGAATCCAGTCTCTGATGGATCAAGATTGCTTGGAGGATAGAATTCAACAGTTTCAATTTCTCTTGGATAATCTTTACCATGCTTAAACCAAATAACAAATGCAACACCAGCAAATAAAATACATACAATACAACAAATTAAAGATCCAAAACCATAATTAGAACCATCAGCATCATCGAAATAACCATCAGGTAATAATATTGATATAGTTAAAGACTTAGTTAAAACAAAATCATCCTTTTGTTGGATATAAACCATATTTCCTACTGCTTGAATATCAAAATAAGATGTAACATCTTGATTTCTTTTCTTATCAGCATATAAATGAATCTTTCCTTCTAAATCTACCTCTTCAGGTAAATTAATGGTTACTCTAGGATTCTTAATTTCTGTTCCCCAATAATCACCAAAGGCATGGAAAATAAACTCATCATAGTCTTCATATATATCTCCATTCATATCATATTCATATGATATGTTATAACTATGAAGACCAGTAGGTAACGTTTTACTTGCAGAACCTATTTTAATTCTTTTCTTACCATTTACTGTATCAACAGAATATTCTTCAGTAGATCTCAAACCGGTTAACTTAGCTTTTCTAGATTGAGTCTCACCATCTTTATTAGTATATTGATACCATACAGGTACAAATCTATAAATACCATGATGACCACCCTCTGTGAATTCTACATCTATATCTTCTGCAACAGATATCTCATATGATTTATTTACAGACAAATTAACACTATATCCTTCAATAGTAAAACCATCAGCAACAGTACTAGAATCTCCATTGTCTCCCCTAGAAGCACTAGTAGTTAAACCGATAATAGTAAGTACTATTATTCCTATTATTGAAATTGCTATTAAAAAACTAGACCAAGCAGATAAAGAAGAATAACTGCCCTTTTTTATAGCTTTAACTAATCCTATAATTAATAAAACAATAATAATTGGTATTATTACATAACCCATAAAATCACCTATAATTCTACATTAACATTTTCTTTTTCAGCTGCATCAATTTCAAACATTTTACCAGCTTTAAAACCAAATAACATAGCAACAATATTACTAGGTACCATTTGAACTTTATTATTATAAACTCTCGTACAACCATTGTAATATTTTCTTGAATTAGCTATATCTTCTTCAACTTGAGCTAATTGTTTTTGTAAATCTAAGAAATTTTCATTAGCTTTTAAATCAGGATAATCTTCTGCTAAAGCCATAATCTTACTCAAAGCTTGAGTAATCTTATTATTAGTATCTACTTTAGTATTAGTATCCATATTATCATATTGAGAACTTCTAATCTTTACTATCTCTTCTAAAGTATTCTTTTCATGTTTAGCATAACCTTTAACTACTTCAACTATATTAGGAATTAAATCCCATCTTTTCTTTAAATAAACATCCATAGTTGAAAATGCCTCTCTAACACGATTTCTTAAAGATACTAATGAATTATATGTTATAAACACTAAAACAATTAGTACAACTACAATAACTAATACAATATACTTCCACATAATTACATCTCCTATTCTAAAAAAATTATACCATATTTATTTTAATAATTATTGTTTTCCTTACATGTTTTTGATTCAGTAACATCTTCATGTATTTTTACATCTTTTACATCAAATGATTTAGGTAATTTTAATAAATAATAATCATAATTATCCATTTCAATACAACTGCTACACTTTAAAGTATATTTAGTATTAATTGTAACAATCCCTTCTTTAATTGAATAACTATCTACTTTAACATCATTTTTAACACAATAATCATAATACATCTTGAAGACAAGATATTTATTACTCTTAAAATCTTCTTTATTTATTTTGTTCTCCACTTCATCAAATACATTATTAAAGATTTTTTTATAATCATCATAACTATTAATTACCTCATATTCTCCACTGACATAATCTTCAAAAAATTTACCTTGAAACAATATTTCTTTTTCAAAATCATTTTTTCCACAACCCAAGATTATAAAACTAATCATTATTAAACTAATTATTATTTTTTTCATTTCATATCCCCTCTATTGACTTAACATCCAATCAAATAACTTTTCGTTTTTATAATACCTTTGAATCGTACCATGTGATGCTCCTTTAACTACATCTAGTGTAGCCTTTCCACCAGCATTATTGATTTTATTTACTATGCCATTCAAGCACCTTGTATAATCTCCTTCTTGGCTTCCAGCAATCGCATACATCGGTACATTAACAAAATTAGAAACATTATATCCATCAGAACATCCACTCATTGGCATCGCTGCTGCAAAATAATTGCCATATTGAGAAAGCATATGTAGTGTCCCATAACCACCCATCGACATTCCAGTTATATAAATCCTTTTTGGATCAGCATTATACTCCTGAATAGTTTTATCTATTATTGCTTTAGCAGCTTTGGCATTACTTCCATTCCAACCATGCGATGGTGCTATTGGTGCTAAGAAAATAAATGGTTTATTATTACGATCCCAATTATTAGCAACATAAGATACAATTGGTAAATTACCTACTCCTTTAACACTTCCTGTTTCTCCAGAACCATGTAAGAAAATAATAATTGGT
>JAEEGL010295286.1_pt1 | contig 35055 bp, 36 predicted proteins | sample 9134231 | NCBI WGS metagenome assembly JAEEGL01 (sample SAMN16246548, study PRJNA631951) | gut metagenome | biome: gut microbiome; feature: rumen; material: fiber-attached | host: Bos | place: Iran: Karaj | collected 2018-10 | reverse complement strand
TTTCAACTTTACCAAGATTGGAAGTGCATACGAGTTTATGACCATGTTTTTGGAGCTGTCATTTCCATTTGAGTACGTTGAGGAAGAGAGAGATTATTGGGATCAATTGATGGATAGCCTCGATAGAAAAGACACATCCTCGTTTGGCTTTGAGTCGTATGCTCGTGCATATTTTAATAAAGTTTCGCTTACGGCTTCTGATGTTATCTCAGAATGGTTGAACTCCAATAACACAGCCTATCATCGCTGGCTTTTGAAGAAGTACGTTTTATACACCCAGTTTAAGGACTCATTCCCTTATTTGGCAATGTGTGTAGATAGTATTTCTGACCTATACGATGCACATCAACTGGCTTCGCTCATTGCAACGAGAATTCTTTATGACCTTCCAATAAAAGACAGAGAAACATTTGCTGCTGAGCGAAGAACTATTATCGTGGACAATTCCAAAACCTTCTTAGAGGCAATAAGTCTTGATGAACAGAACTGGCTTTTTGAACGCACAAAGGAATTGTTCCAGCAATCGGAAGATTTAAGTGCTGCCTTAAATGTCTGCACAGGAGTTTTCGATTACGAAAAGATACTCCTAATGGGTTGGTATGCACATTATCCAAACAATTCAAGGCTAAGAGAAACTATAAGGATGTTCTATCCTGATTTCCTTGCTTACATCACATCTGTGAAACCTTCGCACTTCAGACCTGAGAATCAATGGAGTATAGACTATATTGCTGCGTATAAACAGGCAAAGCTGGCAGACAAATATACAGATGACATTGTTCGTTTTATTAAAGAAAAGAACGATTCTGCCAAAACGTTCTATAAGTGGTATTACGAGTTTGAAAATTCCCATAGCCTTTTAGCAGAAGTCAGTTCGACTCCTGTATATGAGCCAGATAAAGTTTATTGGATAGATGGCTTAGGGGCTGAGTTTTTGTCTTATTTACTGTATCTGTTAGAAAAGGAGCAGAGTAACATGAAAGTAGTCCGTTCGCAAATAGTACGGTCTGACATACCATCATCTACCTTCCATAACAGGTTTGAAGGGGAAACGGTAACCAAGTTTGGCGCATTGGATGAATTGGGTCACGATTCCCATCTTTACAAATACTTGTATACGCTAAAAGAGGAATTGTCTGTACTTAAAGAGATTATCCATGAGATTGTTGGAAGCAGCAAGAAACAGCCTTGTACTGTAGCCATCGTGTCAGATCATGGTCTAAGTTGTTTGTCGAGAAAGGCACCATCTAAAAAGTATGATGGTAAATTTGAGCATGAAGGCCGCTACATTAAAACAACTCAGGAGGCATTATCAGACCCAGATTATTTGGTCCACCAAAACGAGACGGATGGAGAATACTATAAAGTAGCCCTTACGCATTCATCTTTGTCCAAGGCACCTACTCATCAAGTTCATGGGGGATGTACACCTGAAGAAGTGTTGGTTCCGTTCCTCCTGATCTCCAACAAAAATGTGCCTACTCAAATTAAGTATGAGGTTAAGATGTCTAATGAGGATATAATGCTGTCTAACCCAGCAGTCAGACTAACTGTCATTCCTGAACCAACGGGAGTCACTCTAACATGTGAAGGCAAGAATTATAAAATGGATAGGGTTGGTACTCAATGGTCTGCTTTGTTGCAAGATATGACAGAAGGGAGCCATATAATAGACATCAAACCCGATGGCGCACCAAGTCATCAATTTACTATTAAGGTTGTAGGCTTGAGTGGAAATGCAGATATTAACGAAATGTTTGAACTATAAATATGAGTGCAATAGGAGAAAAAATAAGGCAAGTTTTTGGCTCAGCTGCCGTATATAAGAACCCAGCCAACTACGACATTTTCAGCGGAAGAAATCTTCCTTCGTTTGTAAAGGACTACCTAATATCAACGCATATAGCTCCAGACGGATCTTTCAAACGTGCAGAGCTGTCGCGATTTCTTGATGCGCATATTCCAAGCGATAATAGCGCTATTAGAGCTAGATTACGTAGGGGTGAAACGTTGACGCTACTGACCCGTTTCGTGGTGTCGACCAGTTTGGCGCAGAACAAGACAAGTTTCCAGATACCAGATATGGGTATAAAGGCATCAGATACGTTGATACCCGATTATCTTATTGAAGAGTATCCTGATGATTTGATTGACGGCGAGAAATGGGGGATTATGAAGATTGTCTATATCCAACCCCAAGAACGTGAGGCAGGACACGTAGAAATGGTGAAATTTAAGCCATTCCGTCCCATGCAGAAACTTGACATCAATTATATCAGACAATGCCGTGCTCATTTTACATTAGAGGAATGGGTGGATGTCTTAATCTCTGCAATGGAATATACTCCTTCTGCTTTTAAGAATATGACGCAAAAGCTGGAGTTTCTAACTCGACTGTTGCCTTTTATTGAGCCACGCCTGAACCTAATAGAGTTGGCACCAAAAGGAACGGGTAAGAGTTATGTATTCGGTAATTTGTCAAAGTTCGTATGGCTTGTAAGTGGTGGAAAAGTATCTCGTGCCAAACTGGTATATGACAAATCAACCAAAGCACCTGGTATTATGCGTTTTTACGATATGGTGGCTTTTGACGAGATACAAACAATCACGTTCTCCGACAACACGGAGATGCAATCGTTCTTAAAAAACTATTTGGAGTTTGGCAAAGCCACTATTGATAACTATGAATTTATGTCAGAGTGTGGCTTGATGCTTTTGGGCAATATACTGTTGTCAGAAAACAACGAACCTTTGAACTATAAGTATTTTTCTGCTCTCCCAGAAGTTTTTAGGGAGTCTGCCTTACTAGATCGTTTTCATGGTATGATTGAGGGTTGGCTATTACCACGAGTAAATGTAGACATGGCTCTACATGACTGGACTCTGAATGTTGAGTTTTTCTCAGAGGTACTACACCAGATGCGTACAGAATCCGTTTATTCGCATATTGTTGATGAAGCAATTGAAGTTCCTAACGGGGCTGATATGAGACATACGAAAGCTGTAAAGAAAGTAGCCACAGCATATATGAAATTGCTGTTCCCGCATGTAACATCCATAGAACAGTTAGATTGGGATGATTTTAATGTATACTGCTTGCAACCTGCTATTCGACGTCGAGATATAGTTCGCCAACAATGTAGTAATATTGATGCCGAATCATCCTTCTCGAAGCCTATGCCAGAATATTCAATAAAGTATATAGGACAATAAAGCAATGAAAGAAAGAGAAGAACTTGAACAAATCTTGAAGCTTATTGAAAAATATAAACTTCCTTTGAGTCCCATCCTTGAATATGCAATAAAAGAGAAGATGGAGGAGTTTCCAGAAGAAGTATTAGTAATGGAAAGGAAAGTCGATGATGTTTCCGCTCCTCCTAAAACGGAATTATTGAAAGAAAAAAATAAAATTAAAGACATTGAAGACCATCGAAGAGGGGCTCCTTGGACAAAAGAGGAGGAAGATACTTTAATAGAATTATTCAAGGCTCATGAGACGTATGAAAGTATAGCATTGCAATTAAAACGCACAAAAGTTGCAGTAACGCTAAGGTTAGCAAAGTTGGGATTGATCGAAAAATCTTATGGTGTAGAAAACAGCAATAATCCAGTAAATAAATCAGAAGATAGTCATGACGAAGCTATTATAGAAAATGATGAACCTTCATTCGATGACTTGGAGATAGAAGATGTATACTTGGATGCTCATGGAAAAGTCATATATACGAGTTCTCGCTCTTCTATATCTCAAACGAACAATCTTGAAAACGATATTTCAAAAGAAGATAGAAGAGGGACTCCTTGGACAGAGAATGAAGAAGAATTAATTACTCTATATTTCGAACAAGGAAAAGATATTGCAGAAATTGCCCAAAGAGTTGGAAGAACTGAAGTCTCGATTAAGTCACGTCTAGGCAAACTTGGTTTGATTGACTATGTTTATGGAAAAGAAGAAATTTCTGAAAATACTATAGATAGAAAAATAAAGGATAATAATTCATCCACAGAGTTTGGTTATACATCATTTGTTAATGAATACATGCCTGTAACTACTAAATCAGCACCCAATAAGACGTCAAAGTATGACCAAGCATCTACTCCGTCTGATGATGTCATTGACCCCATCCCTAAGAAACGAAGATGGACATTACATGAAGAAACCAAGCTTATAAAATTTTATGAGGTGGGTATGTCATTAAGGAATATAGCTCGCATACTAAAAAGAGATATTACTGATGTTAAAGAGAAACTGATAAAAAAGGGGAAAATCTTCTGAAAATGAGAAAATACAAATTGTGTCACCACTGTTGACACAATCTCTGATACAGGATTTACGCAAAATATATAGGCTGAATTTGTGGCACTGTGCCAATTGTTCAGCCTAAAGACGGTTGATTTCCGATTGATTCATCTAAATTCATTATGAAAAGGGACAGGTTACTTTAATACATGAAAAACCAAAATGGCAGACCATTGGCTGGTTTGGCATGAAAACGGGAAAAAAAATGGGTATTTCTTTGGCTACTAAAATATAATGTGTATCTTTGCAGCAGAGAAATAAATGTCTTCTATATGAGCACTAAGATGATGACCCAAATAATTGCCGAGTATTTCAAGATACGCCCCTCCAATCAACATGGTGCTATTGAGGGATTTTCCCAAATTTAAACTGATGTCAGGCCAAATTAAGTAATAGAAATAGAAAATAGGCTATGAGTAAGAAATCTATCCGTTTTTTCAACGATCGCGAAGTGCGAGCCGTATGGGATGATGCCAACAACAAATGGTGGTTCGCGGCTACGGATATTGTGCGAGCCATAAATGATGAGGACGACTACAAGAAATGTCGTAACTACTGGAAATACCTGAAGGGTAAGATGGCAAAGGACGGCGTTCAACTGGTTAGTGTGACTAACCACTTCAAATTCCTGGCTCCAGATGGCAAACAGCGTGCGGCTGATGCTCTTGATGCTGATTGTGTTCAGACGGTAGCTAAGAACTATCCCAATAACCGTGCCCGTAAATTCCTCGAATGGTTTACTTATAGTGATAATAGCATCGACGGACAAAGCAAGAAGAAGGCCTATACGCTTATTGAGAGCGAGTTGTTGGATAGTATGGAACCAGGAACCATAAAGTGCCTACAGCAAATCCATGCTTACCTTTTTGGTGGTCTCTACGATTTTGCAGGTCAGATACGCACAAAAACCATTTGGAAGGATGGTACATTGTTTTGCCGTGCAGAGTATTTGATGAAGAATCTGAGAATGATCGAGGCAATGCCTGAGACAACCTTTGATGAAATCGTCAACAAATATGTGGAGATGAATGTTGCGCATCCTTTTATGGAAGGTAATGGCCGAAGTACACGCATCTGGCTTGACTTGATATTCAAGAAGTGCCTGAAGTTATGTGTGGACTGGAGTAAGATAGACAAAAAGGAGTATCTGGAAGCTATGCGTCGTAGCACGACGGATGCTCACATGATAAAATCACTCCTGCAAGGGGCAATGACGGATAAGATTGACGACCGCGAAATCTTCATGAAGGGCATAGACTATTCATATTATTATGAACAAACCGATTAAGAGAGAGCAAATTGTACACGAATGAGTCCTCCGTATGCCACAAGGGACAGGCGAGTGACATTTGATACAACATAAACAAACAAGCGACGCTGATGGCGTCGCTTGGTGCATTGTAGAGATGCTGTCTGAAGTAATTCTATACAATTGCTCCTGCGTATAATTGTTCTATCGGGAAAATCATGTCCCAATTCTTTCCCCACACAATATTGCCGTTATATATGGAGAAGCGGCTGAACTTGCGAGGGTCGAGATACTTGTTGTATTGTGGATGAGGATGACGACGGATAAAGTCACCAATATCCACCACTTTATTTGTGTTGTCGCTGAAAGTCAGGCGAATCATCAGATTACCTGCGTTTTCTGCTTTTGTTATATATAACCTGTTCATAACCTGTATTCTTTATAGTTTTTTGTTAATTCTTGTGCTTCGAATACTTTGTTTCAACACAAAGAACTTCACCCACTTTTGGATAATGTTCTTATGGTATTTTCTAATGAACTCTTCAGCTGTACGCTTATCTTTTTCAGGTAATGGATCTGCACCTTTCTTTTCTCGTACTTGAATATCTGCCAACTCTCCATCCATCATGATGAGGTCGAAAATACTTTCTTTGTCGCCATGAAGCACGTGAACGTGTATCGGTTCGTGCTCGTTGGAGAAGAAGTAAAAGATAAATCCAAAGTATTCAAATATCTTAGGCATACGCAGATTGGTGTAAATTTACGTTTGCAAAGATAATGTATTTCCACGAAACAACAAAACAAAAAACAAATTATTTTTGAATAAGGTGAAAAACTATACCATCTACTATAGTATACAAAACTCAAGCGATGCTTGGGCATCGCTCTTGATGGACGATATGGTTGCAAAGATGGATGAGATATAAGAGCTGAAGAACTAAGAGCTGTAGAAGAGAGAGAGGAGGAAAAAAATCCATCTGCTCGTGTGAACAGATGGATTTGTGTTGAATGAGAAATCGGTTGATTAGAACTTGTATGCAACTCCGAGTCCAATGAGTGAGCGGTCGTAGTCGTTTACGAGTTTATAGGTGAATTCGAGGTTCACTTTAATCTTTTCCGTAACTGGATATTCTGCACCGGCTCCGAGGTTGATACCAAACTTAGATTCGCTATGTGAACCACCACCTGGGATACCACTTACTCTTGCGTTCTGGAGAGTTACACCAGCCAATGGGTAAACACCAAATTCGCCAAATGTGAATACGTAGTGGAGGTTAACGTTTACGTCTAACATGGTAAGATAGTCTTTCTTCAAGAAGTAGTTGAAAGAAGCTTCTCCACGGATTTGGTCAGTAATGCCATACTGTCCTTTGATACCGAAACCTGTACTCTTAGGATCATCGAGACCATACTTGATGTTGATACCAACACTCTTGTCGCCTTGCTGAGCAAACATAGCTGCACTTACTATCAAAGCGCATGCTAACATAAGTAATTTCTTCATAACGTGTTATTTTAAGAATGATTAATTGATTGAAACTGATTTTGGTGCAAAAATAATACTTTGTTTTGAATCGACAAAAAGAAATTGTTAATTATTGCCGAAATCGTGCATCTTTTGTCTTTTTGACGGTAATCTTGACACGTTTGACACCTTTTTTATTAATGGTCTGCAACTTTCGACGATTATCGGTCAGATAATTCGAATAAAATTGCTAACTTTGCAGGCTAAATTGTGATAATGGGGGCGAATGGTGCCCCGACTCTTAACGGATATGAAGATAGAAGAAAAAATACAAGCAGCGGTACAAGTGGCTTTGAAAAGTCTCTATGGTGCCGACATCGATGCAAAGCAAATTCAGATTCAGCAGACAAGAAGTGAATTTGAAGGTCAGCTGACGGTTGTGGTGTTCCCATTCCTGCGTGCCTCGAAGAAAGGCCCAGAGCAGACGGGTCAGGATTTGGGCCAGTATCTGAAAGACAACTTGAGCGATGTGGTAGCAGACTTCAATGTGGTGAAGGGATTCCTCAACCTGGTCATTTCGAGCAGCAGTTGGGTTGCTGTGTTGGAGGCTATCAATGCGGACGATCGGTTCGGATTGAAGGCTGAGACAGCTGACTCGCCACTGGTGATGATTGAGTATAGTTCGCCTAACACCAACAAACCACTCCATCTGGGACATGTGCGCAACAACCTGTTGGGTTCGTCTTTGGCGCGTATCTTGGCTGCAAACGGCAATAAAGTAGTCAAGACCAATATCGTGAACGATAGAGGTATCCACATCTGTAAGTCGATGCTGGCTTGGCTGAAATACGGTAACGGAGAGACTCCTGAATCGTCGGGCAAGAAGGGCGACCACCTCATTGGCGACTATTATGTGGCATTCGACCAGCATTACCGTGAGGAAGTGAAGCAACTGGTGGCTCAAGGTATGGACGAAGAGAAGGCTAAGCAAGAGGCTCCACTCATCAAGGAAGCTCACGAGATGCTGGTGAAGTGGGAGCAGAACGACCCTGAGGTACGTGCTTTGTGGAGGAAGATGAACGAATGGGTATATGCAGGATTCGACGAGACCTATAAGATGATGGGTGTATCGTTCGACAAGATATACTATGAGTCAGACACCTATCTGGAAGGTAAGGAGAAGGTGATGGAGGGATTGGACAAAGGAATCTTCTATCGAAGGGAAGACGGCTCGGTATGGGCTGACCTCACAGGTGAAGGTCTGGACGAGAAACTGCTGCTGAGAAGCGACGGAACCAGCGTTTACATGACGCAAGACATAGGAACCGCCAAACTGCGTTTCCAGGATTATCCTATCGATAAGATGATCTATGTGGTGGGCAACGAGCAGAACTACCATTTCCAAGTGCTTTCCATCTTGCTCGACAAGCTGGGATTCAAGTGGGGAAAGGACCTTGTTCACTTCTCGTATGGAATGGTGGAACTGCCAAGCGGAAAGATGAAGAGTCGCGAAGGAACTGTGGTCGATGCAGACGACTTGATTGCCAAGATGATAGAAGACGCTTATCAGGTGTCGCGTGAGATGGGTAAGAACGAGGACATCCCCGAAGAGGAAGCTCGTGAGATCGCACGAAAAGTGGGACTCGGAGCATTGAAATACTTCATCCTGAAGGTTGATGCCCGCAAGAATATGCTGTTCAACCCGGCAGAAAGTATCGACTTCAACGGCAATACAGGACCATTCATCCAATATACCTATGCCAGAATACAGAGTGTGCTTCGCAAGGCTCAGAGTGCTCAGGATAATCTGGGTATTCAGAATATTCAGGTTGATCTGAGTGAGAAGGAAGTGGAGCTGATTCAGAAGATGAACGACTTCGGAGAGGTTGTGGAGCAGGCTGGTAAGGATTATAGCCCTTCAGGCATCGCAAACTACTGCTACGAATTGACAAAGGTGTTCAATCAGTTCTATCACGATTTCAGCATCCTGAACGAACCTGACGAGCAGAAGAAGGCCGTACGACTGATGCTTGCCAAGAATGTGGCGAAGATTCTTAGTGAAGGAATGGGACTGCTGGGCATCGAGATGCCAGAGAGAATGTAAAGAACAGACCCCCCTGTAAGAGTTGAGAGTTGAGAGTTGAAAGTTGAGAGTTGAAAGTTGAGAGTTAAAAGTTGAGAGTTAAAAGTTGAGAGTTAAAAGTTGAGAGTTGAAAGTTGAGAGTTGAAAGTTGAGAGTTGAGAGTTTAGAGTTTAGAGTTAAGAACAGTAAACAGTAAACTATCAAATAGTCAATAGTAAATCGTAAAATCGTAAATGAATTGATGGACAGACCAACAACAGAGGCCCTTTGTGTGGATGCAGCTTGTAGCGGCAATCCTGGCAAGATGGAGTACAGAGGTGTACATATCCCATCAGGTAGGGAGGTGTTTCACTATGGTCCTGTCTATGGAACCAATAATATAGGTGAGTTTCTGGCGATCGTACATGCATTAGCTTTGCTGAAGCAGAGAGGGTCGAAGATGACCATCTACTCCGATAGCTTTACGGCTCGAACCTGGGTGCAGAAGAAACATTGTAAGACCAACTTGGAGCGAAACGAAAAGACGGAGCAATTGTACCAAATCATCGCTCGAGCAGAGAACTGGTTGCGCAACAATACGTATCCCAATGCGATTGAGACTTGGCAGACAGATGAATGGGGAGAGATTCCTGCCGATTTTGGAAGAAAGAAATAAAACGAGATGAGAGAGTTTTTTAAACTGCTAGGCCCGTATTTCCGACCCTATAAGGGCTACATATTAGGGACATTCGGACTGAACATATTGACTGCTATATTCAATGTGTTCTCGTTTGCTTTGCTTGTTCCGATTCTGCATATCCTGTTCAAGATAGAAGACAAGGTATATGAATACATCCCATTTGTAGAAGGCCAAACCTTCAGCGAGAGTCTCAAGAACTTTGTAGATGTAGCAAAGAATAATGGATACTACTATTCTCAGCAGCTTGTCGAGCAACATGGACCAGCAACAACATTGCTGATACTCGGACTCATCCTTGGTGTGCTCACGCTACTCAAGACAGGCTCGTATTTCGGAGGTTCTGCTTGTCTGATGCCAATCAAAACAGGAATCGTTCGCGATATAAGAGCCAAGATTTACAAGAAGATTCTTCATCTTCCACTTGCTTTCTTCTCAGAGGAGCGCAAAGGAGATATTCTGGCTCGTATCAGTACGGACGTCAACGAGGTGGACTCGTCGATAGGCAGTTCGCTCGATATGATTATCAAGAACCCGATATTCATTCTCATCTATTTGGGAACTTTGTTCGTGATGAGTTGGCAGCTTACGCTATTCGTGCTGATTGTCGTGCCGTTTATGGCTTTGGGCATAGGACGAATAGGCAAGAAGCTGAAAAGCAATTCGCTCAAGGCTCAGGCACGATGGAGCGACGGATTGAGCATCATAGAGGAAACCTTGGGCGGACTTCGCATCATCAAGGCATTTATAGCCGAGCGAAAGATGGCAGATAAGTTCGTAGCAGTAAACGATGAGTATCGTAAGATTTCGATGCGAGTAGCCATTCGTCAATCGTCAGCTCATCCTGTGAGCGAGTTCCTTGGAACCCTGATGATTGTCATTGTGCTGTGGTTCGGAGGTTATCTCATCTTCTCTGGCAATTCTCCAATCGATGCAAGTGCATTTATCTATTACCTCACGATCTTGTACACCATTCTGCAACCTGTGAAAGACCTGTCGAAAGCAGGATATACGATTCAGAAGGGTATGGCCTCGATGGAACGAATCAATAAGATTCTCGATGCAGAGAACAACATCAAGGAGTGTGAAAATGCGAAGGTGATAGATGGGTTGCATGAATCCATTGAATTGCGACATGTTTCGTTCTCCTATAACAGTAGCCGCGAGATACTGACAGACATCAATCTCAGCATCCCTAAAGGTTCTACGATAGCCCTTGTGGGACAATCGGGCTCAGGTAAATCCACGCTTGTAGACCTTATTCCACGTTATCATGATGTGAGCATGGGAGAGATATTCATCGACGGAGTAGATATCAGGAATATGACCATTCAATCGCTCCGTAGCATCATAGGAAATGTGAACCAAGAAGCAATCCTCTTTAACGACACCATTTATAATAATATTGCTTTTGGTGTGGAACACGCTACGATGGAACAAGTGGAGCAAGCTGCACGTATTGCAAATGCACACGACTTCATCATGGAGATGGAACACGGCTATCAGACCAATATTGGCGATCGAGGCGGACGATTGTCAGGAGGACAGCGCCAGCGCATATCGATAGCTCGAGCTATCCTGAAGAATCCGCCTATCTTGATTCTCGATGAGGCTACATCGGCACTCGATACTGAATCGGAGAAACTGGTGCAGGATGCTTTGGAACGACTGATGAAGTCGAGAACCACTATCGCTATCGCTCATCGATTATCGACTATCAAAAATGCCGACCTTATATATGTGCTGCATGAAGGTAGAATTGTTGAGCATGGCACACATGAGGAACTGCTTGCCCTCAATGGGTATTATAAGAAGCTGAACGACATGCAGCAGCTATAATCATAGTTATTAGTTAATTGTTAAATAGGATATTACAATATGGGATATTTATTTACTTCGGAATCCGTGAGTGAAGGCCATCCAGACAAGGTTGCCGATCAGATATCAGATGCTGTGTTGGATCATTTTCTCGCATTCGACAAGGATTCGAAAGTGGCTTGTGAAACCTTAGTGACAACAGGATTGGTAGTTATTGCCGGAGAGGTGAACTCGAAAGCATATATAGATCTGCAGGAAGTTGCCCGAAAGGTAATAGGGGATATAGGCTATACGAAAGCGGCCTATAAGTTTGAGGCAGAAAGTTGCGGACTCTTATCTGCGATTCATGAACAGAGTGCCGATATCAATCAGGGAGTGGTGCGTGAGAAACTTGAAGATCAAGGAGCAGGCGACCAAGGTATTATGTTTGGTTACGCTACCAATGAGACTGCCAACTATATGCCACTTGCGCTCGATTTGAGCCATCATATTCTTCGAACACTTGCTACTATCCGACGTGAAGGAAAGCAGATGACCTATCTTCGTCCTGACAGTAAGAGTCAGGTTACCATAGAATATGGAGATGATGGGAAGCCCAAACGTATCGATTCCATCGTGATTTCCACTCAGCACGATCCATTCATGGACGATGACGAAGCCATGCTGGAGCAGATAAAGAACGATGTAAAGACGATATTGATTCCACGTGTTATTGCTGAAACACAGGAGGATTACATCAAAGCGCTTTTCAACAACGATATCAAGTACTATGTAAATCCGACAGGCAAGTTTGTGATTGGAGGTCCTCATGGAGATACAGGATTGACAGGAAGAAAGATTATTGTTGACACCTACGGAGGAAAAGGAGCTCATGGAGGTGGTGCATTCTCAGGAAAAGACCCAAGTAAGGTGGACCGCTCTGCAGCCTATGCAGCACGTCACATCGCAAAAAATATGGTTGCAGCAGGTGTGGCAGACGAGATATTGGTACAACTTAGTTATGCAATTGGTGTGGCTGAACCTGTCAGTATTTATGTGAACACATACGGACACTCAAAGGTTGAGATGTCAGACGGGGAAATTGCAAACAAAATAAAGCAGATGTTCGACTTGAGACCATATTCTATTGAACGAGATCTAAAACTGAGAAACCCAATATACACAGAGACCGCAGCTTATGGCCACATGGGACGCGAACCTCGAATGGTGACCAAGCATTTCTTCAGCCCTTATCAATCTGGAGGTACTAAAGATGTGACTGTTGAATTGTTCACATGGGAGAAATTGGATTTGGTTGATCAGATAAAAGCCGCATTCAACTTATAGCGCGATTTGTATGTTCGAACAGGTGACAGAACGTTTAGCAAGCATCGGGAGAGCATACCAGATGCGTAATGATGACGTGATGATTATTAGCGCCATCGCTTTCTTCGTTCTGTTTACCTTTGTGCTATATCGAAGCAGGATGGTCTTTATCTACAAAATAAATACCTTTTTCTCTTCACGACAAATCTATTCTTCTAATGAGGTGAATGTGAGTAGTCGGGAAATGATTGATATCATCCTGCTGATTGTAATCGGTTGTATCTCTATAAGCATCATATTCGTTGCCGACATGACGGCTCTTGATGCTCCCCATTATGGAGCTTTGCTTCTGCTGGCGTTATGCTTGATGTTGCTTGTCGTCGTTAAGGGGTTGTTGTACTCATTCATTAACTGGACTTTTTTCAATTTTGATAAGGGTCGTTCGTGGCTCTCGGCTGTATTTTTCTCTGTTGCAGTTGTGTCAACACTTGCGTTTCCATTATCCCTACTAAGGGTGTTTTGCGTAGACCAGCTAATAAATGTGACATATTGTCTAATCGGAATTGTCATTTTGCAGAAAATCATATTACTCTGTAAGCTATACGTCAACTTTCGGCCTAAAAAATATGGCGGATTGCTGTTTTTTTTGTACTTTTGCAGCGTCGAAATCATGCCGACCCTTATTGCGTGGAAATTAGTAAGCAGTAAGTTGTAATACAATTCATAAATAAAACATTGATGACAAAGAAGATTTTAGTTTCGCAACCGAAACCGCAGACAGAGAAGTCACCATATTTTGATTTGATAACAAAGTTTGGAGTAGAAATTGTTTTTAGGCCATTCATTCGGATTGATGCTATGCCTGCAAAGGACTTCCGCCAGCAAAGAGTATCTATCTTAGATTATTCAGCTGTTGTTTTCTCTTCACGTCACGGTATTGATCATTTTTTTGCATTATGCAAAGAACTGAGAGTGGCTGTTCCTGAAAGTATGAAGTATTTCTGCAAATCGGAAATCATTGCGCTATATCTTCAGAAGTATATTCAATATCGAAAGAGAAAGGTGTTCTTCCCATTGACAGGAAAGATGGACGATTTGATTCCTATCATGGTGAAACATAAGTCTGAAAAGTATTTCGTTCCCCAATCTTCGGCTCATGATGATGAATTGAAGAATAAGTTAGATGCTGCCAATCTTACTCATACAGAGGCTGTGATGTATTACACGGTTCCTAACGATTTTGGACCAGATGAACCTTTCGACTATGATATGCTTGTATTCTTCAGTCCAGAAGGAATTCATTCGTTGCTGAAGAATTTCCCAGACTTCAAGCAGGATAAGATTGCGATTGCATGTTTAGGTGCTAAGACAATCGAAGAGGCGGAGAAGTATAATCTAAGGGTTGATATGCAACCAACAGCAGAATTGCGTTCTGTGCCTGCTATGATTGAAGATTATATCAAGAAGCATAAATAAGTGGTATTTTTGTAGACATCAATTTGTTATATTTTTCTTGGAACTTAAAGAATCACAGCAATTTAGGAAGGCAGAACGAATAACTAGTAAACTTCTTATCGATCGCTTGTTTGACGGAGAAGGTACATTATCTATGACAGTTTTCCCTTTCCGTGTTGTTTACATGAGGATACCCAAGAAAGATGTTCCTGTTTCAATCTTGGTGAGTGTACCCAAGAAACGTTTCCATCATGCAGTTGATCGCAACAGGATGAAACGATTGACGAGGGAGGCATATCGAAGACAGAAAAACATTCTTTGGAATGCCATTAGTGAACAGGATGAAGGTTTTGCGATAGCTTTTATCTGCATTTCATCTAAGTTGTGTTCGTATCAGATTGTCTATAAGAGTATAAATAAGGTGTTGACTCGTTTGGCTAAGGGAGAATGAAAACATTATACCAAAATATAAAAAAAGGCTTAGGAATGATTTTACTCGTTCCTATTTTCTTTTACCAGCGGTGTATCTCTCCAATGTTGCCTCCTTCATGCCGTTATACACCAACTTGTTCTCAATATGCTGTTGAAGCCATCCGGAAACACGGTCCGTTCTACGGGTTGTATTTGGCAATCCGTCGATTGTTAAGATGCCATCCGTGGGGTGGTTCGGGTTACGATCCGGTTCCCTAATTGATATTTAAAAACGAATGATTCCCTTTATCGATATTCATACTCACTATAATCAAACCTCGAAAGGTGTTGTCTCCGTTGTAAATTGTGACGACGGAGTAGTTCCTGACATTTGGTGTTCGATTGGTGTGCATCCTTGGCAGTCGATTCAGGCTAGTTCAGATGCAGACTTTGTCGATAAAAGCATGAAGGGATTAGAAGCCAAATGTGTGTTGCCTCAAGTGCTCTTCATTGGGGAGACAGGACTTGATGCGAATAGAGGAGCAGATTTGGAGACTCAGAAAGTGTTGTTCCTGAGACATGTTGCCCTTTCTGAAAAGCTGAAAAAGCCGCTTATTATTCATTGTGTAAAAGCAATAGAAGACATCGTAGCCATTCACAAACAACAGCATCCGACTCAGCGTTGGTTGATACATGGTTTCCGAAAAAAAGAAATCTTAGCAAGTCAACTTCTTCATCAAGATATTGAACTCTCTTTTGGCCCGTTTTTTGATGCAGATGCAATGAAGTTAGCTTATGAATCAAATGCTCTGTGGCTGGAAACTGATGATAGCGGAGAGAGTATAGTTGATGTTTATCAAAAGGCTGCAGAATTATTATCCATTTCAGTAGATGAACTGAAACTCAACATATATCAGCGAGCAGTTCTGCTATCGTCTTCGTTTCGTTTGGAATAATAAGGTCAGGTGCAATTTGCGCTAAAGGCTGTAAGACAAAACCGCGTTCTTTCATTCTAGGATGAGGGATTGTTAGGTCTGGTTGGTTGATGATACAGTCGTCATAAAGTAGAATGTCTATATCAATCACTCTATCATGATATATCCCATTTGTTGACTTTTGTTTCCTTCCTAGTTCTTTTTCTATTTCTTGGGTAATCTTTAATATCTCTGTTGCATCAAGTTTACTCTCGATACAAATAGCTATATTATAAAAAAGGTGTTTGCTCTTGAACCCTACAGGTTCGGTTACAAAAAAATCGGATTGGCTCACAACGGAGCCAATTCGATAAGATATTTGTTCAATGGCACGATTTAGGTTCGTTTGTCTGCGTCCCTTATTGGAACCCAAACTGAGAAATACTTTATGAACCATTTCGCTCATTCTCTCAGTCAACAATTAACAGAGCATCTCCGTAGCTACCGAATTTGTATCCTTCCTTTACTGCGGTTTCGTATGCATTCATGACGTATTCAAATTCACCAAATGCACATTGCATCATCAGCATGAGGGACAAAGGTAACTGGAAGTTTGAAACGAAAGCGTTTGCAACACCAAACTCATAAGGAGGGAAGATGAATTTGTTGGTCCATCCCTCAAACTCTTTAAGAACTCCTCCAGGACCTACAGCAGTTTCGATTGCACGCATTGTCGTAGTGCCCACAGCACATACACGATGACCACCTTCTTTAGACTTGTTCACGATGTCGCAAGCATCTTTTCCAATGATTATTTCTTCGCTATCGGTCTTGTGCTTAGTTAGATCCTCCACGTCAATCGTCCTGAAGTTACCTAAACCTACATGTAACGTGATAAAAGCTTGAGAAATACCCTTTATTTCCATACGTTTCATCAACTCGCGAGAGAAATGAAGACCTGTAGCTGGAGGGGTAACAGCACCTTCATGTTTAGCATAAATCGTCTGATAGTTCTCCATATCTTCAGGAACGGCTTTTCGGAATTTTCGCACCTCGTCCGTGAGCGGAGCCTCGCCAAGAGAATAGAGTGATTGCTTGAATTCTTCGTGTGATTCTCTTTCTGTCTTGTCCCTGTCTCCGTCATATAAGAATCGTAGAGTACGTCCTCTTGATGTGGTGTTGTCAATCACTTCAGCAACTAATGAGTTATCTTCGCCGAAGTAGAGTTTGTTTCCAATTCTGATTTTTCGTGCAGGATCGACCAATACGTCCCAAAGTCTCATTTCTGCATTCAACTCTCGTAATAAGAATACCTCAATCAGAGCACCGGTTTTTTCTTTATTTCCATAAAGGCGTGCTGGGAATACTTGTGAGTCATTAAAGATAAATGAATCCCCATCATCGAAGTAGTCAATAATGTCTTTGAATATCCGATGTTCTATGACTCCGGTTTTTCTGTGTAAAACCATCAAACGAGCCTCGTCTCTGTGGTAAGGAGGCTCCAAACCGATATTCTCATCGGGCAGTTTGAATTTAAATTGTGAAAGTTTCATACGTTATGATTTGGTTTTTGTATCGTTATCATTTTCTATTTCTATCGTTTGCTTGTTCAGCCAGTCGTCGAATTCTGTAATTTCCATGCAGTCTTCCAACTTGTATTGACCAATTCTGGTACGACATAAGTCTGTGAGATATGCACCGGAATGGAGAGCTGCACCAATGTCTCGCGCTAAGGCTCGGATGTAGGTTCCTTTGCTGCAAACAACTCTGATTCGGATTTGGTTTGGAAGATTGCAATCTAATAGCTCTATCTCATCGATTGTGAGTTTTTTGGGCTTCAGTTCAATATCTTGTCCTTTTCTTGCCATTTGATAGGCTCGTTTACCATTCACTCTTACCGCCGAGAACGAAGGTGGTATTTGCTCAATGGTACCTACAAATTGTTGCAAACTGTCCTCTATTAGAGCTTTCGTAATATGATCTGTAGGGTAAGTGGCATCTTCCTCTGTCTCTTTGTCAAAGGACGGGGTTGTTGCGCCTATTTTCAGAGTTGCCACATATTCCTTCACGCCTGCTTGGAGCTCGTCAATCCTTTTTGTTGCTTTGCCGCTGCAAATAATCAATACTCCTGTCGCCAAAGGATCAAGGGTGCCTGCATGTCCAACCTTTAGTTTTTTGTTTCTGGTTCTATGTCTCAATATGCCTCTAATTTTGTTTACAAGGTCGAACGACGTCCATGTATAGGGCTTGTTGAAACATAATATCTCTCCTCGTTGTGGATTCATGTAAGTAGGTTGTGTTTAAAAACAGAGTTGCCATACGATAGTGGCAGTTCCGACTATTGCACAATAGATAGCAAAGTAAATCATCTTACCGCGTTTTACCAAGCTAATCATCCATTTACATGCTACACATCCCGTAAGAAATGCAGCTACAAATCCAACTGCCAGAGCTAACGGAGATATACCAGCCATTGCTTGCTCTATACCTTGTTCCATCATGTCTTTCACATTTAGTAGTGCCTCCCCAAGAATTGGAGGAATGACCATCAGGAACGAGAACTGAGCCAGTTTCTCTTTTTTGTCGCCAAGGATTAAGCCCGTACCGATTGTGCTTCCTGAGCGTGAGAGTCCTGGTAAAGCAGCACATGCTTGAGCGATACCAATGATAAATGCGTCGAACAATGAGATGTGCTCTTTCTCGCGTGGTTTTGAAAAGTATGAGAAAGCCAGTAAAGCAGCTGTTATAAGCAGGCAGATGCCCACTACAAGCAAACTCTTAAACTGTTCCTCGATGATGTCCTTGAAGCAGAAACCTACGATGGCGATTGGTATCATAGATACAATAATGTTGAGCAAATAATTCTGCTCGTCATTGAGTCGGGTGATACCATGACGACTTGGAATAAAGTCTTTGCCATGTTTACATGCTCCGATAAAAAGCCATACAATTTCTTTCCATAAGATGACCAACGTACTCAATACAGTAGCTACATGTACGAGAATAGTGAAAGGCATGATTGCGTCAGGATCTTCTACACCCAGAAGGGTTCCTGCTAATGCTAAGTGTCCACTGCTGCTGACAGGCAAGTACTCGGTGAGTCCTTGAAATATTCCCATCAGGAGAGCTTGTAACCAATCCATAATACAGTTCTTTAATGATTCAAAACCCCATTCTTGTCACCCATAAGGGAGACTTTCAGAATTCCCTTCAGCAAGGGGTGGGGAAAGTTTATTCTGTTATTTCTTTTTTTCTCTTCGGTTTTACCAGAATGGCAGCGATGATGATGATGAATCCGAGCAGACAGGTGATCGGAGCCACTTTAATACGAGTGTCGCTGAAGATGTCTGCGTTGAACATCTCTTCTGTTGTTCCTTCGCCAGACATTAGGATAAACCCAATGATGATGATTGCGATACCTACTCCAAGGAGTATGTAGTTCAAGGAACCGAATGCTAAATTTTTGTTGTTCATATGCTGTTTGTTGTAATTGATAAGTCGTAGATTGGAAGTCTATATGTGATATAATTCATTGCTGTTCATCTTGAGGTATTTCGACAATGAAAAATACGTGCAGAGGAACGTAATAAGCAATCCAAACACCAAAACCGATATTCCTACGATGGTCATCACTTGCATGTCGATAACGGTGTTGATTTCTGGCTCAAAGCTTCTTGCCCAATACACCACACCTATGATGATAGCATCTGCAATGATTGCCGACAAAATGCCTAGAAGTAATCCTTGATTAAGGAACGGGCGACGTATGAAGCCCCAGCTAGCACCTACTAATTTCATGGTGTTGATGATGAAACGTCGTGAGAAGATTGTCAGTCTTACTGTATTGTTGATGAGCGCAAATGAAATATAAGTGAATAAAGCCGCGATGATGAGCAATATGATGCTGAACTTGCGAATGTTATTGTTGACAGCATTCATCAGTTCTTTTTGATAAATCACATCCATCACCTTTTTAGTGGCTTTTAATTGTTTAGCAATTTTGTCGAGACTTTGATTGTTTGCATATTCAGATTTCAGCTTGATTTCAAAAGAAGCCGTGAATGGGTTGTAGCCCAAGAATTCCGAAGGATCTGTTCCCATGTCTACACATTGTTCGTGGAGTGCACGTTCCTTTGAGATGTATTTCAGAGATTTCACATATTGCTGTTCTTCAAGTGATTTTTGCAACGATTCAATTTCTCCTTGACTGATGTCATCGTTCAGCAGTATTGTGACGTTGATATTCTCTTTAACGTAATTCGATAGATTACGAGCCGTCAGTACAAACAATACAATGGTTCCTAACAGCACCAATACCAACGAAGTACTAATTAGTGCTGTTACAAACTGAGTACTCCATAATCCTGCAGCTTTATTCTTTGGCATATTATTTTACTATTTTCAATTGTCAATTATCATTTTTCAACTCTCTACTTCAACTCCTTTTAGTGTAGCTGAGCTTGCCTCTGTGATTTTCACCTTCACAAAATCGCCTATATGGTGATTCCCGCGATCGAAAACTACTACCTTATATTGTTCAGTTCTGCCGAACAATTGGCTTTTTGAGCGTTTGCTCACGCCCTCTACCAATACTTCGAAGGTCTTCCCTATATCTTTCTTGTAACTATCTGCTGATAGTTGGTTCTGTAGTGCTATCAGTTCGTTCAAACGTCTGATCTTGGTTTCTTCAGGCACATCATCTGGTAGATGCTTTGAAGCGTATGTTCCAGGTCGTTCTGAATACTTGAACATGAAGGCACTATCATATTCGCACTCTCTCATCAGCGAAAGCGACAACTGGTGGTCGTCTTCTGTTTCCGAGTGATAACCGCAAAAGACGTCAGTAGTTAATCCGCAATCGGGGATGATTCTGCGAATGGCAGCCACTCGTTCCAAATACCACTCCCGGGTGTATTTCCGATTCATCAGTTCCAAGATGCGGTTGCTTCCGCTTTGAACAGGCAGATGGATGTGCTTACAAATATTGGGATAGTCGGCTATGACGTGTAGCGTTTCATCGCTCATGTCCTTTGGATGTGATGTGGTGAACCTGATTCGCATATTAGGAACGGTTTCTGCCACCCGTCTCAGTAGCTTAGGAAAATCAATAACTTCCGTTTCTGTTCCTATACTCCTATATGAATTTACATTCTGTCCTAGTAATGTTACTTCCTTGAAGCCCTTGGCTTGCAAATCCTTTACTTCATTCAGGATGCTGTTGAGATCCCTGCTGCGCTCTCTGCCTCGAGTGTAAGGGACGATACAATAGTGACAGAAGTTGTTACAACCTCTCATGATGCTTACAAAACCAGAGATGTGGTTCCCGCAGATACGTTCTGGGATGATGTCCTTGTAGGTTTCGGTTGTCGACAGCTCAACATTGATAGCCTTCTCTCCTGCTTCGACCGAAGCAAACAATTCTGGTAGTTGCAGATATGCATCTGGCCCAGCAACGAGGTCAACATGATGATGATCAATCAAGTCCTGCTTCACCCTTTCTGCCATACATCCTACCACTCCGATAATCATCTTCCGCTTTTTACTCATTGCATACAACGACTCCAGCCGGTTAACAATCTTCTGTTCGGCATTATCGCGTATTGAACAAGTATTCAGCAACACAGCATCAGCTCCTTCAATCGTGTCTTGACTTTCGTAGCCAGCCATCTTCATCACACTTGCAATCACTTCGCTGTCTGCAACGTTCATCTGACAGCCGTAGGTTTCTATATATAGTTTTTTCATTGGGCCGTTCTTATCCAATTTGGCTGCAAAGATACAAAAAAAATGTAATATTCCGAAGAATAACACTCTAAAAAGTGTTTAAATCAAGAAAATATAGCACAATATAACAAAAATGAGCGAAACTATCATGTTCCGCTCATTCTTCATATTGAGATACAAAGATAATTTATTTCTTCTTTGTGCCCTTAGCGCGTACGTTGTTGAGGAAGTTCACCATTTTCTCAAGGTTGCCCTCTGAGTACATTCCCATTCCATGTCCTCCTTGTGGCTCGCGAAGGATGTAGCTCTCTACGCCGACTTTCTGCATTTGGTCGTATAGATACTGACTAACACATGAAGCAACTACCATGTCCTGATCTCCATGGAACATGTAACCTGGTACATCGTTCTTATCCAAGAAACCTGTTGCGCTCAGCAATACGAAGTTGTCTTCATTTCCTTCTTTAGGTAAGCCGATGAGCTGCTCTTCTGGGGTATTGCCCTTGCCGCCGAATACCATAGCATTACCACATTCCATCTGGAGCAGTTCAGTAGGACCTGACCAGTCGCAGAATGCGTTCACAGCACTTGACTCCTTTGTGTAAGGACCAACCTTACCCTCGATGTCATACTCTGCTTTTCCTTGCTTGGCAACCTTTACACCGTTTGAAAGTGCTGTCACAGCTGACAGATGACCTCCTGATGAGAAGCCGGATGTTGCGATGAATGATGTGTCGAATTTATACTTGGCAGCGTTAGCGCGGATAAAGCGGATAACTGCCTTGATGTCATTAACCTGAGCAGGCCATTTAGCATCACCGATTGAGCGGTGATTAGGAGTTACAACAGCATATCCTGCTTTCAACAGAGCAGCACAGATGGTGTTGATATCTGCTGCCCCCTTTGAACTATTGCTGCCCCATGCGCTACCATAGATGTGCACCACTACTGGGTACTTGTCCTTCACTTCTTTGGGAAGATAGATGTCTAACATGTGGTAAACTTGTCCGTCGTCACCTGCATAATTAATATCTGTGAATTTCTCCGAATACTCAGCTTTTGTCTGCGAGCTCTGGTCTCCGCCAAGTCCTGGGAAACCTCCTCCTGGGAATCCGCCACCTGGGAAACCTCCACCTGGAAAACCTCCTCCTGGGAATCCTCCACCTGGTTGAGCCATCATGGCTGTTGCACTCAACAATGTAATACCTAGTGCTAATGATTTCAAGTAATTTCTCATAAGTTTGTTTTTTTTAATTGGTGTTGTTATTAAAGTTGTTTAAAAATATTGTTGTAATTGAATTACACATACTTGATAGATTTAATTAGTGAAGGTTTAAATGTCTTAAAACATTTTCCTCACCCTTTCGACACCAGCGATGAAATTATCAATTTCATTTTTCGTGTTATAAAGCCCAAAACTGATGCGAACAGTCCCTTCTGTCCCTAGTCGATGCATGAGTGGTTCGGCACAGTGGTGTCCCGTACGGACGGCTATACCCAGACGGTCGAGCAGGGTGCCGAGATCGAGATGATGTATGCCTGCTATGTTAAAACTGATAGGGCCGGCTGATGAAAGTTGAAAGTTGAAAGTTGAAAGTTGAAAGTTGCCGTAGATTCTGATATTAGGAATGCTCTTCATCTGCTCGATGGCATAGCTCGTAAGTTCTGCCTCATGCTGATGAATGGTGTCCATACCTATCTGCGATACATAGTCGAGTGCTACTGCTAAAGCGTGGCTACCTACATAGTCGGGAGTTCCTGCTTCGAACTTATAAGGCAGCTCGTTAAAGGTAGTCAACTCAAAACTTACGTTCTTGATCATTTCGCCACCTCCTTGATAGGGCGGCAACTTGTCAAGCCATTCTTCCTTACCATAAAGAACTCCTATACCGGTTGGACCGTAGATTTTATGTCCGCTGAAGGCAAAGAAGTCGCAGTCAAGCTTTTGCATATCTACAGCCATGTGTGGAGTGGATTGCGCTCCGTCGATGAGTACAGGAACACCATGTTCGTGAGCGATGCGTATCAATTCGTCCACTGGATTGATGGTGCCCATTACATTCGATACATGTGTAATGCTTACTATACGGGTATGTGGTGTAAATAGCTTTTGATATGTTTCTGTATCCAACACACCTTCATCGCTCATTGGAATGGAACGAAGTTTGAATCCGTTGAGTTGCCAAGGAACGATGTTGGAGTGGTGCTCCATCTGCGACACGATAACTTCTCCCCCTTCTTCGTTTGAGTTGTATTGCGCTAGCGTTCGGGCTAGTAGGTTAATCGACTCAGTGGTGCCGCGAGTGAAGATAATCTCGTTGGTCGAGTGGGCATTGATGAATTGTCGTACCGTTTCTCGGGATTGCTCGTGAAGATCAGTTGCTTGCTGAGACAAAAAGTGTACTCCTCTGTGAACGTTGGCATTCACATTATAATATTCGTCGGCAATTGCTTCCACAACCTGACGAGGTTTCTGAGTGGTAGCAGCATTGTCGAGATATACAAGCGGACGTCCGTAGATCGTGCGGCTTAGTATTGGGAAATCATCGCGTATGCTCTCGTTCATTTTCGCTGCAAAGGTAGTAATAATTTGCGATTTAGCAATTTACTATTTACTTTTTTCGCTATTCCCTATCCACTTTTTGATAAAAAACTCATATTCGACAACAAAAACATGCTTTTGTGTACTCACTTCATCGATTTGTTCACTTTTTTTGCTACCTTTGCACCATCAAACAAAACTCATTAGAAGTCGTATGAATACATTAGAAACTATTTTTGCAGCAAAACTGCTTGATGTAAAAGCCATCAAGTTGCAACCCGAGAATCCTTTTACGTGGGCCTCAGGGTGGAAATCTCCTTTTTATTGTGATAATCGCAAAACCCTTTCGTTCCCTGCACTCCGCACGTTCGTAAAGACAGAGTTGACGCGTCTGGTGATGGAGAACTTCCCAGAGGCTGATGCTGTGGCAGGAGTAGCAACAGGCGCAATTGCTCAAGGTGCTCTGGTAGCCGATGAGTTGGGGATGCCTTTCGCCTATGTGCGTTCTAAACCAAAGGATCATGGATTGGCTAACCTTATAGAAGGTGAGTTGCCTGCTGGAGCTAAAGTGGTCGTTGTAGAGGACCTGATTTCTACAGGTGGTAGCAGTTTGAAAGCTGTTGAGGCTCTCCGTAATGCCGGTTTTGAAGTGGTCGGAATGGTGGCTTCATACACTTATGGCTTTGATGTGGCTAAAAAGGCATTCGAGGATGCGAAGGTCACTTTGATGACCCTCACCAACTATGAAGCCGTGTTGGAGGCAGCCTTGAATACTGGATATATTTCACAAGAACAGATACCTACGCTCAACGAGTGGAGGAGCAATCCAAGTGAATGGAGAAAATAACGAATGAGGTAAGAACTGCATCAACTCGTTTTGTTGATGTCTTGTAAGTACTAATTGTATAATTAATTTGAAATGATATGAAACACGAGAGTGACATAAAGTTGATAGGTTATCCTCAGGAAACCGTATATGCTAAGATTTCCGATTTGAACAACTTGGCCGTCATCCGTGAGCGATTCAACGACCCTGAAGTACAGAGCAAAATGGCGAGCGATATTCCTCCTGAGAAGGTGGAGCAGGTGAAGAAGACACTGGAAACCTTGGAGGTTAGTACCGATTCTGTGAGTGTACAGGTTGATCCTGTCGGTCGACTCGCTATACAGATTGTAGAACGTGATGAACCAAAGTGCATCAAGTTCGGTTCTGTGATGTCTCCTGTGAAATTCAATCTGTGGGTGCAACTCCTGCCAGTAACAGCCAGCAGTTGTAAGATGAAAGTAACCGTAGATGCCGACATCCCTGTGTTCCTTGCCGGTATGATTGGGAAACCCTTCAAGGACGGTATCGAGAAAATAGCTGATATGTTAGCTTCATTGCCTTATGAGTAAAGATAAATTGTGGACGAAAAATGTCCAAATGACCGATGAAATCGAGCATTTTACAGTTGGGAAAGACCGTGAAATGGATCTCTATCTGGCAAAATATGACGTGCTGGGTTCTATGGCTCACATCACGATGCTGGAGTCAATAGGACTGCTCGCGAAGGACGAACTTCAGCAGTTGCTGGCGGCACTCAAGTTAATCTACAAGGAAGCAGATTCTGGCCGTTTTGTCATCGAGGAAGGTGTTGAGGACGTACATTCGCAGGTAGAGTTGATGTTGACGCGTCAGTTGGGCGATATCGGTAAGAAAATCCATTCGGGCCGTTCGCGTAATGATCAGGTGTTGGTTGACCTGAAGTTGTTTATCCGCGATCAAATCAAGGATATAGTAGGGCTGACAGAAGAACTGTTCCATGAACTCATCGCAAAAAGCAATGAATATAAGGATGTGCTCATGCCTGGTTATACACATCTGCAGGTAGCGATGCCTTCATCGTTTGGTTTGTGGTTTGGTGCCTATGCAGAGAGTCTCGTAGACGATATGCAGTATTTGTTGGCAGCTTGGCGTATTACCAACCGCAATCCGTTGGGTTCTGCTGCTGGATATGGCAGTTCGTTCCCCTTGAACCGTCAGATGACGACAGACCTCCTTGGGTTCGACTCAATGGACTACAATGTGGTCTATGCTCAGATGGGACGTGGAAAGACCGAACGCAATGTGGCATTCTCGATGGCAAGTGTAGCAGGTACGTTGGCCAAACTGGCTTTTGATGCCTGTATGTTCAACAGCCAGAATTTCGGCTTTGTAAAGTTGCCCGACGAATGTACCACAGGGTCAAGCATCATGCCGCATAAGAAGAATCCTGATGTCTTTGAACTGACTCGTGCCAAATGTAATAAGATACAGGCCTTGCCTCAGACTGTGATGTTGATGATGAACAACCTGCCAAGTGGATACTTCCGCGATCTTCAGATTATCAAGGAGGTGTTCCTGCCTTCGTTCGATGAACTGAAGGACTGCCTCCGTATGGCTGCTTATATCATCAACAGGATGAAGGTCAACGAAAAGATTCTCGACAATCCTATCTATGATAACATGTTCAGTGTGGAGGAGGTGAATCGCTTGGCAACTAATGGTATGCCTTTCCGCGATGCTTACAAGAAGGTTGGACTCGATATCGAAGCTGGCAGATTCACTCCCGACAAGCAGATTCATCACACTCATCAGGGTAGTATCGGTAATCTCTGTAACGATGAAATCGAGGCTTTGATGCAGAAAACGATTGCAGAATTCGACTTCACTAAGGTGGAAAAAGCAATACATGATTTACAGGCGTAGCGGACATAGTGGCATTCAGTTGCCTGCCTTCTCATTGGGTTTATGGCATAATTTCGGTGGTGTTGACGACTTCACTGTCGCACGCGATATGGTGCTTCGGGCTTTCGACAACGGAATTTGCCATTTCGACCTTGCCAACAACTACGGTCCCCCTCCTGGGAGCGCAGAGACCAATTTTGGCCGCATTCTGTCTGGCGAACTGAAATCTCATCGTGACGAGTTGTTCATCTCCAGCAAAGCTGGTCATGATATGTGGGAGGGAGTTTATGGGACAGGGTCGTCTCGTAAGAACATCATAGCCTCTTGCGACCAAAGTCTGCAACGTACGCGACTCGACTATTTCGACATCTTCTATAGTCATCGTTATGATCCTATGACGCCTATCGAGGAGACCATGCAAGCATTGATTGACTTGGTTCGTCAGGGGAAAGCACTTTATGTAGGAATATCCAAGTACCCTAAGGCACAGCAGGAGCAAGCATACGCCATATTGCGTGAAGCCCATGTACCCTGCCTGCTTAGTCAGTATCGTTGTTCGCTCTTCGATCAGAAAGCAAAGCATGACAATTTCGATTGTGCCCAATCAAATGGTTCGGGCATCATCTGTTTCTCGCCTTTGGCTCAGGGAATCCTATCAGGGAAATATAATAAAGGTATTCCTGAGGATAGTAGGGCAGCAAAGCCAACAGGGTTCCTGCAAGTGTCACAAGTGACCGCTGAGCGAGTTGAGGCAGCCAGACAGCTTGAAGAAATTGCAAATGCTCGCCATCAGACTTTGGCTCAGATGTCCTTGGCTTGGGTGCTGAGCGACCCACGCGTCACATCCGTCATCATAGGTACCTCGTCTGTCAATCAACTGATGACTAATATAAGTGCTCTCGACAACCTCGATTTCTCTAAGGAAGAATTGAAAATCATCGATGAAATCGTACAAAAACCCACTATTTCATTCTGACCTATGAAACGATTGCTAACGATATTCATGCTAACGTGTTGTTTGGTTTCTTGTAAAGAAGACATCAGCAGCATCTATTCCACTAAATACCCAGTACGGTTTTATTTTGAAGTTGCTTCCAGCCCCGAACTCTACAACGCAATGGGCAATCCTGGACAATTCGTGACCATACGAAAGGTGAATGGAAAAATAAGGATTGCCAACACGCTTCAAAGCCACGATTATTCACCTTCACAGATAGCAGCACGCGAGTTCGAGTATGGGTTAGGAGGATTGATTGTCGGTACCAGTTCATCCCCGAACATGTCGAACGGCTTCGATATCGTGGCCTACGACCTGTCTTGTCCTACTTGCGATCGGCAGACCTATCGATTGGTGGTGAAAGACAACGGTACAGCTCTCTGCTCGCATTGCGGTAATTCGTACGACCTGAACAATTACGGCTGGATCATTACCGCTCCAGATGCAACAAAAGAACAGCGAGGACTCTATCGCTATCGCATCTCCTTCAATGGAATAGCCATCAATGTCAACAACAGATAGGCCTGTTAACTTCCCCTTTAACTCCCTTCTATAACTACAGTTTAATAATAATATGGCCCAGACAAGCAGCAACTCATCCCTGAAAGAAAAGACCGCCAAAGGACTTCTTTGGGGGGCGATGAACAGCACATTGATGCAGCTGTTAAATGCTGTTATCGGGGTTGTCCTCTTATGGTATCTCGATCCTGAGGACTATGGAATGATAGCCGTCTTGGCCATCTATTCTGCGATTGCTGCAAACCTGCAGGATAGTGGTTTCATCTCAGCCCTCATCAACAAGCGTGATGCGACCCATAAGGACATGAATGCAGTCTTCTGGTTCAACATCCTCGTTAGTGCCCTCATCTATCTCATTCTTTGGTTCTGCGCTCCTCTCATAGCTGCCTATAACGACGATTCCCGACTGGTTGCCCTATCGCGATACGCCTTCTTGGGTTTCTTCTGTGCCAGCTTCTCCATCACCCCACGAACCATCCTGATGAAAGACCTTCGGGTGAAGGAACAAGCCGTTTGCAACATTGTGGCGTTGGTTGTCTCAGGTGCGGTAGCCATCATCATGGCTGCCAGCAAGATGGCCTATTGGAGTATAGCCACACAGAGCATTGTGTATGTCAGCATTGTCTCTATCGGCAGCTGGTACTTTTCCAAATGGCGCCCATCGTTGCACATCACTTTCCAACCCATCAAAGAGATGTTTGGTTTCAGTTGTAAGATACTGATTACCGGCATCTTCAACAACATCAATAAGTTTGCATTCGAGAGCACGATGGGAGCGTTCTATCCGGCAGGCAGCATCGGGTCGTACTCGCAGGCCAACAAATGGAACCAGATGGGAAGCCAGACAATCCTCGGAATGGTGCAGGGTGTGGCTCAACCCATGTTCGTCCAAGTGGGCGACGATAGGGAGCGACAGCAGCGAGTATTTCGCAAAATGCTCCGTTTCACCGCTCTTGTGTCCTTCCCTCTCATGTTCGGCTTAAGCCTCGTTTCTGCCGAATTCATCGGAATCATCGCACCAGACAAGTGGCTCTCAGCCATTCCTTTCCTTCAGGTACTCTGCATCGGAGGAGCCTTCCTCCCGTTAGCCGCCCTCTACTACAATTTCATTATCAGTCGAGGGAAGTCCGATGTCTATATGTGGAACACGATTGCCCAAAGTGTTGTGATACTTGCCAACCTTTTCGCTGTTCAGTACTTCAAGCTCAATTGGTTCGGATTTAGTGGCATTCAGCTGATGGTCATCAATTATGTCGTCATTCTAGCGCTGTGGATGTTCGTCTGGCACTATTTTGTATGGCGCGAGTTGCGACTGTCGCTCCTCTCAGCCCTCCTCGATGTACTTCCGTTTTTCTTGGTTGCTGTCCTTACGATGGTCGTCACCTATTTCGCAACCACATTCATTACGAACAACTATCTGCTCCTCATCTCTCGCATCCTCTTGGCTGCAGTCCTCTATGTCGGTGTGCTATGGGCGCTCAAGGCTGAAATCCTGCGCGAGTGCATAGGGTATTTAAGGAAGAGAAAAAGCTGACGGCAGCTTGTGGCCTAACTTCAAGCCTTTAAGGAAAGTGACTGGGTTCACGGTCGATGGCTATGCCATCGGAGTGTGTAACGAGTTACGCCAGGCGTTGAAGGGCTTGGTAGAGAAATAATGTGAAGAGTCTCAGTCTCAAATCTCAGTTCGAAAAAATGGATACCCATCACATCGAAAAATCGTTCTTTTTCTTCTTGTAACTTATTGTTATATAATAAGTTATATATAATATATAATATATAATAAGGAAGAAAGGGATACCTTAAAAAACAACTGAGACTCTGAGACTGAGACTGCAAGCCACAACAAACGACATCAAATATTAATTTAACTCTTTATAAGGCAATGAATTACAATATTTTCAGCAGCACCGCTCCGGCGATGCCCAAGCCTGGAAAAGGCACAGAATGTATCAAAAACCTGCTATTTTAGCATCAAAAATCATGCAAAAACCCTCGATTTCGATGATTTTACCTGTACTTGGTGCATAAATGAGTGATGTAGAATTTCAGCATTTTTACCTCATTTGAGGGGAATCATGTGGCATAATGGCCAATTTGGTGGCAAAAAGTGGGATAATAAGGGTCAATTGTCACACTTAGTTGATGCTATTTGCCGTGATTTTCGTCTGCACCATAAGGGAAAACATCAAAAACAAATATTACCCGTGTCCCTTGTTATTAATGTTTTTTCTGGTAATCCGTATTATCCGGTTAATCCGTGGTCAATAAATCAAGGTCTGTTATTCGTCAATAATCCGTGGTTATTTGGCAATAATGGCAGGGTCTAATGCCTACGAAGAATGAGAATAAGACCCACCTGTATGCAAAGTACGTGAAAATTCTCGAGATATGCAAACAATTCTCGGAAAATCTTGTAAATGACAAGGGTAATGTTCGCCGCTTTCCACTGTATAGTGTTGACTTTTCCCCCAAAATCTGCACATCAGTATATTCCTAAAAATCATCCATTTCAAGCAATAAAAAAAATCACAAATCGTTTGGTTGTTTCGTGGAAATGTTGTATATTTGCACCCAAGAAGCCTGCAACCTCGGCGGCGTCTCGGCATAGCTCAACCGAGCTTGGCTCTTCGCTCGACTTGCACGAGGTTTGTCAATCGAATCTATACCGATAACTTGAATAGAAGAAAAATCGTTACTTAAAACCAAAATTTCTCAAACCTCTGCCACCATTTGGCGTAGCCTTTGTTTACTTTTGCAGCAAAAACATCGAATATGATTAACAATGATAGAGGGCAAAGCCTAATTAGCAAGTATGTCTGGGTGATAGATACCATTTATCGCAGACGTAAGATTTCGTTCAAGGAACTGAACGAACTATGGCTTCGTGATGAGATCAGTAGGGGTGTGGATATTCCCAAGCGCACTTTCGACAACTGGCGTTATGTCATCTGGGATATGTTCGGCATCAATATCGCTAACGAGAACCGAGGTGAGTATCGCTATTACATAGCAAATAGGGAGGACATCAATAAGAATGGACTGCGCTCTTGGCTCTACAATACGTTCTGTGTGAGCAATGCCCTGGCCAACAGCCAGAGCATTAAGAACCGCATCCAATTGGAATATGTGCCGTCTGGACAGCAATTTCTTCAACCTATCATTGAGGCAATGAAGGAAAATCGAGTACTTAACATTACTTACCACAGTTATTGGAAGGATGAGGAGAATAGCTTCGATGTACAGCCGTATTGTGTGAAGCTGTTCCGTCAACGATGGTATATGGTTGCTCGCAGCACCTATCCTTATTATTATGAGAAAGGCCCAATGATATACGCTCTTGATCGCATTATGGATTTGCATCAGACAGATGAAACTTTTAAGATGCCGAAGGGGTGGGATGCAGAGAAATACTTTGAAGGTTGCTTTGGTGCCTTTGCTGATCAAAATATAGAACTGCAAACAGTTAAATTAAAGGTGGCAGCAGGACAAGCCAACTATATCAGAGATCTACCTCTTCATGCTTCACAAGAGGAAACTGAACGCAACGAAGAGTACAGCATCTTTACTTTCAACCTTCGCCCTACATTCGATTTCCAACAGGAAATCTTATGGAATGGCGAAGACATGGAAGTGCTCGAACCTCTATGGCTCCGCAAGGAGATTGCCGGTAAGATAAAGAGAATGTGGAATAAGTATAAGTAACTTAAAGTAAAACAATTATGACATTAGCTGAAAAATTGTCGAATTTCAATGGATCATCTTCAGAGTCCGAACTGCAAAAAATGTTCGAAAATCTAGCACCAGCTTTCTTGTATGGAGGATATATTCAGGTGCGGAATGAGTATAGGATATATATTCGTACGGTAGAGTTTTATTTTCATAGCGAGAAACATGATGGGATACATGATCCTATAGTTTATCATCGTGACGGGAGAGACTTGGAAAGATCCCCATACTTTCCTCCAATAACACTGAATGCTCATACATCTGGTTTTGATATTACTTTTGAGAGCGAACCGGATAGATATAGAGCCTCTGCACTTATTCGTTCCTACGAAGTGAAAACAAGTGATGGAAAATATCTAAAATGGGATACAGAAAAGGGTATGTTCATAGAATCTGAAAAATACGGTTATAATACCCAGTCCACCTATTTATACTCATTACTGAACGGCTTCGCATTGGATGATAATATAGGCATTAAATGGATAGACGCACAAAAGACGATTTCTGCCGACTTACTGATAAAGCCACGTCAGAATGTATTTCAATCAGAAAAAGATTTTGAATATAAGCCAACTAAGATACGATGCGAACGCATGTGGAGTTTTACAAGAAAAGAACAAATATAAGACGCCTTTATCATGACGAATCCTCTTATATATACATCTGAATATCTTAGGACTACGCCTAAGACAGCAAAAGTGGCAAAGGCCATCTTTGCAGCTCTTGATAGGTTACATATAGAGCATAAAGAGTTGAAACATACTAATGACTACTGGTGTAGGGATTATATGCCTGTCATGTTGTTCGACGATGGAATCTATGCCAGATATGAGTACAAGCCTGATTATCTGTATAATTATAAATCCAAGCGAAGGTTTATTACCGAACAACAGCAGGCATATAAGGAACTGAACCTGTATTTGCATTCAGACATGAACATCATTTTCGATGGTGGCAATTATGTCCGCTGTGGTACTAAGGTCATCATGACAGACAAGATTCTTACCGAAAACCCAGGTTGGCCCCTTCCTTACTTGTTTCGGCATTTGAGTGATGCTCTCTGTGCGGACATCATTTTGCTTCCTTGGGATATGGAAGACCCATGCGGGCATGCAGACGGGATGGTTTCATATTTGGGTGAAAACAGAGTCCTGCTGAACAGTTGTTGGAAATATAATAACAAGGACTTTCATAACAGGTTATTGAAAATACTGAAAGCTTATTTTGATGTAGTAGAACTGGACTATAACTGTACAATGGATGAAGATTCGTGGTGCTATCTGAATTACCTGCAGGTTTCTGGTGGCATTCTCCTTCCATGCCAATCTGAAAATTTTGACTGCAAGACCGACATTGCTGCAATAGAGACCTTCAGCAATCTTTTTCCACACGACCAAGTTATTCCAATCTATGCCAAGCCTCTCATTGAAGATGGTGGAGCAATACATTGTGTAACTTGGGAATATGTCGAAAAGCGTGTGTTGGCATGTCCTTAATGGTCTTTATCATATTTTAGTACAATAGACGAAAGACAATAAATGGAATGAAAGATTTTGCTGCAATAGATTTTGAGACGGCAAATAATGAACGTTCTTCGGTTTGTTCTGTGGGAATCGTCATTGTTCGTGATGGGGAGATAGTGGATTCGTTTTATTCTCTTATCCAACCAGAGCCTAACTATTATAATTATTGGTGTAGTCAAGTACATGGACTATGCCAGCAGGACACAGACGATGCTCCAGTATTCCCAAAGGTATGGGCACAGATAGAACCTCTGATAGAAGGCTTGCCCCTTGTGGCTCATAACAAACCTTTTGATGAGGGCTGTCTGAAAGCAGTATTCCGTGTCTATCAGATGGACTATCCCGACTATGAGTTCTACGACACGTTGGCAGCTTCACGCAGAACCTTCCGCTATCTGGAGAACCACCAACTCCATACCGTTGCTGCAGAATGTGGTTACTGCTTAGAAAACCATCACAACGCCCTTGCTGACGCAGAAGCTTGTGCGTGGATTGCAAGAGAAATACTATAAGAACAATTCATTATATAATATATAGTATGGAAGAGAACAAGATTATCATATATCAGACGGAGGACGGACAGACACAGATTGATGTCCGTCTGGAGAACGAGACAGTGTGGCTAACACAGCAACAGATGGTTCAATTATTCAAGTCATCGAGAACTAATATTTTGGAACATATCCAACATATTTATGAAGTCGAGGAATTGGATAAAATTTCAACTTGTCGGAATTTCCGACAGGTTCAAAAAGAAGGTAACCGTATAGTCAATCGTACGAAGACGATGTACAATTTAGATATGATTATCTCTGTTGGCTATCGAGTCAACACTAAGCGTGGTATTAAGTTTCGCCAATGGGCTAATAAGGTCTTGAAGCAGTATCTCATAAAAGGCTATGCCGTAAATGAGCGCATCCGAAAGGAGCAGATTGGCGAGTTGCGCCAACTTGTGGGAATGCTTGGTAGAACCATTCAGAATCAGTCTCTGTTGTCGAACGACGAGACGAATGCCCTCTTCGAAGTGGTGACGAATTACACCTACGCTCTGGACACTCTTGACAACTATGATTACGAGAGACTGACTATAGACAAGACGACAAAGGAAGAGCCTTTCCATGCTACATACGAGAATGCGATGGAGGCTATCAATGGTTTGCGCGAGAAATTCGGAGGTTCAGCACTTTTTGGTAATGAAAAAGATGACTCCTTTAAGAGTAGCATCGGACAAATCTATCAGACCTTCGGAGGAGAAGAACTATATCCCAGTGTGGAGGAAAAAGCCGCCATGTTGCTCTACCTGGTGACCAAGAACCATTCTTTCAGCGATGGCAATAAACGCATTGCCGCCACCCTCTTCCTCTGGTTCCTCAATAACAACCACATCCTCTATCGCGAAGACGGCTCCAAACGCCTGGCTGATAATACTCTCGTTGCCTTAACTTTGATGATAGCAGAGAGCAAGACAGAGGAAAAGGATGTGATGGTAAAGGTGGTGGTGAACCTGATCAATCAACAGAACGAATGAAAAGTTGTTTTTGATAGCAAGAGAAATATTGTTAAAAATAAATATTATGGCAATTAATGTAAAACATTTTATTGAACTATTCAATTATAGATTCAATATACCTTCATATCAGC
>JAEEGL015521001.1_pt1 | contig 35057 bp, 27 predicted proteins | sample 9134231 | NCBI WGS metagenome assembly JAEEGL01 (sample SAMN16246548, study PRJNA631951) | gut metagenome | biome: gut microbiome; feature: rumen; material: fiber-attached | host: Bos | place: Iran: Karaj | collected 2018-10 | reverse complement strand
TGACCACTTTCTTCATCTGAATGGTATGTGAAAGTAGGATCTTCGTATGATAGTTTTGCAAGAGCAAGTCACATTTTTTCTTGATCGCCTTTTGACTTTGGTTCAACAGCGATTGAGATAACTGGTTCAGGGAATGTCATACTTTCAAGAACTATAGGATTCTTCATGTCACATAATGTGTTTCCAGTTCTAGTATCTTTTAATCACAAGAAAGCACAAATATGTCCAGCTGATATTTCAGTAATTTCTTCCCTCTTGTTAGCGTGCATCATCAAAAGTCTTCAAACTCTTTCTTTTTGTCCTGTAATAGGATTTAAAAGCATATCTCCTGATTTGATAACCCCTGAGTAAACTCTAACATAAGTTAAAGTACCAACAAAAGGATCAGTCATGATTTTGAAAGCGATAGCTGAAGCTGGTTGATTGACATCAGCAGTTCTTTTGATTTCTTTTTCTGGATCATCTGGATCAGTTCCAATGATTTCACCTCTATCCAAAGGAGAAGGTAAGAAATCAACAACAGCATCAATCATTAATTGAACTCATTTATTTCCAAGAGCAGATCCACACATAACAGGGAATAAATCTCCACTACATGTTCAAATTCTGATAGCTTTTTTTAGCAATTCTTCAGGAATCTCTTCCCCTTCAAGATATTTTTCAGCTAATTCATCATCGTAAAGTGAAACTCTATCAATTAAAGCTTCTCTATATTCTTCAGCTTTGGCTTTTAATTCCTCAGGAATTTCATGTTCAACAACATTTACTCACTTTTCTCATTCAAAAGTATAGTATTTCATGTTAACTAGACTTACAACTCCAGCAAAAGTATCTGAAGCACCATTTGGTAATTCGATAGGAATTGCTTTGTCAGTTAATCTTTCTTTAATAGTTTCAACAGAGTTATAGAAATCAGCCCCCATTTTATCCATCTTATTTACGAAAATCATTCTAGGAACATTATATTTGTCAGCCTGTCTCCATACAGTTTCAGTTTGAGGTTCTACTCAAGCCTGTCCATCCAATAGAGCAACAGCACCATCAAGTACACGTAAAGATCTTTCTACTTCGATTGTAAAGTCAACGTGTCCTGGTGTATCAATAATGTTAATATGATGTCCTTTCCAAAAACATACAGTAGTAGCTGATGTAATAGTAATTCATCTTTCTTTTTCTTGATCCATCCAGTCCATTTGAGATTCTCCATCATGAGTTTCTCAGATTTTATGTGTTCTTCCTGTATAGAAAAGAATTCTTTCAGTAACAGTAGTCTTACCGGCATCTATATGTGCCATAATACCTAGGTTTCTCACTTTTTCAAGTGGTGTAATGTCTGCCATAGTTTAAAATTTAAAGATAATAAAAATCTCGCATCTTTTTATATAAATGTTCCTTCTGTTTTCAAGTTGAAAATTTACGATTTAATTTATATCTTTAATTTCAATTCATTCATAATAATATTTTAAAATTTTATCATAAGTTAGTCACTGTTGAGCGAATCGTTCAGCTCATTTCCCTGCCAATCAAACTCAATGTCATACAAAATCATTACAAGCCCCAAAATCATAAACAGATTTTAGATAAGGCGTATCATTCCATCACCACTTCTCCTCTGCAGATAAAGTAAATCCAGGAGAACAGTTAAAATAAGGTAAAATTGGTAAGTAATCATTATACATTACAATTTTATTTTTTGTTGCATTCAGCGCCTGATACCATTTAGTTAAAGTTTTCTCTAACCCAGCTCAGACATATTTTTGGAAGAAGTTTGGATCATCTATTGCAGTATAATTTGCATCTGGTGAAATACTTGGATGAATATTACCTTTATCCATGTAAAATAGAGCATAATTCTTCGAAATCATGGCCATCACCTTATTTTTTTCCAAAGTTTCAGTATCATTAGTTTCTACAATTCACTTCATGTATTCAGAGAATGGTAGTGTATTAACAACAATAAAATCAGACTTTTGCTCTCAATTTAGTGTAGGATAAACTCATTTTTCAAAATTTAGACTACCTTTAAAACTATTCCAAGGTATTCAAGCATAAGACTTACGGTTATAGTTTGATATTTTAACTATTCAATTATTCATAGAAGATTTTACAGAAACACTATTTGCAGACAGAATTATGTCAGAATTAACTTGAATTTTATTAGACAAAATAGTCAAAGATGCTGAATTCCAATTATAATTTACACCATCAATATTAAACACACAGCTCATATCACAGATAATTTCAAAGCTATCGTATTTTGTAGAAAGTTCATACAATAATACTGAAATGTTTTGATTTACTAAACTTCTAACATCATTAATTGTATATTTTTTTATAATTTTTGACATTTGATTTGTGGCATTATACAGTTTTCACTTATAATTTTTCTTGGTAATTTGTGCAGCATTTTTAAAGATTTGAGGATTAGATTTTTGCAACTGAGCCAAACGGTTAGGGAAGTCTGAAGTTTTAGAAATTGTTTTACTTGCGGTATTATTAGCCATTTCTACAGGTTGTGAAGTAGTAGAGCTTTTCAGATCTTTAATCCAATCTGAAGGTAATGCTGCGTTTCAAACAGTTCATTTTTTCATCCTACTTAAAACCTCATCCCTTATCTTAGGTAAAAATTTATATAAATTTTGACCAGGACATGCTGTTGATTTTACGTTTTTATGTCACATGATATTCGGATTTTTAACGGCAACGACATAAGGTTCCTTTGTTGAGTTCGTTGTAAAAGTATGTGTATATCCATGAGGATCTATATGATAATATCTTGCGATAGCAGTAACTAAATTCACTAAGGCTGACATCTGTTCAACAGTTGGTTTATCTTTTTCAAAATTTCACATTAAAGCTATTCAGACAGAAGATACATTATTGTTAGAAGCATGCATTCATACTGCTCATTCTCATCCAGCACGTCATTCATAAATGTTTCACATCTGGTCAATCAAAAAATTATATCAAATATCACCAAAATCACGATTTATCGTATGATATTTATAGATATGTTGGAGTTCTTTTTTTACATCGCTAATGGTCCAGTTAGAACCGTAATCTACGGCAGTGTGATGGATTATTATCTTATTTTTGTGATGATTGAAATAATCAGGATAAATTAAGTAATGATTTCAAAACATAGCGTTAGATCATTCGTATTTTCGTTCTAATGGAAAATTTTTAGCCATCCAAGCATTACGAATTTTTGAAATATTCTCAGCTTTTATTTGGGCCTCTGTTTTTTCTCATTTTGAAGAATTGCTTGATGGTCTAGGAGTACTACGAAATCTAATTGATTCATCAGCTCACCATTCCGCACGTGAAATTATCTTTACTCAAGGTAAATTCCAATCAGATGCATAACTTATATTTCAAACAATTATTCAAAATACAATTAAAGAAAAAAATCAGATTTTATTCAAGATTTTCATAATAATTTTGATTTAAATAAATACGAACATATGATAAATATTTTTATATTAAATGCAAATAAATGAATTTAAAATATTTATTGCCATTTTGGTTGTTATTATATGGACATTTAAAATAACTTATTAAAAAACTTTAAAACATTTGACATTAGTATTAAATTTTTTATTCTTAAACATGTTTAGAATATACTTTTATATTATATTCCATTTCATCGATGAAAATATTATGAAGTTTTAATACGAAACTTGATGAACACGAACTGTACGATGCAATTCAAGATAACTGACAATGAAACGCAATAATGACCAAAAAACATCGAATTTTTTTAATTCGTCCTATGGTATGGATGATGTTTGCATTTATTGCATTCTGACTTTTAATTTGGTTTGCATATAACCAATTTTATAATCCTCAATATATAGCAATATTTCGAGCATTAACGATTTCTTATTCATTAGTTACTTGTGTTTGGTGTATTCATAGTTTTAAAATGATTACATATGATATCCAATTACAAATAAAAAATAAGAAATGATATATTGATACAATTGATGAAAGTGAGTTTAAGGACGGTAGATATGAGAATTTCTTAAAGCACAGTTTTATATCTATGTGACTCCAAATAGTTTTAATGGTTATAAACTCTCTAGTTTCGTTCTTTGCAGAAACAGAAGCTACAGCAAACCTTTTCTTCAATATAATATGAGTTATAGTTAATATATGATTCTTATTCTTACTATACAAAGTCGTAGACAGAATCATAGACTATGAGATGGACTTTAATATTTTTACAATAGATCAATTTATCTTATATCGTCAGCATTGATTTTTTAAGATAGAAAGTATGAATATAGCAACATCTACTATAAAGATAGTAAAAGATACTACGAGCTGATTTATTTGATCATTATTCAACTATTGAAAAGTATCCATTCACCCTGAAGGGAATCTCTCAGAAAGTTCAAAGGCAATAGAATTGTTTTTTGTCCCAGCACCAAAGGCTTTAACAAAGAAACTAAATGAATTTATAGAAAAATCAAAAGAGTGATTTAATGTTTCACTGATGTCATAATAAAAAAGTAATGTGAGAGTTAAAAACTCCTCAATTATGAGGAGTTTAATAATATTTCGATTACAAGGAGCGCTACAAAATTTCATAGTATTTGTTCGATGCGCTAATTTTATTATAAATCAGAAAATAAATCGTACTTCTCGAACAAAGTAACTTCTTCTGGAGTTAATTTAAATTCTGCTCATAATGATAAACTTAAATCATAGTCATCAATGAATCCAAATTCTGCATCCTCAAAATAATGATACGGAATAGAACGATTTCACGACTCTAATTTTTTCAGAGACATAAAATATGCTTCTGGATGTTTTTTTACATCTTCTAAATATCTTTTAAACATTTTTTTAGCAATTTTTTCTTCTTTTAACGTTAATCATTGATTTTTAGCACGAGCAAGATCCAATAAAAGATGAGATCACTCATATGTAATCCATTTTTCTAGTTCCTTGTTAGAAATTTTATCATTTTTATCCATTTTTTCCTTTCCATCAGTTTTTCATGCGATTTGATTTTTTAGGTCCTCTAAAGGTTTTTTGACATGCTTTTCTATTCGATTCGCTCACGAATCTACTCATTTTTTAGGTGCGTCTAACATCATTATTAATAATTAAAGAATAAAAATTCTACTCTATAGTATATTCACTTTTTGGGAAAAACGCAAATTTTGGAGGACTTTTTTGAAATATCACAAAATTCATTATCATTTTTATTTTAATAAACTATATACCAAGTTACTAAAAATAATCCGGTAATTTTTTGGAAAATTTATGATTAGGGAAAATCCATTTCAAAAATAATTTACGGTGAATATCACAAGGGCCGTGTTTTTCTAGTAGCTTTTTATGTTCTTTCGTTCCATATCATTTATGTTTATCAAATCTATATTTAGCATACTTTTTTGGTAAATCTTCCATAATACGGTCACGTGAAACTTTAGCTATAATTGAAGCCATTCAGATTTCTTTTACCTTTGCATCTCATGAAACAATAGTTTTAATATCCCAGAATGGGAATAGTTTTTTTAATCCAAAATCACGGTTTCAATCCATAATTAATTTTATATGAATTCACTCAGAATTTAGTTTGTTGAAATAATCCAATACATCCAAATATTTCAGCGTCGGTTTTACTCTTGTAGAAATCGGATTTGGTAGTACATTCCTAATTTTACCTCCAGAGAATATTTGACCAAAAATCAGAATCATTCACCTAAGAATCGCAAGATGCAGAGAATTGCTCATTCCATATCTATCAATTTCAGAGGCAGTCATTCGAGCAGAAGTCGAAATAAGTTTTCATTCAGATTCCAAATTCTTTATGTACAAAAACAATTCTTCTCTCTTGGATTCAGAAATTTGCTTACTATCACAAAAAGGGAGTATTTCATTTTTTGAAAGCTTTTTAATAGGACAGATTAGTCACACAAAAAGCGGACCAGCCAAAGGTCACCTTCCAGCTTCATCAAAATATATTGTAAAAGTTTGGTTCTTCATAAAGGTAATAATTATCTAAATATAAATAAAAAACAAGATTACTTAAATCTCGTTTTCTAGATTAAAGAATATAATTTTTATATTACTCTATGAATTTCATCTAAAGTTGTTTCTCATTTTAAAACTTTAATAATTCAATCCTCTAACAGAGTTATAAATCAGTTTTCACGTGCTTTTGTTAAAATTGATGCTTCGTTTTCCCTATCTATAATAAGATTTCTCATATCTTCTGTAATTTCTAAAGCTTCAAGAATAGCAAATCTTCATTGATATCATGTTTCATTACATTGAGCACATCCATGAGATTCTATTATTGTGCCATCAAAAGTAGGTATATTGTTCACATCTAAATCACTTAAACTTTTTATAGTTTTTTCAATTTCTGTTTGTTCAGCATAAGTAGCAGGCCTTCTATCACTACAATTTGGACAAATTTTACGAACTAAACGTTGGCTTAACACCAATTGTATAGCAGGAGCCAATAAATAAGCTTCTACTCACATGGAAAGTAAACGGGGAACAGAAGCTATCGCAGAATTTGTATGTAATGTCGTAAACACTAGATGTCATGTTAATGCAGCATTTACAGCAATATCTGCCGTTTCTTTTGATCTAGTTTCTCAAACTAATATAATATCAGGATCGTGACGTAGAATTGCTTTTAGTCACGTTTCATAGTCATAATTTTTTGTGTAATTTATTTGAGATTGTTGGATTCAAGGCATCTCATATTCAATAGGATCTTCTAATGTAATAATCTTATTATTTCAAGTGTTCAAATAATTTAGAATTGAGTATAGGGTAGTAGTTTTTCATGATCCAGTTGGTCAAGTAACCACTATCATTCATGTGGTTTTAGAAATATGTTTTTTTAAAATATCGTAATTTTTGTCAGTGAATCAAATTTCTTCAAAAGTAGCAATTCATTTTTGAGAATCAAGGAACCTAATTACAGTTGATTCAGCAACCATTCATGGCATAAAATTAACTCTGGCATCAATCTTCTTTTTTTCTCATTTATGATTCATTGCTTCAAATGAAAATCTACCATCTTGAGGTACATAATCTACATTCATTTTAACTCAAGATATGAACTTTAATTTCTGTAAATATTTCCAGAAATCTTTTGCATCAAAATTAACTACATCCTGTAAAATTCAATCTAAACGTAAACGAAGAGTTATCTCTTTTCATTCTGGCTGAAAATGCATATCCGAAGCACCTGACTGAAATCAAAGTCTTACCATCTCCAAAATAAATTCTCCTGGATCGATAGACTCTTTATTTGCAAAAAAATGTTTCATTTGCGAAATTGCTGAATCTCATTCAGCTTTTTCTCTTTTTTCTTTCTCCTCTTTCGCAAGCTTTTCATCGGCATCTAATTTATCATACCATTTCATTCATTCATTAAATCATTCGAGAGAAGTATAATAAACTTTTATTTTTAATCATTTATTTTCTAGCTGTTTTTCTATCTTTTTTAGTTCTTCAGGATGATTATTCGTTGTTAAGAGATATACATAATTTTCTTCATCTTTATAATATATGATAATCTGCATAGATGCCGCATTCTTACGCGGAATTTTTTTTAATTGAGAAAAATCTACCTGTAATGCTTTTACATCGTTTACTTCCAATATCGTATTTATTAATTGGTTTGCCATACTATGCAGAAAAATCTCATAATAAAAATTAGACCTAGCACAGTCTAATTATATTCATAATTATATTAAAATGCAAATTTTATGGCAGAAAATAAATTCACAAAATTTATTTCAATGCCTCTAAAATTAGTCTAATATTTTATTTTTATCGCTTTTTTTCAAATCCTCAAATTCATTTTTTAATTTTTCTTTTTCTTCTCATTCTGGCATCTTTTTAATAGCCGATGCAAACATGAATAACATATTCTGATAAGTCTCTTTATCCATGAATCCAGCTTCAATTAAAGCAATCATTCATTCCGCTAATTCTCGATGAGGTTTTAAACCATTTAGAATTTTGAGAACTTTTTGTTTATTCATAGTTATTTCATACCAAATAAACACTTAATTATACTTATTTTAATATATTTTGTCAAATTTCCACTAAGAAAATTTACTTTTATCCTTGCTTTTAATGTAAGTTTTTGTATATCTTTTCTTAGTTTACTTTTGAATACATACTGAAATAAATGGCTCAATCTGCTATTGATTATGCAATATGATATCTCTCTCGTTATCCGAAGACAGAGCAGGAAATGCGTATTCTTCTTTACAAAAAATGATACAATTCTGAAGATATTTCCCATTGTATGGATGTATTAAAAAAGAACGATTTTATCAACGACGAAAAATTTGCAGATAGTTTTTTGTATTCAGAAGTAGAGAAAAAATGACGCCCTCTATTTATAATTAAGCAAAAACTTATACAGCGTTGAATTGATAAATGATTGCTATCAAAAAAAATCTCAGAGCAACAAGAAGAATTAACCCAATGAATGCGTAAAGCTATAAGAAAAGAATTAGATACATACAAAAAGAAATGAGTAGATTGATTTGATAGTATTCAGAAATTGATGAGAAGATGATATCAATTGGCTGATATAAAAGCAGTTATAAAAGCATGAGTAGAAAATAATTAATTTATATTTTAAAGCTTAAATAATTATGCGACGACTAGTTATATTGTGAATTGTAGTATTTATGATTTTGGTAGTTCTTCATGAATTTGGACATTTTATAGCAGCTAGAAAATGCTGAATGAAAGTGCCAGAATTCTGAATCTGACTACCTCCAAAACTTTGTAATTTATGGAAAGACAAAAAATGAACTCAATATACTTTGAATTGGATTCCACTATGATGATTCTGTCAAATTGAATGAGATGATCCAACCGATAAGAAATCATTTGAAAATCCAAATACACTTTTTACAGCTCCACTCCGGAAAAGATTGATTGTTATCTTTGCATGAATTACAATGAATTTTTTAACAGCATGGCTTATATTTACTTGCATATTTCGGTATGGAGTACAACCTCTTTCGGTTTCGCAAGTAGCAGATGATAAATGATCTACTAGTTATTTAATGGCGGGTTCATCGTTTTTAAGAGAGCAATGATTTCTTACTTGACAAGTAGAAAGTTGAGTATTAATCCAAGAGGTTCAAGCATGATGATTATGAGAACAATTAGATTTAAGAGAGGGGGATGTATTATTAAAATTTGATTGAAAAGATTTAGAATATGGTACTTTTCTGGCGGAGATGAATTCTTGAGCAGATACATCCCATAGGTTTACAATAAAAAGATGAAAAGTTGAATTAGATACTGAAGAATTTACATGTGAATGAACTTGTACATTTGGTATAATTATTTCAGAAAATTGAGATATACAATTAAATAATATAAAATTCTGACTTTGGTGAGCTATGCGTGCAGCCTTTCATGAAATTGGAGCTGAGCGAAATTTAACAATGGATGCTTTATGAATTCTCTGAAAGGGATTGTTTTCATTTAATAAATGAGAAATGAAAGATGCTTTAAATAATTTATCATGACCAGTTTGAGCTGTGAAAATCTGATGATTGTTTTATGAAATGTGATGATGGTGAGCTTATTTGGCATTTGCTGCCATCATTTCACTAGCACTTGCTATATTTAATATTTTGCCTATCCCAGCATTAGATTGAGGTAGGGCAGTGTGAATGATATTACAATCAATATTTAAAATTAAGCCAGAAAAATATTTCAAGTATGAATGATATGTAAATATGTTTTTTTTCTACCTAATTTTATTACTATGAGTAATAATCATAATTAAGGATTTAATAGTATTTTGGTGAGTAAATATTCCTTTCATAAGCTAATACCATAACATAAGAAAAAGCTGACCATAAATTTAAGTCAGCTTTTTTATTATATTTTTAATTTTATCTTCAGATTTTGTAGAGTACGTATAGAAATCATTTTCTTTCTGCATTTCTTTTACCAAATTCAGTTTATTCGCAGAAGGGGAGTACATTGTATAAATAATTTCTCATCCTTTTACTTTATCTCATAACTTTTTGTGCAAGTAAATTCATGCTTGATATTCCTTAGGTGCTCAGAGTCATCTTACCATAGTGTTTAAATGTCTCATATCAACTTTAGTTATGATACAATCTTTTTCAGCAACTACATCGTGAGAAAATTTACCTAACTGAATTTCTTCTGATCATACATTCGGGTTTCAATTTTGAGCTTTGATAATTTCTTGCATTTTTCTCCAAGCTTCTCAATTTACTAATTGAGTAACCACTAAATTTTTTGCACTTTTCATATTTGAAGCTTTTCAGCATAAAATTAAGATTTTAGAGGCAAGGAATATTGCTTTCTTTTCCAAATCATCAGATTTTGTTTTATGCTGTTGTAATATTCTCAAAGCTTCTCTAGTTTGCAAACATGCTCAGATTCATCTACCAACAGGTTGACTACCATCCGTAATTTCCACACCCATTTTAATTCATAAATATTCTCATACTTCTTTAAAGCGTTTTGCTACTCTTTTCGCATCTTTCATCGTTGCAACTTTCGCAGTGGGTCACATTGGAATATCTATTAAGCAATGACTGATTCCCATAGCATAATTTTTTGCCATAATTGATGAAATCATTCTCGCATAAGGCTCCATTCCGAGAGGAGACGATACTTTAATAATTCTATCATTAACAGGTGCAAGATTTAGCTTTTCATTCCATACTAAACATGCTCAAACTTTATCGGTAAGTCTAATTACTTGTTGTTTATCAAATTCAATATCCATTAAAACATTTACACACTCTCCAGTTGCTGCGGGGGAAGTAATAGCTTTCGAAAAAGTTTTTGGAACAGTGATTCAGAGTGATGCTAATATTGGAATTACAATCATTGTTGTTTCATTTCATGGCACTCATCATATACAATATTTACCAGCAACAATTCAAGGGAAACGATACATATCTCATGTATAAGCTGTCGCTTTTGTAGTATAAGCTAACTCATGTATATCAGATTTGTAAAAAAAGCTTGTAGCCACATAATATGCTAAAACCAACTCATGAATCTTATTATCTTTTATATCTTCAATAACTGCATCAATTTCTTCATCTGATATCTTTTTTCAGAGTAACTTTTTTCTAATGGCCTGCATAGAAAGGGGATTGTTTTTTACAAAACTTACTAAAACAGTGTCTCAGTGCATGAGAGGATATTCATCCAAAAAATCATTAGTTACTCAGATTTCATTGGCTTGAACATACTTGTCAGTCAATGCAACATCAACCACAAACTCTTCTCATTTCCTAATCAGAGAAATTTTGTCATCATCCTTAATTCAATATTTTGCAGCTTGTTCAGAATTAAGCATTACAATATGTCAATTTCCATTCTGGATATCAAAAGCAATAACTTTTGCACTAAATATTTCTTTAGAAGGTTGGTTTGTTCCTTGTTCCATAAAAAACAATTATAAAAGATAAAAGACTAGATTCAGGCATTAATAAAAGATAATGATAAACAAGCATTGTGATATTGTTCTTTTAAATTATCCGCAAATTTATTGATTTCATTTTGATTTAGTTTCCGACCAGGTTCTTCTCAACTTTTAAATTTTTCATAAATTATTGAGGCAAGTCAGTTTTTATATCCACTGTCTATTTTTCACTTTTGTCACTTGTAATTCTCAGCTGTAGTAATTTTTTCTCAAAAATACTCTAATAATCCATACTTACTATTTAATTCATCGCCGAGTTTATCTTTATTTTCACTATATTCTTTATATTCGTTGTATTCATCGGAATCGAAATCCTTCAGACCACTACCCCAAATTTTTCATGCATACTTTGTAATTGTTTTCATACATTGCATAAAAACCTTCACATCTTCTTTAGTTGAGTTATTTATTATCTGCATCACTTTATATGCATCAGATCACGCTTCAAATTGAATAATTCCACTTGTTCCATTATCAACAATTCCTAATGTTTTCAAAAAACTTGTAGAAGCTTCATTTTTTACTTGGTTAGTTTCAAGTTGATTTTCAATAAGTTTTCATATATTATTTATCTGGTCGTTAAGCATAAATTCTTGCTGTTTGTTGTTTTTTAATCCAATGTCTTGAGTTGCATTCTTTACATCAGATGTTTCATACATATCTACAATAGAAGAAAAATTTTTTATAGTTCATAAACGAATATTTGAGTTTTCACCTCAAAAAACAATCATGTCTCATATGTCCGTTTCATTTATACATGTATTCATATAAACATCTCAGGTTATTAAATCATATTTTATTCTTATATATTCTCATTTAAAAGTTCAGTTTATAATCAATCAACTGCCATCATCGTTTAATTTTACTGGAATATTTTTATCAAGCTGTAATCCTTGCCCTTGATTATCAATCTTATTCTGATTTCATAGATTTAAGAAAATATTTCTAATCCCATCTATTACAGACCCTATTGCCTCATTATTTGTTTCTAAATTATTTTTATTAATAAGTTTTGAATTAAAAGCATGTAAATTATCCTGAGCTTCAGATAAATAGTTGTTAAATCATCTTAATACAGAACAAACATTCTCAAATTCTGATTTATCACACAAGCTGCGTAGTAATTTAAGCGTTCTTGTTTTTCAATTAAAATTTTGAAAATTGTTTGTTTCTTTATATAAAATTTCAGCATTAATTGGTAAACTCTTCTTCGATAGCATATTTTTTGAAAATTTATTTCATAGTAATAATCTATGATCTTCGAAAAACTTTATTCGTGCTTGACCAAATATACGTGGATCATCAGTATCATCTTTATCAAGGTTAGTTTTTAAAGAAAATTTATTTAATAGATTATTTCAAATATCTTGAGATAATGCTATATCTCTTCAGGAAAGATTATCATAAGAATGAGATTTTTCTGTCCTTATACTAATATCACTTTTTATTAAATTTTTTTCTACGTTTATCTTATTGTTTTCACGTTCTATATATTTACGGCGTAGGAAACGTCTTCTTTCCAAGCGTTTACGCTGTTTCTCTTTTATTTTATTTTCTTTGGCTTTAGTTAGTTGTACAGAAAAACCATTACAATATCATCGTTCGATTAGTCTATCTCTGATAGTTCTAGTATTATTTGGTCATAGATTACTTATAGATATAGTTTGTCAATTCTCTTCATATAATTGCTCATAATTATAGTAGTCTAGAAAGACATTTAAGACATCCCCCCTATTTCTTATATTATTAACAAGATTACCAAAATTAGTTCTATCTCATGCACTCAGATTAGAAAACACTCTTTCATTTAAGGCATTTTTGATGGCAGTTTTTACCTGACTTCATTCATCTTGTCCAGAATCTCATCCTAAATTTTTAATTATCCAATCAATTGTTATAGAATTTGCATCTTTATCAGGATACAGACGATTAAAATTTTCAATTCAACTATTTCTTAATTCCACTTTTCAGTTTAAAATTTGTCATTTACTTTTTTTAATTCGAACTAATGTGTCTAACAGTATAAATGCATGACTCCTATCGGTTGGGTCCCCGCTTTGCAAAAGCTCGTTAATGAATATACTGTTGACTGTTCATATTATTTTTAAATCTTCATTAAGTTTTATTTTTTCTTCATCAGATAAATCAGATTTTTCAACATTATTGTTTATATAATTTGGATCATTTAAAATTTGAAGAATTTCCTGTCAATTTCTTCACGAATTTACTAATCAGATTAAATTTTCAACTTTTTGTCTGGTGGTGTTAGAATCTTGATGATTATTATAAATACTTTCAATACATTCTTTATAACCATTGCTTGCTTCTTTATCATTAATAAAATTTTCAGGAATAGCCTTTCCTAAATCTATTCAAGAAATAGAAAAAAGTTGAGTATGTAACTTTTTTGTTTCTTGCTCAGGATAATTTGAATTAAAACTTTCCAAGGTCATCTATAGTATATACAATTATAAATCATTATTAAATTATACTCCAAAATTCTAAAAAAGTCAAAAAAAATCCGACTTTTTTAATAAATTAAGACAAAAGACTCTGGATAAGATTTAAATTTAGATGTTATTTATCTGTTCTTCAAGCTCAGCTATCATTTGATCATCTTCACGCTTACTATTTATTTCCTCTTCGTTCAGCTTTCTTTTAGCATCATCTTGTTTTATCTTACTTTCATATTGTTTTTTATCAGCTTTTAAACTTTCTATAAATTCTTCCATTTTTGAATAACTTAGTTTCCAATCTGGTTGATTTCAAGTTTTGATTTTTTCATCTTTGATAATATCAGCAAATCAGAGTTGGTAACTTGTTCCAAATTCACGCATGCCATGATCTTGAAATTTTGTTGGATTTGCGTTAAAATTTTCCGCTTTTTCTCTTAGTAGAGTTGCATTTTCATCTTTGTTATTTTTATCAAATGTAAAATCGTATTCGCTTTCATTTTCTTTAGTTTTCTGTTTACCAAACAAATTATACTCACCCCATTTTAATCATGAATATTTCATAATTGTAGGCATAAAAGTATCATTGAAATATTTGATATTATTAATATCAGTTGTATCTTTTGTGATATCGGCGGTATTATCGATAATTTGTAATACATCGAAAAGATTAGACCCATTTTTAAAGTTTAGAGTATCAAGTTTTCAGTCGTTTGGAAGAATATTAAATGTTTTTAAGAAATTAATTATTGCAGAATTTTTTTGAGATTGGATTTCTGCTTTTTCACCAGCAATTTTTCATATTTCTTGTAAATTTTGTAATAGTTTATTTTCTGTCAATTGTTTAAGTCTCTCTTGAGCCATTTTACTTGAATCAGGAGACTCTTCAGATTTATCGGATTGATAAGCAGTATTTGACTTTTCACCTACATCTTCAGTAGTTTGTATAATAGAAACGGAATTATATCAATTTAAAATGTCGTCAAAAGATTCAATTCTTCAGATTTGGCTATCGGGTTGAGTATTCCCAATAATGATTTTATCAAATGATTTTTGCAAAAATGAATTCATAAAAAGTTGCCCAGAACGCAAATCATATTTAATATTAACATCAGATCAGTTTAATTTTCATCTTAAAAATAGGCAGTCACCAACAATATCAGCGGGATTTTCTTTATCTAATTCAAGTCATAAATTTTTTCACACATTCTCAGCTTCTTTTTCAAATTTTTCATTAAAAAGCTTTTTTATATTCTCGATAACATTTCCTAAAGCATAAATTTTAGCAATTTTTTCAAATCCTTTTTGATCAGTATAAAAATTTCCACACAAAGCTTCATAGTATTCATCAACTGTATTTTTTAATTGATTAATCTTTCTTGATAAACTTCCAATTTCATCTTTAGATAATTGTTTATTTTGTAGTTTTTCATTAACAAACTTTTCTCGAGCTTTTGGATTGAAAGAATTAGTTTCATAATCGTATATTCAGTAATTAGATAATTCTGAACGTAAATCTATTTTTTGATTGACTAATTTATGCACAATAGGATCATTAAGATTAAACAAGTTATTGAAAGCGATATCAAAGGCTGAATATCTTAAAGAAGCATCCTCTTGTTCCTCAATACCATGTTCTGCAATTTTATAAGAATTTAAGGCACCAGATAATCATGCGGCAATCTTCTGCGAATCACGAGCAGATTCACTGGAATTTTTGAGTAGAATTTCTTCATCCCCATAAAATCATCTATACTCCGTTAACTCCTGCGCCGCTTTATATCTTTCTGTTAGGGCAGGAACAACATATTCTTTTACCAGAAAACCTTCAATTTCTTCATAAAACATTATTGCATTTTCATATTGTTCTCTATATCTCGTGGGTTCTTGAGTAATAATTGTCCTTCTGAACTCAGCTAGTTGATCATCGGTTTCAATATTTATACCAAGTACTTTAGCATAAATGATAGCTTCCGCATCATTTAATAAGTCTCCTTTATAGGATAAATTATCATATAGAATTTTAGCATATCTATCAATCACATCATCAAAATACTTGTTATCCAGCCCTTTATATTTACCATTTAATCAAAAAATAAATCATTTTGCTTTACTTACAGGAGTGGTGAAATTGATATTGTATTCCGTTGCAATGTCAGGATTGTAATCTTTTAGTTCACCAATATAGTTTTTCAAGTTAAAGTAAATTTGTTCAGCTTCTTTTTCATCGACTTCATTTCCAATTGAAATGGTCGCAATAGCCTTCGTCTTTTCTAAATAATCATATTCTTCTCTATTATTTGAGAATTCATTATAAAGTTCCCTTTGTGATAAACAATTTTCAATTTTTTTCATTGCTTGATCCTCTCATTGTTCATCAAGAATATGGAGTATTTCATCTATATCTTTACTTTCGAATCCACACTTATCCAAAAATTCTCTAATTTCTTTAGGTTTTAGATCGGGTCTAATTGACCTTCATCCTTCATTATGTATTATGTTACTAACGCTTATTTTAATATACTCAAGATCATGTTTAAAAATTTTTTCATTAGTTTTTGCTTGGGAAAACTGATCTAAAAAATCTCAATGTTGTAGTTTTTTGTTTTTGTTGTCTCCATTATTCTCATAAGCACGCTCCGCAGCTTTAGCAGGTTTTTTATAGACAGTGGATAATCTATTTTGAGTTTCTTCAAACAAAGCAAAAAAACCTCATGCCGATTCCCTTGGTTGAGCTTTTGGTGTGTTTGAGCTTTGATGGCTTCTTTGTTGTTCCGAATTATTTGCTCCCCCCATAGTCTTATGGCTAACTGCTAGTGCTGTTAATGTATTTGATAAAGTCAAATTAGAAGCAAATAAAATAGTAGAAGGAAGCACATCTGTTCATACCGTTACTCATTCAGCGTTTCCAAGCTTCGAGTTATTACCTCTCAAAAAACCCATATTATTTCTAGTACATAAAATAAAACACAAAAAACTACACCAATTATACTCCAAAATACTTTAAAAAGCAAAAAAAATCCGACTTTTTTCGGATTTCTTTAAAATTAAAAAATTTATAATATACCAATTAATTATCACTCTTCTTCAAAAGCTTCCATGTCATCAGATTCTTCAATTTTTTTCATCCTAGCTAGTACAGTTTCACCATCTATTACTTTATCTCAAATCTTAGCAACAACCTCCACATTACTATCAAATATAATAGTAACTTGTGATCAAAACTTAATTAATCAAATTACATCTCACTGAGCCACTTCATCGTCAATATCAACAAAAGAAACTATCCTTCTAGCCATCGCTCAGGCAATCTGAATTATCCTATAGCGTACTCAATTATTGGATTCAAAAAGCATTGCATTATATTCATTTTGTAATGTCGATTTCATAGAAGGATCTTTTTTCATCGCATTACGTTTCCTTCAGCGAACATACTTTTCCTCAATCAATATTGCATTATTTGGAGAGCGCTGATAATGAACATTCATTGGAGTCATCATAATCGATACCATCGTAGCTCAACTACCTATTCAATCAATAAAATGATCCAATACAGCATTGTTATCTTTGTATATTATAGTATGATCCGTGGGATTCTTTATTATAGCAATAATTTTTCAGTTAGCAGGGCTGACAAACAGATTTTCGTCGTTAGGCACCTCACGATATGGCTGACGCAAAAAATAGCATCTATAGAAAGCTATACAACAAACTAATATAATCATCAATATCCAAAACGTTCGCCTTAATATCATTTTACATTTTCTCATAAAAACAGAAAAACTTGTCATAAAATAACATAAGCAAAATAATAAGAATCCTCCTAAAAAAATCAAACAATAAAAATTAATATTGAGAAAAAGTAGTTTAAAAGTATCAAACAAAAAATCTAACAAAAAATTTGACAAAAAAGATAGTTTGGAGTATACTTACATCGCCGACCGAATATTATTAATTTTTAATTAAATGTTTAGTTGGCAGAAGAGATCTTTAAATTATACAGGATAATGGGTGATTTTTGCGATATTTAACGTAGAAAATCAAGGAATTTATTCTATTGGAGGTGTTATTTTTATTCCGTGTCAGATTTGAGAGAATCTGAATCTTTACTATGAAAGTAAATGATAAAAAAAGTACACGAAATAAAAACAAAACGCTATCATCCCTTTCACTAGAGTTGTGCTTTTTATGGGGATCTAAATAATTCGTTTCAACCTGAATCATTCTTTTGCCTATTGTTCAGTTATTTACCCACCAAACTACCATTTTTTCGACATCGATAGCTATGGAAAAAATAAAGGGGTTGGTTATACTTTTCAAAAGTAAATTACGAAATTGAAAAGCTGGGCGGAATAATTTATTGAGGAAAACTCAGGATTGCCTGATAGATTTCTCAGGTCACGATAAAGAACATTCGTTTAACAAAAAAATCGTGGGTGTATAGTTTACTCTTCTTGTTCCATCTATTTCTCTAAGTTTTAGGAGGGAAGATGGGAAAAGAAGCTGATTGGAAATTTCCATTCAGCTTTTTTTAATTTATTTTGGATAAATATTTAAGACTTTAAAAATAAATATTTTCCTATTGAAATTAGGAGAAATTCCGATAGATAATAGAGTTGTATATTATTTTATATGTTAATATATAATTTTCATGAAAAAATTATTATCTTTGTTCAGTCTACTTTGATTGGCTGGATTGTTGGCATTTTTAGCAACACCTATTTATGCACAAGATGTGGAAGATGATGTTTCTGCTGCTGAAACATCTTATAACGAAGATTTAAATTATGGATTAAATGAGGATGAAATCGCATTAGAAGCTATTGATGGAAATGAAATTGCCGTGGAAACTGTTGATGAAGAAAATGTAAATTTAGATGAAGAATTAGATTTTACGTCTTTATTCGAGAACGAAGAAGTTAAAAACACTCTCGAAGAATCAGATATGAGTAACGAAGAAGCCGCATGACTCGTATGATTGTTCGCAGGTCTAGGAGCAGCATGATTGATTTTAATTTGAGTTATTGTTTTCGTATGGCTAATTCTTATAATTGTTGCTCTATGGAAAGCGTTTACAAAAGCATGAGAAGCAGGATGGAAATCTATTATCCCTATTTATAATGCTTACATAATGTATAAGATAGCTGGCATGAAAAACTGGTTCTGGTATACTCTTCTTATTTCAATCATATTAGGAATTTTGGCATCCATACTTCCAAACTACGAATGAATAGTCGGAGATATTTCATGAGCCTTTAGTAGTATAGTATGAATTGTCGTTTTGTTCAAGTTTGCAAGAAAATATGAATGGAATGTACTTGCCTCAATATTGTTCGTGCTATTTTATCCAATATGTATCTTGATTCTTGGATTATGAAAATATAAATATTTATGAAGATCTGAAAAAGAATCTGAAACAATTGTAGAAGTATAGTTTAAAATTTACAATTTATATAGGATGGTATAAATACCATCCTTTTTTTAAGAAAAAATGGGCGAACCCATTTCATTATATATTAATCGTTCTATTTAAGGTATTATATTTTTACTCACATAGCTTTTATGAAATTATTTTTTTGAATTTTTCATCACTTACATTTGGATTATGAAAAAATGTTCCCTTGCTAAGGAAGCTTCAAGCAGGAGGATATTCTAGCTGCTCTGCGTGAACCTCCAATACATTAGGATCTTTTTCATTTTTTTCGACAACAATAATAGTTGATATTTCTCCCTCTTTTAGGGGTCATTCTTTTTGAATTCGATAACAATTATGTATAAAATTATTAAAATCTCAGAAGAATGCTGCATGTCATACAGCGTTTGTAAATCCATCTCCTTTTTCGACTTTTTCTCTTTTTACTTCAAAAGACAAAGAATCTCCAGGTTCTAAATCCATAATTAACTGTGTAGGAATTGGATATTCTGGATTATTTATATATTCACAGATTGAGTCGTTTCAATTCATAAATATTGTATCCATCGCTTTATTCATTTCTTTTCTCATAGAATCGACAACTTTCCCATATCAAGCAGCTCTAGTTTTTGGAGCTTGATCTAATTCATTTGATAATACATTAATTCTTTTTTTTCTCATTTTTAAAATGATACAAAATAAATGTGATATCATTATAAATAAAATCACAAAAAAGTCAAATTATTGATGAGTTTTTTATTCTTGAAGAAATAAATTAATATATGACTTATTTATACTTGAAAGCTAAATAAAAAATATTATTCTAAATCTTGGCTTTATTACATTTTTTAAGTTTTATGACCCCAGAAGTATTACAAAAATTACTAAAACTTACAGCAATTGAACTGCCAGAAGAGCAAAAACCAGCTTTTTTAGATTATTTCAATTCTATGAAGGCTATGTTTGACGATTTTACATCATTTCCCCTTCCCGATTGAGATATAGATGTGGAAGATGATACGTCAATCACATGCTTTGCAGATCAAAAGGATTTTGATGGATTGGATTTGGTGGAGACTAACGTTATTCCTAATCGTCAAGTAAATCATGCGATTGAGGTGAATTCAGCTATTTGAGAATAATAATATTTTTATATACCGTACTATAAATAATCATGTATCGTACACACACTTGTGGAGAATTAAACAAATCTTCTGTATGACAAGAAGTAACTATAGCTTGATGGGCTAATAGAGTAAGAAATCTATGATGACTAACTTTTATAGATTTACGTGATCGTTATTGAATTACACAAATCACAATAGATCCAAAATCAAATTTTGTTTGTGAATGATGAAATATAGAAGATATTAAACCTGAATACGTTTTACAAATAATCTGAAAAGTGGTATCTAGACCAGATAATATGGTAAATAAAGACATGATTACATGAGAAGTTGAAATAAATCCAACTAAAGTGAGAATTCTTTCAACATGTGCAGAATTGCCATTCACCATTGATAACGAAAATGCTGTAGGTGAAGATTTAAGACTAGAATATCGTTACTTAGATCTTCGTAGAAAATCGCTTCGTGATACTATGATGGTTAGAGATATGTTATTTTGTAACACAGTATCATTTTTTCATGATAAAAACTTCGCATATTTTGAAACTCCATGTTTTACTAAGAACACCCCAGAGTGATCTCGTGAATTTGTTGTACCAGCCAGATTTGATCAAGGAAAATTCTTTGTTCTTCCACAATCTCCACAGCAATATAAGCAAATGCTTATGGTGGCATGATATGATAGATATATTCAGATAGCTAGATGTTTCCGTGATGAAGACCCAAGATGAGATCGTCAACCAGAATTTACTCAGGTTGATTTTGAAATGTCCTTTGTTGAAGAACCAGATGTTCTACAAATAATGGAAGAATATTTCATAGAAATGACTAAACAATTTCCAAATAAGAAAATTAAAAATCAGAAATTTTCAATTATAAAATGGAAAGAGGCTATGGATAAATATTGAAGTGATAAGCCTGATTTACGTTATGAATGACTAGCTTTTAAAGATGTATGAGAATGGGCTAAAAAAGTAGATTTTTCTTTATTAAATTCTGCAAAATGTGTTAAGTCCGTGGTTGCTCCAAAACAGTTCACTCGTGGAGAAATAGAAAAACAATTAGAACCAGTAATTAAAGAAAATTGATGAAAAGGATTATTATATTTAATACTGGATCCTACTGAATGAGTTAAATGATCATTATCTAAATATCTTACTCCAGAATTGCAATCAGAGTTATTGTCCATTACATGAGCTAAAAATTGAGAAACGATATTCTTTCAAGTAGGAGAGTGGATCGATGTTGTTGAATTACTGTGAGCTTTAAGGATAAAGTTACTCAAAGAATTAAAATTAACAGAATGATTAGAAGACCTATTAGATTTTGCATTTGTAGTAGATGCCCCAATGTTTGAAGTATGAAGTGATGGACAATTATGATCTACTCACCATCCATTTACCAAACCTAAAGATGAATATATACCATATTTGATTGAATTGGCAGATAAAATGAGAGGTGGATATAAGTTAACAGAGGAGGATATTGCTCAACTTACTACTATGGAGTCAGATTCCTACGATATAGTTGCAATGTGATATGAGATCGGGTGATGAAGTATTAGAATTCATGACCAGAGACTTCAGCACGCTATATTCACTATTCTTTGACTAGAAGAGAAAGATATTCAGTTTAGATTCGGTCATATTTTGAAATGTTTCACATTCTGAGTGCCACCTCACTGATGATGTGCATTCGGATTAGATAGAATGGTTATGGTATTTACATGAAAAGAAAATATTCGTGAGGTAATTGCTTTCCCTAAGAATCAAAAATATCGTGATCCTATGTTTTGATCTCCATCAGAAATCGATAATCAGCTATTACACGATTTATGATTAAGTATCAACGAGAAGTTCAAATAAAAGATAAAGTTATCAAATAATCCAATTTTTCTTTTGAGAGTTTTTATGTTAAAAAATCTTGACAATATAAAAAATATAAATAAGCTAAATAAGCTTCAAAACAAAAAAATAACCAAATTCTATTTGCTTATGTTCGATCTTTTTACTCCACAAAATTACTTGTATGGGGGATGCGGTAATAACCTCATACTTCGTGACTTTTTGCGAGATTGTAAAACAGATGAAGAAAAGAAGGAAGCAATTAGAGTATTCCAAAAAGTCTCTATACTAACAGTGATAGTTGGCGGAATCTTGGGTCTCCTTTTTTGTGCTATTGTGAGTTTGTTTTAGAGTCTCAAGTGATTAACCCATTAAAAAAAGTAGCTGAATCAGCTACTTTTCTTCGTTTGTGCAAGTTTATTCTTATAGCCAACCGTGAGTATAGTTTAATTCACGTTTGTACCCTATGAATGATGCAATTAGTATCGTAATACACGCTACAATCTGCGTTTCATAGTATTGATACCTAAATATCAATAATATCAAGAAAAAAAAGCTCAATAGCATAGTAATCCTAAAGACTGGTATATGAAACTCAGCCCAAGTGCTAGGTATTTTCTTTGAAGAAATCTTCCAGTCTTTGGTGATTCTCCTATGAAATAAAAGGAAAACAATGCAAACAACAGAAACCAAGGATATGAATACAAAATTTTTGGGTGTTCCAAGGTTTGAATACAATAGGCCATTTGCTACACCGCAGCAAATGACCATGAACCAAATAAAAAAAATTTTCATAATATATTATGTTTTTGTTTCACAATACACAATATATACTGAAAATGTCACTAAAATTCAAGGAAAAATATGATGAAAAAAAGATATTAAATTGTGTCATAAAATAATTTATTATCTTGCATTTTCTATATGAAAAACTATCATTCAATCAGATTTTTCCTATCTAATCTAAACAATGTCATTTCAATTAAAGGCCGATTATAAACCAGCATGAGACCAACCAAAAGCAATTAATCAGATTGTGAAAGCTTTTGAAAACTGAAAGAAAAATATAACATTGCTTTGAGCTACTGGAACTTGAAAGACTTTTACAATGGCAAATATTATTCAAAAAGTTCAAAGACCAACATTAGTAATTTCACATAACAAAACTCTTGCAGCACAACTTTCCACCGAATTTAAAGCATTTTTTCCAAATAACGCTGTGCATTATTTTGTATCATATTTTGATTATTATCAACCAGAATCTTATCTTCCTTCATCATGAACATATATTGAAAAAGAAGCTACTATTAATGATGAAATAGAAATGTATAGATTGGCCACAATGGCAAGTTTGCTTTCTCGTGATGATGTAATCGTTGTTGCTTCCGCCTCTTCACTCTACGGTTTATGACAAAGTAGGTTTTTTCAGGAAAATATGCTTCAACTTAAAGTAGGGCAGTCTTATGACTTTAAAGAAATTAAGCACCAATTATTACATATGCAATATAAACCAGTTCACGGTAAAATTGAACCATGAATGTTTGAACTTCAATGAGAGAGATTAGATGTGTATTCTTCCACTGAAAAGTCGGTTTATCGTTGTTTTTTTTATGAGGATATAATAGAAAGAATTGAGATTCGCGACTCCATCACATTTGAATTAAAATCTCAGGCTAATCAGGTCATTCTTTGGCCAGCTACTCAATATTTGCAAGATACAAATGATTTAGAGAATATACTCCAACAAATTGATTTAGAAAAAGAACTTAGGATTAAAGAATTTGAAAAAGCTTGAATGCTAGTGGAAGCTGAAAGAATCAAAAAACGTGTAGAATATGATTTACGTATGATTCGTGAAACTTGATTCGTTAATGGTATTGAGAATTATTCATTATATTTTGATAAACGTTTACCTGGAGAGGCTCCAAATACAATTTTTGATTATTTTCCTAAAGATTTCTTATTAATTATAGACGAATCTCATATGACGATTCCCCAGTTAAACGCTATGTCACAGTGAGATAGAGCAAGAAAAAATAATTTAATTAAATATTGATTTCGTCTTCCATCTGCCATAGATCATCGTCCTCTGCGTTTTGAGGAATTAGAAGCCACGTTATGACGGAAATCTTTAAATGAAATTAAGCTTGATCAAGCAACAGATAATCTTGATTTAGTTTCAAAGACACACTTACAGGTGATTGAAAAAGAAGATAAAACACAATCGTTAATCAATAAGAAAGCTCGTGCTGAAAATCAACGTGCAAATCTTCAATCAAAAATAAAAACGTGAGCGAAATCGATATTTCTTTCTGCAACTCCAGCCGAATATGAATTGAATTTATCAGATGAAGTTGTAGAACAAATCATTCGTCCAACGTGATTATTAGATCCAATTACATATGTTTATCCAAAATCATGAAATTATGCCCATCTATTAGCTAGTATGGATAAATTATTGAAAAAGAAACCGTATCTAGAAATGTATTTAACCGATAAAGAATATAAAAAAGAAGAAAAGGATATTCTTAAAGATTTATTTGAAAATGATTCAGATTAAAATTAGTTTAATTTGTTGTATTTAAAGTCTATATTATTAAAAATAAACACTGAATTTATATATAAATAAAAATCACAAATAATGCATAGAATTGGAAAATTGCTATGAATGATATTTATCTTCTTAATCGTATTTTTTATTATTTGTGATGAAAAATGATATAAAATTAATTGGCAAGATAATCATATAGTTTTTAATGAAATAGAAAAGAAATCTAACTCTACTGAAAACGATAAATTTGAACTACAATTTAATCCAAATGCTATTTATAAAAATTCAGATTTAATTCAAATTAATTATGAATTTGAAAATCCGAGAACCCTACGTTATGGTGCGGGGATAGATAAAAAGCGTTTAGCAAAACTTAAGGATGAAAAGAAAATAGAGGAAAAAATAGCAAAGAAACAGTCAAAAATAAATACATGACACAATGATTTAACATTGGATGATTACCAAAATGTGTCTAGTTTTGTTGAATCATTAAAAAATCAAGAGGATGTTGAAGTAAATGAGGATGTCGAAGTAAACGAAGTTGTAGAAGAATATGAAAATAAAATAGATAATAGTATTAAAGAAATAGAAACATGAAGTAAGATAAACAATGAAATAAATGTAAGTACATGAAATTTAGAAGAACAATTAAGTAACACATGATTTGATATAGAAGATGAAGAAGAGATAATATTATACTATCCGGTAGAAAGATACTACCATAATAATCATACCTTAAATTTAAAAAATTGAAAAAAGGTTGAAAATAATATACAAAGTATGAAAATTTATACTTGAAAAGCCATTGATCAAAAAAATATAAATCTTTCACCATTATTGGAAAAATATGTTAGTTATGAAAATAACAATAAGCAAAACGAAGAGGAGATAGAAAATGACGTTAATCAAGATATATTATATGAAGTAGAAAAATATGAATATAAGCCACATTTGGTAAATATCAAGAAGGCAGAAGAAACACAAATCATATTGCAGAATAATAATGTTTCAGTTGGAAATCGCATAAATGCTGATAAATCTAATGCTATAAACACTTCAATAAAAGTAATCGAACTACCAGTTAATTTAATAAAAATTGAAAAATATCAACTTAAAAAACATTCAATATCTTTAAAGAAATGAGTATCTATGGAACATAAATTTACAGTTGAAAATGTGGAAAGTAGCGAAAATTGATTATCCGATTCTATGTTAGAAAATCTATTAAAAAATGAAGAAATAGATATCAACACATTGGAAAGTGAAAATGATGAATTTTTACAGGAAATTTTTGCTAAAACAAAAGATATAAATATAATGAACTTGATAGTTGAGACATACTTAAATGAGTACCAATTTGTAAAAGCGAAAAAATTTATTGAGAGGCTGCCAGAGTCTTATAGTAGTAAATTAAAGCCATCACTAAATTTACGCGTAGCTTTTAACTCATTTCCACTCAGTTCTAAGACATTTGATGAAGATTTAACATCTTTGATTTTAGATTATAGTTCAAAGAATGAAATATCGGCAGAAGATAAGAATCGATATCTATGAATAATAGCATTAATGGATAAAAATTATGATAAATTCTTTGAGTTATCCAAATGATTCACTTCTGCAAAAAACAAATGATTTGCCGTAAAACTTCAATGATATAAAGATCAAATTTCTAAACAAATGTGAATGCCAGCATATTATTTTGACACACTTGTTGCTCTTGAATTATTCAACCAGTGATTATTCCAGCCAGCGAAGGTTTTAGCACTTTATTCTTTACAGCAAAACTCAAATTATATATTACCATACCAAGTCCTTGCATATGCTAATTTTCTTACAAATTCTCGAGATACAGCTATTGAGTACCTTAAAAAACTTGTTGAATTAGATTATACAAATGCTGAAAAATATCGTTTTCTAATGTGAGTGGCATCCTACCGAAATGGAAAATATGAGCAATCTGTAGTAATGCTTTCTTTAGTAAAAAATGATAGTTTACGTTTAGATGCACAGAGGTACCTAATAAATAATTATTTACAGTTAAGGCAAAATAATAAACTGATTTCTAGTCGAAATAAGTTATTATGATATGAGAACTTAGTGGCATCAGATTTTTATACATATTTTTATGAAGTATTTTTCCACCCTTATGCAGAAGGATCAGAGTTTACTCTTTTTGCCTTAGATACAGAATTAGCAAACAAAATGTTGCGTGTATGTACTATGAGTCTTCCGAAAGATGAGACTGTAGTTTGTACTTATTGAACTATAGGTAGAAACATTGCTTTATGACAATTCAATTGAATAGAACAATATTTGCTTAATTTAGTTGCAGAATATCCTCAATGATATTTATATCAGGCACTAGGTGATTATTATATACAGCAGTGAGACTTAGATAAAGCAAAAACATTCTTATTGAAAGCTGTTTCTCTAACTCAAAAAAGGAAAGAAGTTAACCAAATCAAAAAACTATTACAAGACACGATGTAATCTTTTGTTTTATTGGTTGATAAGCGCGAATTTATAAAAAATTAATCTGATAATATATTATTATCCAATATATACTTACATCCGAAGTTTATTAAGTCATCAAAATCTTTTTTATCTCAGCAGGAGAGTCGGTAATTTTCAAAAATCTTTCTAAATTCTTGATGATTTGGATATCATCTATCAGTACTTAGATTTACTCATTGAAATTCATGATTTAATAAGAATGTAAGGGATTCTTTAATCAGATTAAATTGTTTCCAGTTTAACTGATTCATTGGATATTCATTTTCATAATATTTATGTGTTTGCATATGTAGTAATTCATGAGCAAAACCTCAACTCCATGCTCTTAATCTCCAAGTCTTCTCAGGTGGATCAAATGTCCAAATTTCTCAGGTTCTCCAATTATACGGTCCTCTCGAACAAGTAGTGAAATAAATATGAAAATCATCGCGTAATATTGGATGTTTAGTAAGTCTTTCCATATGTTCAAAAATCAGACTTTTTTGTTTATCCAAAATATCTTTTATATCACCTACAGCTTCTTCGATATATTCACGATTGTTTTGATATTTTTTATCTAAATATGGTAATATTATTTTGTTCGCGTCCTCCTGTGATAATCATTTTATTTGTGACAAAATATTCAGGTCTTCTTCAGACATTTTTTCATAACTTCTTCCATTTGTAAATGCATTCATAGCACATCGCCAATTGTATCCATCTTTTTCTAAATCATAACTACTTGTAATCTCGGGCATAGTCCTTTCATTTTCCATATCATGGGAATCTGAAATATTACGCATGATTATTTAGTATGATATAAAATTAATAATGATAACTTTTTCAAATCTGAATAGTTTTACACCTATATAATTGTTCTATCAAAACTAGTTTAGCTAGTCAATGAGGCATAGTAATCGCTCAAAATGAAATCTCTTTCAAATCTGAAAATTTACTTTTCAATTCATCTCTATTCAATCCATAAGGTCATCAAATGATAAATACGCAATTCTGTCAGTTGATTTGCTCTCAAAGTTCTTCTGTAGTCAAAAGTTTTCACTCCTTAGCCAGGAGAATCTTTTTATGATTCATATACTTCTTCCCTATAGTTTTGATTAGAGATTCAGTTTCCTTTTGGATAACTAATTGATGGTTATCATCTTTGAACGGCTTCAGGGTATCAAAAATTACCTCCTTTCATAGACGTTTTTGATATTCTTCTATGGCGATTGAGAAATGTTTATCAGAATCTGAAATATTTAATATAACGTGCATTTATATATACTTATAAAACATTTCATTATAGTAAAAACAAAGAATAAAGCAAAATCTTTTTAAAATATATCATGCAAAAGTTTTATTTGAAATTCTATCATAATAGTATATAGTATCAAACGCTTTATTATAAATAATTTAAACATGTCAACGCATAAAGAAATATTTGATACTCAAATCCAAAAGTTTAAAGATTTAAAAGAAGAAAGAGATCAAAAAATAAAAAAATTAGAAAAATCATGATTAATGTATAAACCATTAGTTTGAGCTAAGAAGCAGCTTATTGATGCATTCTCTGAAAAGGCCACAGAACTTAGAAGTAATCCAAATTATAAACAAGCTCAAAAATTACGTTCTGCTTATTTGGGAGCAAAGAGAATTTATGAGACAGGAGAACAAAATGAAAGGGAAGATGAGAGATACTCAGATTATTTAATGATTTGTGAAAATCTAAAAAGTTTTGCGATATCGATGCAAGAAGAAGGAAATAATTTAATCCATAAAATGCTAATTGCATGAGTACCTACAGCTCAAATAAATGAAACGTTTTATCGTAAATGACAAGATATTCTCACATATTTTAAAGATTTTTGTTCTTGATGGTCCAATAACATACATGAAGAAAAAGATAAAAATAATAGTATAATAATCGGACAATTATGATTGAAGAATGCTTTCAATAATATTTATCGTAGATGTACTATGTTTTCGGATAAATATAGGGATTCAGGAATAAAATGAATACAGTATTTTGATTTCATGGTAGATACATTTAAAAATATAGAGGATACAATAAAATATTTTAAAGATGAATGACATTATATAGAATGAGAATCTGAAGGGGACTCGATATTCCAGATGGATTAAAGATGTTAATACAACCGAAAAAACTCACTTAATTTCTTAAAATAAAAAACTAATTATAGAAACCCGATTTTATGCCAGTTTTTTCCTTACCTAAATATACATTTGAGATTCATAAAAATTTTATAAATATATCGAGATTTTTAGTTATTTCTTTCGCCAAGATTTAATCTTATTTATACCTCATTCAACAACATCTTTAGTACCTTCTCGAGCATTTTTCCCAAGTCAAGCCAATCATTGTCATGCAGCTTTTCCCAAATGTCAGACACCATTTCCGATATGTTTGCATCAGTCTCATATTGGAACTAAATAATCAGATACTACACCAGGAATATTTTTAACTCACTCTATTGATGGATCAAAATTCCATTTCTTTCGAACCTCTTTTATACGTTTTCAATCATTACCTAATCTTTGAAATTCATAATCTCATCTATCTTTACTTTGTTGTGCAGCTAAATAATTTGATGACTTTGTATTCAAAAAATCGTCAGTAATCGAACCGCATGTTACACTAAACGCAAAATCCAAGAACTCATCAATTGTTATATCTTTTTGACTAGCATCGCCCCATGTTTCACTATGTGGGTTATTCCATGGATTTTCAATTTGAACTCATGTCACATCTCAATTTTCATTTTTATAAACTTGAGTTATTATCATTACATGATTTGTTGGTAGTAAACCATTTTTCTTCAGCCGGTCTGAACGAGAAAATGAAATAATATCTCATTTATTTGGATTGAAATCTTTTAATTTTTGAATTACATCATTTTTACTAGGTGGAATATGATAGGATTCAGTCTTATACCCTTCTCGTCAGAGTAGAACGTCCATAGAATTTGTCTCCATTCAATAACATATGTTTTTAAGATCTTCTTCTGATTTGATTTCTCTCTCTTCACAAAAATGAGCAAATGCTACTTCAATAAGCTTATATCAATCACTACCAATTACTTTTGCATTTTTTAATTCATTTTTAGTTATATGAATTTCTTCTCACTGGGGTTCTCATAATGGTAATTTTACTATATAACTACCATCATTATTTTTCTTAATAGAAGTCCTCATTAGAGTATCAAAATATTCTGTCCTTGCCAGACCTCTTATTATAGCGATTAGATAACAATCGGCTATATCTTGCTCCATTTTATGTAAATTTTTAAAGAGTTCATTGTAATCTTCCAATGAAAGAACACCTCGAGAGTTATCAGTAAAGTTACGATAGGTTGTTTCCCTCCCAATAGGTTTATTATATGCTCATGGAGCATTAATATCTTTTTCAGTGTTGATATCCTTTGTTCTAATCCCATCTCATTGCTTTGATAGTTTTGCTGCCTGTCAATGTTTTTCTAGATATTCAAGAGCATGAAGAGTATCACTATTATTATAGTTTTTTAAATCATTTAAATCGTTAAATCATAAATCCCTTACATCATTTTTGATAAATTGATAATTCATTAAATCATTTTCATCTGCAGAACCAATTTTAATTAATCATTTTATACAATCGAATACAGATTCCTTTAAATAAGCTGATTCATCAATTTCACTATCTTTTCGCCTATTTTTCGATTCATTATAGACAATGGGAAGCCATTCATTAAGACACGCATTATAATAATTATCTGCTAAAGCCGTACAAATTTCTTTGAATCAAGATATTCTTTTTTCGTTAGCGAATTTATCTATGGATTCCTGAAATTCAGATTCATTTTTAATTCCAGTAAATCCAGCATAATTTAGTAATAATGAAACTATATTTTTAGCATTTTCATCATTATATATAGAATCGCAACTTGTAAATTTTCAACTATCAAAATTTACTACAAAATCTGTGATTTTGTTTACATTTTGAGTTGTTTCAATTAGCACATTTTTTTTATCAGTTAATGACATAGAAGATCGTGTACTACCTAGTATATTACTACCTAGAATACCCATAAAAGAATTATTTATTTTTAATGACTCTGCATCTTTTCTTGAATTTTCAGTCTTATCAACCGTTTTTGATTCAAAAGAATCGGTACTATTTTTTAAATTATTTAATGAATTCTTAGTATCTTTAATGATACCAACTTCTATTTTAGAAGGATCGACATTTTTTTTGGAATTTTCAACTTTATTCTTCTTTTTTGATTCGGAGGAGTTAGTGTTATTTTTCAAACTATTTAATGAATTCTTAATATCACCAAAAATACCAACACCATTTTTATTTTCTTCAACATTATTATTAGTCATGGAAATCCATAAAAAATTAAATGTATATAATCATATTATACACATTATTGCCAAAAAATGCAAAAAATCATACTTATTTACAAAATTGAGGAATAATAGAGAAATAGTTATTAAATTCTAAAACATCTTAAAGTAATGTTTTCGCGGAAATTCTTTATTTCACACGTTTTCAACCCATTTATTTATATTCTAAATTCTTTTTTTAATAAATCCACGAAATCTAAATTTTCCCATGGGAATAATTCAACATTTTTCCCATATTTCTCCACAATTTTACATTCACGACCAAAATGACCATATGCTGCAGTTTCTTCATAGATAGGGGAGCGAAGATTAAATTTATTTTCTATAGCATAAGGTCTTAAATCGAACAAATACAAAATTTTTTCAGCAATTTCTCAATCAGTTAAAGATACGTTTGATGTTCAGTATGTATTCACATATACACTAATAGGTTTGGCAACTCAAATAGCATAAGAAACCTGTATTAACATTTTATCAGCCACTCATGCAGCTACTAAATTCTTTGCTATATAACGAACCATATAGGCTCCAGAACGATCAACCTTGCTTGGGTCTTTACCAGAAAATGCTCCTCATCAATGTGCTCACTGTCCTCCATAGGTATCCACAATAATTTTTCTTCCTGTAACTCCCGTATCACCATTTGGTCATCATATTACAAATTTTCAAGTTGGATTAATTTGAACATCTACGTTATCATTAAATAAAAGTTTAACTTTTTCTTCTAATCAATTAATAAAACGAGGCAATAGAATATTATTTACATCTTCATGAATTTTATTTAACATTTTTTCATCTGAATCAAATTCATCATGTTGAGTAGACAGAATTATAGTTTTAATTTTCAGAGGTTTATCATTATCAGCATATTCGATTGTGAATTGTGATTTAGCATCAGGACGTAAATATAGCATTTCTTTTTTTTCTTTACGAATTTTTGCTAATAATATGAGTAATTTATGAGATAAATCTAAAGTTAGAGGCATAAAATCATCAGTTTCGTTGCTTGCATATCCAAACATCATTCCTTGATCTCCGGCTCATTGATCTTCAATATTTTTCCTTTCTACTCCACGAGAAATATCAGCAGATTGTCCATGCAAAAGTACTTCAATGTCACAAGTATCCGCATTAAATCAATATTCGTTTTTTGTATAACCGATTTTGCGAATTACATTGCGAGCTACTTTTTCTATATCTATATGGGCAGCAGATTTTATTTCTCATGCAAGTACAACTTTATTAGTTGTAACTAAAGTTTCACAAGCCACCTTAGAGAGAGGGTCTTGAGCTAAATAAGCATCAACAATTCAGTCAGAAATCTGATCACAAACCTTATCAGGGTGTCATTCGGAAACTGATTCGGAAGTAAAGAGGTAAGTCATCATCATATTATTAAAAAATAAAAATACATTTAGATGTTGATTCTCAAATGTATTTTTGGATTCGCGAAGTTGTTAAACTTCTACGTAAAATCTAATTGTCTTTAGCAATTTTTTAACGTGGTTGCAAGCGATACAAATCCATCCACATTCTGAATCTGAAATTAATATAGTTTTTTAATTATTATAATCAATGCTAATTTGTTCATGTAGAAGCAAACACTCCAATAAGTATGATTCATAATAAAAGAAGGAATATAACAGACCGAATAACAATTGAAACAATGTTTTTTCTAAACCAATGCCATTTCTTAGATTTTTCATCATTTTTAATCATATATCACTGTTTCTTCAGAGCTTCAACTAATTTATCAAATTCATAAATGTCAGAAAACACAAATGCACGTTTATATCATCCACTTTTTTTCTTTTTATAAACTCATATCAAATTATCTTTTTCATATGTATTTATAAACTCCACTTCATCTTTAGTAAAGTATGATTTTTTAGTAGAGGACAATAAGGCATCTCACTTTTCAAGAAATCATATTCATTCATCATCTTTCAGTACAAATTTATTCCATGGTTTTCTAGCACCGAATAATAAGCAAAGAGGCACAATTCAAGGGAGTACTCAACAGCATAAACAAGCAACTAAAATTAGGACTCTCCACCGCCAATACTTAAATCATGTTATAATATTATTTTTATAAAATATTTGGCCTAAATTATATTCAAAAGTTTTATCAACCATTTTTACAGTTTTAGGTAGCTTTTCTACGTATTCTTCATGATTTATAATTTTTTCATCCATTTTTATATAAGTTATAAAATAAAAAAATTTTAAATTAAAATTACAAAACTAGCATATAATTAAAAATTCTACCAATGCAAGCAAATTTTATTTATATTAATTTTAGCATCCACGATTAATATTATTGTTAACAATACTAAATAAAGAATTATAAAAATATAATCTTTAGACTGAATATAAAAAGTCCTCTAAAATTTGACAAATTAAAGATTTTTATATATACTTGGTATTGTAGATTTTATTTTTTATAAATTATATAAAATGGCAGGAGAAAGAAACAATGATGTTGTTGCATGAAATGAACAACAAAACCCAACAACCGTCAATGAGCTTGAAGAATTAAGAAGAGAAAATGAAGAATTAAGAAGAAAAAATGCAGAATCAGAGCAAAAAAATACAGAATTACAGCAAAAAAACACAGAATTACAGCAAAAAAACACAGAATTAGAGCAAAAAAATGCAGAATCAGAGCAAAAAAATGTGGAATTAGAGCAAAAAAATGCAGAATTGCAAAGAAAACTAGACGAGGCTCGTTGAGAATTGGATCAACTTCGTGGGAATGTAGTCAATAGTCAGCAAGAAGGAAACAATGTTGGATGAGAGCAAGCACCAGATTTGGTTGAATCTGATATTACAGAACAACTACATGGTCGAAATTGAAGATTAGTAATAACTAAACCTGAAGTTGTAGAAGCAGTAAATGCTTTAGAATGAAATTACAAAAAAGAAGTTTCTGATTTTATAAAATCAGGTGATATAAAAGGGCTCCAAAAATATTTAAATGAGAAAATCGAAACCTGACATATTGACAAAGAAAAATTAAAAGCTTCTCTTAAAGAGAAATGAATTCCCTTTGAGTGACACATTAAAGAGGATTGATATTTAGGTCCACAGACTTTAGAAACTATAAAAAATATTATTAAAGAGTGAACACCAGAACAAGGAACATGAACACCAGAACAAGGAACATGAACACCAGAGCAAGGAACATGAACACCAGAACAAGGAACATGAACACCAGAACAAGGAACATGAACACCAGAACAAGGAACATGAACACCAGAACAAGGAACATGAACACC